>Ga0208179_1001365_pt1 | contig 12608 bp, 13 predicted proteins | sample Malvired_Geostar_FD_184238 | JGI IMG/M metagenome (GOLD analysis project Ga0208179, IMG submission 184238) | Marine viral communities from the Global Malaspina Expedition - Malaspina viral metaG DeepMed_Geostar (SPAdes) (version 2) | ecosystem: Environmental > Aquatic > Marine > Oceanic | place...
GTTCGGCCGGCAACACCGTGGCCGGACCGGCGGCGAGCGGCGCCACGTCGAACCGAACCCCTTGGGCGCGCATGTCGTGGGCGAAGACGTCCCCCAGCTGGTCCTTGGCCACCTTGCCCAGATAGGCCGCCCGGCCGCCGAGGCTGGCCACGCCGGCCACGGTGTTGCCGGCCGAACCGCCGGAGGTTTCGACGCCCGGCGCCATGCGGCTGTAGAGATCCACCCCGCGGGCCTCGTCGATCAGCATCATCGCGCCCTTGGACAGGCCCTCGGCGGCGAGGAACGCCTCGGCGGCCGGGGCGATCACGTCGACAATGGCGTTGCCGATGGCGGCGACGTCGTAAAGCTCGGTCATGGCGGGAGGGTTTCTCTTCTCGTTGGGCGCCGATGATCGGGGGCGGTGATCAGGGAACGGGCGCCGATTACAGGGAAAGCACAGTCGGGGCAATGTGAAGCAAGGCCGCGGCCGGGCCAAAGATGGCGGCGCCCCGGCCTTGCGCAGCCCACCTTGCGCAGGCCGTCATGATCGGGCGCTATCGCAGCGCCATGCAGCTCTACCACTTCAGCGACGATCCGGGCATTGCGGTGTTCGAGCCCCGCCCCGTCCGCGTGCCCTCCGAGCGGGGGCCGGGCCGGGACTGGCTGAACGGCCCCCTGGTCTGGGCCATCGAGGCCGCCCGCCAGGCCATGTACCTGTTTCCGCGGGACTGCCCGCGCATCCTCATCTGGGCCACGGCCGACAGCGCGCAGGCCGACCGGGCGGCCTGGTTCGGGGGGAGCCCCGCCCAGGCCATCGCCTATGTGGAATGGGACTGGCTGGCGCGGCTGCGGGCCGAGACCCTCTATCGCTATGTCCTGCCGGTCGAGCCCTTCGAAAGCCTGGAGGACGCCGGCATGTGGGTGGCGCGCCAGACCGTGACGCCTCTGGCCCGCGAGGTGCTCACCGACCTGCCCGCCGCCCTGCGCGAGGCGGGCGTCGAGCTGCGCCTCACCGAGACCCTGACCCATCTGCGGCCGGTGTGGGACACGACCCTGCACGCCAGCGGCATCCGCCTGCGCAACGCCAAGGCCTGGACATGAAGACGCCCCTGATCTCCGGCCTCGTGGCCCTGTGCCTGCCCTTCGCCGCCAGCGCCGCCGATTGGCGCACCCCCGATCCCGCAGAGACCCTGGTGATCGACACCAGCCAGGGCGCCGTGGTCGTGGAGCTGGCGCCCCAGGTCGCGCCCCTGGCCGTGGCCCGGGTCAAGCAGCTGGCCAGGGAGGGGGTCTATGACGGCCTGCAGTTCCACCGGGTGATCGCAGGCTTCGTCGCCCAGACCGGCAATCCCAACAATCGCGACGGCGGAACCTCCGACCATCCGGACCTGGCGCCGGAATTCACCTTCCTGCTGACTCCGGACCTGACGGCCGAGCTCACAGTGGTCACCCAGGCCAGCGACGGCCGCACCGGGTTTCTCCGCTCGTTGCCGGTCGCGGCGGTCTCGGCCGGCGAAGCGGCCCGCAGCGGCCGGCCGCGAGCCTGGGGCGCCTATTGCCCCGGCGTGGTCGGCATGGGCCGGCAGGCCGACCCCGGCAGCGCCAACAGCGAGATCTTCGTCATGCTGGAGGCCGCCCGCAGGCTTGATCGCGACTACACCCCCTTCGGCCGGGTGATCGCCGGCCTGGAGGTGGCCCGGTCCCTGGCGGTCGGCGAACCGCCAGAGGCGCCCGACCGGATGCTCCGCGTGGCGGTGGCCGCCGACCTGCCCGAGGCCGAGCGCCCGAGGCTCGAGGTGGCCGATCCGAAGGGCGAGCTCTTCCAGGCCCACATCGCCGCCCTGCGCGCCGAAAAAGGCGCCGACTTCACCCTCTGCGATGTCGAGATTCCGATGCGGGCGCCGCCGCGCTAGGGGAGGTCCAACCACCTCGCGCGCCGCAGGCGCTGCAAAGACGGGACACAAAGAACACGAAGGGGCGCGAAGACCACAAAGGCGAGGCCGCCGACGCCTCCCCGGCGTCACCCTCGGGCTTGTCCTAAGGGTCCCTGTCGAGGGCGGGCGCAAGCGGCGCGAGGGACCCTGGGCACAAGGCCCAGGGTGACGGTTAGTATGTGATAGCTAACGGAAGGGCGAACCCATGGTCGGGCGCGAGGCCTATATCGCTGTCTATATGATGAGCGACCGGCCCCGCGGGACGATCTACATCGGGGTGACAAGCCAGCTTTCGCGCCGGATTTGAGAACATCGGGAGGGCGTCGAACCCGGCTTCACCCGTCGCTATGGGCTGAAGCGTCTGGTCTGGTACGAGCCCCATGACGACATGGGCGCAGCGATCGCACGGGAGAAGTCTCTCAAGCGCTGGCCCCGCCAGTGGAAGATCAACCTGATCGAGGCGACCAATCCACACTGGGCCGATCTCTATCCTAGCCTGACCTGAAGAGGCCCCCCACCCCCCACGCGTCACCCTCGGGCTCGTCCCGAGGGTCCCTCGTCGAGGCGGGCGCGAGCGTCGCGAGGGACCCCGGGCACAAGGCCCAGGGTGACGGAGAAGGTGGGGGCGCTGGCGCCACGGCCTTGCGCGCCGCAGGCGCTGCAAAGACGGAACACAAAGGGCACAAAGGGGCGCGAAGGACACAAAGGCGAGGCCGCCGAGCCCTTCGTGTCCTTGGCTATCTTTGTGTCCCCTCTTTTCAGGTCACGGGGGTGAACTCACCCCGTGCGGGACAGTCGCCGGCAGAGGTCGTCCAGTTGCTCGAGCGTCTTGTAGCTGATCTTCAGCTCGCCGGCCCCGCCGCGGTCGGCGATCTGGACCGAGAGGCCCAGCACCTCGGCCAGGTCGTTCTCCAGGGCCAGGGTGTCGGTGTCCTTGCCGCCCGAAGCGCCGCCGCCGCCGCCGCGCGCCCCGCCGCGGGCCGCGGGCTCGGCGCCCTTGCGCGCCAGGGCCTCGGTGTCGCGCACCGACAGCCCCCTGGCCATGACCTGCTGCGCCAGGGCCTCGGCATTGTCCGAGGTGATCAGGGCCCGGGCGTGACCGGCCGAGAGCTTGCCCTCCACCACCAGGTTCAGCACCGAGCCGGGCAGGGTCAGCAGGCGCAGCATATTGGCCACATGGCTGCGGCTCTTGCCCACCACCTGGGCCACCATCTCCTGGCTGCGGCCGAACCGGGCGATCAGCACCTCATAGCCGCGGGCCTCGTCGATGGGGTTCAGGTCGGCCCGCTGGACGTTCTCGACAATGGCGATCTCCATCACCTGCAGGTCGTCGAGCTCGCGGATCACCACCGGCACATTGTGCAGGCCGACCTTCTGCGCCGCCCGCCAGCGCCGCTCGCCGGCGACGATCTCGAAGCGGCCATTGGGCCGGGGTCGGACCAGGATCGGTTGCAGCACGCCGCGTTCGCGGATCGAGTTGGTCAGCTCCTCCATGTCCTCATCGTGGAACACGGTGCGGGGCTGGGTCGGGTTTGAATCGATAAGATCGATCGGCAGCTCGCGCGGCGGCGCCTTCCCGCCCGATTCCGAGGCCGTGGCGGCGGTCGCCGCGCCATCGGCGTTCTCGTCCTCGGCCTCGCCCAACAGGGCCGACAGGCCCCGGCCCAGGCCCCTGCGGTTTTCCGCCATGCTCATTCTTTCCAACTCTTCAGGCGGCCTTGGCGCGCCGCTGGCGCTCACGGACCACAACTTCCCGGGCGAGCTTCAGATAGGCCTGGCTGCCCGCGCACTTCAGATCATAGACCAGCACCGGCTTGCCGAAGGACGGCGCCTCCGACACCCGCACATTGCGCGGGATGACGGTGTCATAGACCTTCTGGCCAAAGTGCTCGCGGACGTCGCTGGCCACCTGTTCGGACAGGCTGTTGCGGCGATCATACATGGTCAGCACCACGCCCTGGATCTCCAGGGCCGGATTGAGGCTGCCCCGCACCAGCTCCACCGTGCGCATCAGCTGGGTCAGGCCCTCCAGGGCGAAGAACTCGCACTGCAGGGGCACCAGGACGGCGTCGGCGGCGGTCATGGCGTTGACGGTCAGCAGGTTCAGCGACGGCGGGCAGTCGATCAGGACATAGGTGAAGTCCCCCTCCCGGCGGATCTGCTCCAGGGCGTCCCGCAGCTTGAAGGAGCGCCGGGTCTGTGAGCCGATCTCCAGCTCGACGCCCGACAGGTCCGGATCGGCCGGAATGATGTAGAGGCCCGGCAGGTCGGTGGGCACCACCGCCTCCGTCGCCGGCTTCTCGCCCATCAGCACGTCATAGAGGGTGGTCTTGCGCTTGGCCCGCCCGACGCCCAGGCCGGTGGACGCATTGCCCTGCGGGTCGGAGTCGATCAGCAGCACCTTCTCGCCCACGGCGGCGAGCGCGGTGCCGAGATTGATGGCCGTGGTGGTCTTGCCCACCCCGCCCTTCTGGTTGGCGATCACCAGGACGCGGGCGCGGCCTGTCCCGGCGGCGATGGCCGCGGGTTTGGCGTCCTGGACCTCAGCTTCGGCGGACATGGATCTTGTTCCTCAGGCGAACGATGCGGCCGCGGGGATCGCTGGCGCTGGGCAGAAGCTCCGCCTCGAACCGCCAGGCCGACCGCGCCGCCTCGATTTCGGCGGCCACGTCCTGGCCCTTGAGGAAGAGGGCGATGTTATTCCCGTCCAGCCAAGGCTTGGCATAGCCCAGCAGGCGCGTCATGGGGGCGCAAGCCCGGGCCGTGACGATATCCACATCCCGCGACAGGTTTTCCGCACGGTCATGATGAATCGTCGCCGGCAGGTCCAGGACGCTGACCACCTCCTCCAGGAAGCGGCAGCGCTTGGCCATGCTCTCCACCAGGTGGACCTCGAAGCCTTCGCGCCCCTGGCCGAGGATGGCCAGGACGATTCCGGGCAGGCCGGCGCCGGCGCCCAGATCCGCCCAGGTCCGGGCCTCGGGCGCCAACAAAATGAGCTGGGCGGAGTCCCAGGCGTGCCTTCCCCAGAAGTCGGGCAAGGTGGCCGGCCCGACCAGATTCATCCTGTCATTCCAATCGGTTAGCAGCTCCCGATAGGTGCGCAGAGCCGAAATCTGCGCCTCCGAGGCTCCGCTGAGCCGCACAAATTCCGCCTCGTCGATATGAGGTGCGGCGCTGTGCGCCACAGAGGCGATTTTTTCGGGGTCATTTTCCGCGGTTTCCGCCGCCGACAGGGGAATCGCGCTCATGCCGCCACCTTGCGCCGGACATGGGCCAGCAGGGCGGTGAGCGCGCCGGGCGTCACCCCTTCGATGCGGGCGGCCTGGCCCAGGGTCAGGGGCCGGATGGCGGCGAGCTTTTCGCGCACCTCGTTGGAGAGGCCGCCGACCCCCGCATAGTCGAGCTCGGCCGGCAGACGCAGGTCCTCGTCCCGGCGGAAGGCGGCCACGTCGGCGACCTGCCGGTCCAGATAGCCGGCATAGCTGGCGTCGATCTCCACCTGCTCGCGGATCTCCGGCGCCCAGGCGTTCAGCTCGGGCCAGAGCTTGGCCAGGTCGTCGAAGGCGATGGTCGGATAGGCCAGCAGCTCGACCACATTGCGCACGACACCATCGGCCTTGACCGGCAGGCCGGCCTGAGCCGCCTTGGCCGGGGACAGGGTCAGGCGCGCGGCCGTGTCCCGGGCCTCGGCCAGGGCGGCGGCCTTGGCGCCGAAGGCTTCGGCCCGCGCCGTCCCCACGACCCCCAGCGCGACGCCCTGGGCGGTCAGCCGCTGGTCGGCGTTGTCGGCCCGCAGGATCAGGCGGAACTCCGCCCGGCTGGTGAACATGCGGTAGGGCTCGGTCACGCCCCGGGTGACCAGGTCGTCGATCAGCACCCCGATATAGGCCTCGTCCCGGGCGAAGATATGGGGCTCAGATCCGCCAGCCGAGCGGGCTGCGTTCAGGCCCGCCACCAGGCCCTGCGCGCCGGCCTCTTCGTAGCCCGTGGTGCCGTTGATCTGGCCGGCCAGATAGAGGCCCGGCAGGCGCTTGACCTCCAGGGTCGGATAGAGCTCCCGGGGGTCCACATAGTCATACTCGATGGCGTAGCCATACCGCTTCACCCGCACCTGCTCGAGGCCGGGAATGGTGCGCAGGAAGAGGTCCTGGGTCTCTTCGGAGACGGAGGTCGAGATGCCGTTGGGATAAACGGTGTCGTCGTCCAGGCCCTCCGGCTCCAGGAAGATCTGGTGGCTGGTCTTGTCGGCGAAGCGGACGACCTTGTCCTCGATGGACGGGCAGTAGCGCGGTCCCCGGCCGCTGATCCGCCCCCCATAGACCGCCGATTCCGACAGGCGCTCGGCGATGATCCTGTGCGTCGCCTCGGTGGTGTGGGTGATGCCGCAGGCGATCTGCGGCGTGGTGATCGCCGTGGTGAGGAAGGAGAAGGGCGTCGGCGGATCGTCGGCGGCCTGCATCTCCAGCCGGTCCCAGGCGATGGTCGTGCCGCCCAGCCGGGCGGGCGTGCCGGTCTTCAGCCGCCCCATGGCCAGGCCGCTGTCATAAAGCCGGTCGGCCAGGCCGATGGCTGGAGCCTCCCCGGCCCGGCCGGCGGGAATGCGCCGGTCGCCCAGATGGATCAGGCCCTTGAGGAAGGTGCCGGTGGTCAGGACCACCCGGCCGGCCAGATAGGCGGCGCCGCTGGCCCCCACCACGCCCTCCACCCGGCCGTCGCGGACGATCAGGTCCTCCACCGCCTCGGCCTTCAGGGTCAGGTTGGGTGTGGTCGCCAGCTCGGCCTGCATGGCCTCGCGATAGAGCTTGCGGTCGATCTGCGAACGCGGACCACGGACGGCCGCACCCTTGGAGCGGTTCAGCAGGCGATACTGGATGCCGGCCTTGTCTCCCATCCGCGCCATGACGCCGTCGAGGGCGTCGATCTCCCGCACCAGATGCCCCTTGCCCAGGCCGCCAATGGCCGGGTTGCAGGACATCTCGCCGATGGTCTCCAGCCTGTGGGTCAGCAGCAGGGTGCGCGCGCCGACCCGCGCCGCGGCGGCGGCCGCCTCACAGCCGGCATGGCCGCCGCCGATGACGATGACGTCCCAGGTTTGGGCGTCGGCTGACGCGTTTGTCGGGGACTGGAAGACTGGGGTGTTCACGCCGTGACCTTGAATTCCGGTGGCCGCTGCGGGCGCAGGGCGGCCCTCCTATATAGGCGAGCGGCGGGCCAAGGTCGACGGGCGCCGCGGTCACACCCATGAGTTTGACGGGGTCTGTCTGGGGACCATCGCTGTTTCACGTGAAACACCGCCCTGCGCCGGCGCGGCCGTTTCACGTGAAACGTCACTTGCCGATGCAGAAGCTGGAGAAGACCCGGTCCAGCACGTCCTCCGCCCCGATGCGCCCCGTGATGCGGTCCAGGGCCCGGGCCGCCAGCCGCACATCCTCGGCCGCCAGCTCCGGCTGTTCAGTCTCCGCCAGGGCCCGTTCCAGGCGCGCCGTGGCCTCGGCCAGCAGCTCCCGGTGCCGCAGCCGCGTCGCCGCCGGCGGCTCGGCGCCCCCGAGATCGGCCGCCACTCGCTCGGCCAGGGCGGCCTCCAGCCAGGCCAGGTCATTGGGGCTGCGGACCGTGAAGGGCGTGCCGATCCGGGTGGCCGGCTCGCCCAGGTCCCGCTTGGTGGCCAGGATCAGGTCATCTGGCCCAGCGCCCTCCGGCGGTCGGTCGCTGTCATCCTCGCGGCCATCGAGGAGCCAGAGGCGCAGGTCGGCCCCGGCCCCCCAGGCCCGCGCCCGACGGACGCCCTCGGCCTCGATCTCGTCCTCGGTGTCGCGAAGCCCCGCCGTGTCAGCCAGGATCACCTTGTAGCCAGCCAGGACCATGGGAACCTCGATGATGTCCCGGGTGGTGCCGGCCGTGGCGGTGACGATCGCCGCCTCCCGCCGGGCCAGGGCGTTGAGCAGGGTGCTCTTGCCGGCGTTGGGGCGGCCCATCAGGGCGATGCGATAGCCCTCCCGCACCCGCGCCCCGCGCGCCGCCGCCTCGGTGGCCGCCTTCAGCTCGGCGATCAGGTCCTGCAGCACCGGCGCCGCCCGGGCCGCCACATCGGCGGGCACCTCCTCGTCGGGGAAATCCACCGCGGCCTCCAGCACCGCCAGGGCCTCCACCAGGGCCTCGCGCCAGCGGGCCTGGGCGCCGCTCAGCCGGCCGCCCAGCTGGTCCAGGGCCTGGCGCCGCTGCGCCGCCGTCTCGGCCTCGATCAGGTCGCCCACCCCCTCGGCCTGGGCGAGATCCAGCCTGCCGTGCTCAAAGGCCCGGCGGGTGAACTCCCCGGCCTGGGCCAGGCGCAGGCCCAGCCCGGCCAGGGCCTCCAGCACCCCCTCCACCACGGCCGGGCCGCCGTGCAGGTGCAGCTCGGCGCTGTCCTCGCCGGTATAGCTGGCCGGCCCGGGCAGCCAGAGGACCAGGGCCTCGTCGAGCAAGGTCCCATCGGCGCCCTTCAGCCGCCGCAGGCTGGCCGCCCGGGGTCGGGGCAGACGACCGCCGAGCCGCGCCAGCACAGGCCCCGCCTGCGGTCCGGAAATCCGCACGACGGCGACGGCGGCCCGCCCGGCAGCCGTGGCCGCCGCATAGATGGTGTCGCTCATTTGGGCCGGGCGCTGGCGCCCATGGCGCTCTCGGCCGCCGCCGTCATCAGCTTGCGGAACTGCTCCTGGGCGCCGGCGCCAAAGGTGGTCCAGGCCTTCACCAGCTCGTCGGGCGAGGCCATGGCCATGTTCTGCTCCAGCCGCGCCTGCATCTCCTTGACCAGCCGCTCGTTCAGCTCGGTGACGTCCGGCAGGCCGAGAAAGGCCCGGGCCTCGGTGGGGGTGCAGTCGATCTCAACCGTCATCTTCATGGAAAACCTCCGATGGCGCCGGGAACCGGGCGCGGTGGCGACATTGTTATGATCGCTTGTTAGGTATGGGGTCGCCCCTGGGATCAGCGACACCACATCCTAGGTCGGCGACAGTTGGCGGTCGAGGCGAGCCCTCGCGCCGCCCGACGACTTCAAACGCACGGGAGCAGCATATGGCCGGCCAGACCCTCGACATCAAAACCCCGGATGGGACCTTTACGGCCTATGTGGCCAGGCCCACCCAGACCCCGGCGCCGGCCATTGTGGTCCTGCAGGAGATCTTCGGCGTCAACAAGGTGATGCGCGACATCTGCGACGACTATGCCGCCCAGGGCTATCTGGCCATCTGCCCGGACCTGTTCTGGCGCATCGAGCCCGGCGTGGACATCACCGACCAGAGCGAGGCCGAATGGAAGAAGGCCTTCGAGTTGATGAACGCCTTCGACCCTGACCAGGGGGTGCGCGACATCCGCGTGGTCATCGACACCATCCGCAGCCACGAAGACTGCAGCGGCAAGGTCGGCGCGGTCGGCTTCTGCCTGGGCGGCCTGCTGGCCTTCACCACCGCCACCCGCACCGACGCCGACGCCAGCGTCGCCTATTACGGCGTGGGCATCGAGCAGCGGACCGGCGAGGCCGAGCGCCTGGCCCACCCGCTGATGATGCACATCGCCGAGGAAGACCAGTTCGTCCCCAAGGCGGCCCAGGAGCTGATCCTCGGCGCCCTGAAGAACCACCCCCAGATCCAGATCCACACCTATCCCGGCTGCGACCACGCCTTCGCCCGCAAGGGCGGCGAGCACTACAACGCCGAGGCCGCCGAGGCCGCCAACGCCCGTACGGCCGCCTTCTTCGAAGCGAACCTCCGCTGATGCGCGCCATCCGCATCGCCCGCAACGGCGGGCCCGAGGTGCTGGAGCTGGCCGAGGTGGAGCGCCCGGCCCCCGGCCCTGGCGAGATCCTGGTCCGTAACCAGGCCATCGGCCTCAACTTCATCGACACCTATCACCGCACCGGCCTCTATCCCGTGAAACTGCCCTCAGGCCTTGGCATGGAGGGCGCCGGCGAGGTGGTGGAGGTCGGCGAGGGCGTCGATCGGTTCAGCCCCGGGGACCTGGCGGCCTATGCGTCTGGCCCCATCGGCGCCTATGCCGAGTTCCACGTGGTCAAGGCGGCCCGGGCCGTGAAGCCCCCGGCGGGCGTGGGGGCCGATGTGGCCGCCGCCTGCCTGCTGAAGGGGATCACCGCGGAATTCCTGCTGCGCCGCTGCTTCCCGGTTCAGGCCGGCCAGACGATCCTGGTCCATGCCGCGGCGGGCGGAGTCGGCTCCATCCTCGTCCAGTGGGCCAAGGCCCTGGGCGCCACGGTGATCGGCACGGTGGGGTCGCAGGCCAAGGCCGAGCGGGTCCGCGAGCTGGGGGCTGACCACGCCATCCTCTATCGCGACCAGGACGTGGCGGCCGAGGTCCGGCGTCTGACGGGCGGGGCAGGCGTGCCGGTGGCCTACGACTCCGTCGGCGCGGCCACCTTCGAAGCCACCCTGAACAGCCTCGCCCGGCGGGGGGTCTTCGTCTCCTATGGCAATGCGTCCGGCCCGGCGCCGGCCATCCTGCCCGCCCGCCTGTCGCAGCTCGGCTCGCTGTTCCTCACCCGGCCGACCCTGTTCGACTATGTGGCCACCACCGAAGAGCTGGACGCCAGCGCCGCGGCCCTGTTCGCGGTGATCGCCAGCGGACAGGTGCGGATCGACATCGGCCAGACCTTCCCCCTGGCCGACGCGAAGGCCGCCCACGAGGCCCTGGAAGGCCGCGGGACGGTCGGCGCCTCGCTCCTTATCCCCTGATCAGAGGACACAATGATGGGCAGTTTTTCGGCCTGGCACTGGCTGATCCTGGCGGCCTGGGTCTTCCTGATCGTCTTCCCGGTCGGCAAGATCTTCGCCCGCCTGGGCATCCCCTGGGCCGTGGCCTTCCTGATGATCGTGCCAGGGGTCAACCTGGTGATGCTGTGGGTGGTGGCCTTCATCAAGTGGCCGAGGGACCACGTCCCGCCGCCCCAGGTCTGATGTTTCACGTGAAACAGGGATGAGGCCTGCGCCCTTCGAGCTCCGCTTCGCTCGCACCTCAGGATGAGGGAGGGGGATGTAGGTCGAAGCCCCTCAGTCCGTCCTCGTCCTGAGGCGCCCGAAGGGCCTCGAAGGACGCAGGCGGCCGCGTGACCCATGTCCTCAGCAAGAAAAAAGGGGACACGAAGGACACGAAGAGCGCCAAGGACACGAGGGCCTCGGCGGCCTCGTCTTGCTGTCCTTTGCGACCCTTCGTGTCCTTCGTGTCGCCCCTTTAGAGCGCCTGCGGCGCGACAGGACCGGCCAGGTGCGCGACCTCGGCCGCGCCGCCTTGCGCTTACGTGTTCATCGACTGGAAGAAGTCGTCGTTGTTCTTGGCGTTGCGCAGCTTGTCGAGCAGGAACTCGATGGCGTCCTGGGCCCCCATGGGGTTGAGGATCCGGCGCAGCACATAGGTCTTCTGCAGCTGGTCCTTGGGCGTGATCAGCTCTTCCTTGCGGGTGCCGGACTTCAGCACGTCGATGGCCGGGAAGATGCGCTTGTCGGCCACCTTGCGGTCGAGCACGATTTCCGAGTTACCCGTGCCCTTGAACTCTTCGAAGATGACCTCGTCCATCCGGCTGCCGGTGTCGATCAGGGCGGTGGCGATGATGGACAGCGAACCGCCCTCCTCCACGTTCCGCGCCGCGCCGAAGAAGCGCTTGGGCCGCTGCAGGGCGTTGGCGTCGACGCCGCCGGTCAGCACCTTGCCCGAGGAGGGCACCACGGTGTTGTAGGCGCGGCCCAGACGGGTGACGGAGTCCAGCAGGATGACCACGTCGCGCTTGTGCTCCACCAGACGCTTGGCCTTTTCGATGACCATCTCGGCGACCTGCACGTGGCGGGTGGCCGGTTCGTCGAAGGTCGAGGCGATGACCTCGCCGCGCACGGTGCGCTGCATGTCGGTCACTTCCTCCGGCCGCTCGTCGATCAGCAGGACGATCAGATAGATCTCGGGGTGGTTGGCCTCGATGGACTTGGCGATGTTCTGCAGCATCACCGTCTTGCCGACCCGCGGCGGGGCGACGATCAGGCAGCGCTGGCCCTTGCCCAGGGGGGCGACGATGTCGATCACCCGGCCGGAGCGGTCCTTCAGGGTCGGATCGTCGATCTCCATCTTCAGGCGCTCTTCGGGATAGAGCGGCGTCAGATTGTCGAAATGGACCTTGTGGCGGACGTTTTCCGGGTCTTCGAAATTGATCTGGTCAACCTTGACCAGGGCGAAATAGCGCTCGCCTTCCCGGGGGGCGCGGATGGCGCCGACCACGGAGTCGCCGGTGCGCAGGCCGAACTTCCGGATCTGCGAGGGGCTGACATAGATGTCGTCGGGGCCGGGCAGATAGTTGGCCTCGGGGCTGCGCAGGAAGCCGAAGCCGTCGGGCAGGACCTCCATGGTGCCCGAGCCCGAGATCTCCACGCCTTCTTCGGCCAGAGTCTTCAGGATGCCGAACATCATGTCCTGCTTGCGCATCGAGTTGGCGTTCTCGATGTCCATCTGCTCGGCGAAGGTCAGCAGGTCGGAGGAGGACTTCTCCTTCAGCTCCTGCAGGGACATGCGCGTCAGGCCCATGGCGGCGATCGCCTGGGAGGCCGGGGACGGCTCGTCCTCGGCGTCCATGCCGGCGTCGTCGTCGGTCTGGGAGTCCAGGACTTCGGTTTGGGTGTCTTCGCTCATCGGGTCTTTGAAGCTCTGAGAGGGGTGTATGTC
>Ga0208179_1001368_pt1 | contig 12589 bp, 15 predicted proteins | sample Malvired_Geostar_FD_184238 | JGI IMG/M metagenome (GOLD analysis project Ga0208179, IMG submission 184238) | Marine viral communities from the Global Malaspina Expedition - Malaspina viral metaG DeepMed_Geostar (SPAdes) (version 2) | ecosystem: Environmental > Aquatic > Marine > Oceanic | place...
CCTGGAGGGGGCCCTCGGCAACCTCCAGACGACGATGTCCCACCCCGCCGCCAAGATCGCCGTGCCGTTCTTCAAGACGCCCACCAACATCGGCGGCCAGACGTTTCAAAGGGCCGGGCCCCTCGCCCTCCTTTCTCCTAAATTCCGCAAGCTGATGAGGAGCGCCGATCCGGCCGATCGCGATCTTGCGATGTCGCGGCTGGCGATCGGATCGACGATCATGGGCAGTTTCGCGATGCTGGCCGCCGGCAACCTCTTCGATGACGACGGCAACCTCATCGACGACATCACCATCACCGGGTCTGGTCCGACGGCTCGCGGATCGCAAGACGCCTTCCGCCGGCAGAAGCTTCAGCCCTATTCCATCTGCGCCAGGGTTGGCAGCAGCACAACGTATTCTTGCGTTTCCTATTCGCGTTTCGATCCCATCTCCGGACTGCTGGCAATAGCCGGCGACTACGCGGATTACGCCAGATACAGTGACGACAAGGAGGAACTGGAGATGCTGGCTATGGCGGCCACCCTGGCCGTCGAGAACTACATAGACGAGCTTCCCATGCTGCAAGGGATGGTCGAGATCGGTTCGATGTTCGGCCGGTCAAACGAGGACGGCGCCTTCCTTCCCGGCCTTTTCGACACGCTGGCGAAGATGACCGCATCGACGCTCATCCAGCCGGGGCTGTCGATAGTGACGACCGGCACCAACTACTCCTCGTTGATCGCCAGCATCGAGAGGATGCAAGACCCGACCGTCAAGGATACGACACCCGATCCAAACCTGCCGGTAGTAGTCAGGGGTTTTTATGCCGCCCTCCTCAAGGCGAAAAGCCGCAACCCCTGGTTCAGCGACGAGGTGCCAGACCGCCTGAACCTTTGGGCCGAAACGACAAATGCTGGCAACGGCAGGGCGTGGGAGTTGTTCAGCCCAATCCGGATACAGGAGGCAAAGTTCAACAGCGTCGATATCGAAATCCAGCGGCTGAATTTCTTTGTCGGCGGCAGGTTGACGATGACCCAGTTCAAGAAGGTCGGCGGCATCAAATTGACCACAACCCAGAAGAACGCCTTGATAATCGCCACCAACGAGTTCGAGATCAACGGCGTAGACATGAAGGACGCCTTCCTCGACCTGATAGAATCCGACCGATATTACGATCTCAGCAACGAGGACAAGGTGGAGGAAATGGCTGACATCATCACGACCTATAGGGGCTCGACCGGAACCGTGTCTCCCGATGGGTCTCTGGAGGCCCGCTGGGCCACCGGCGGCATCAAGACCCTTCTGGAGGGGGACATCGATCTGGAGGAGAAGGTGATGTTTAGAAACCTGCCGCCGTCAGAACAACGGGAGCGCAAGGAAGAAGGTTTAGCACCGTGATCTTTTTTGGCTCTTAATGTATAAACACCAGATATAGCGATAGGTAAGAAGATATGGCCGACATACCCATTAATGCAGTCCACCGCCGGATTCAGTACACCAGCTCCGGATCGGCTGGACCGTACAACTTCGCCTTCGCCATCCTCGATGAGGGTGACCTGGCCGTCTACGACTCGACCACCCTGAAGATCCTGACGACGCACTACACGGTCAGCCTTAGCTCTGACGGCACCGGCTCGATAACCTTCACCAGCGGCAACGAACCCGCCTCGAGCAACATCGTCACCATCACCTCCGACCAGGCCGTCGCGAGGACATCCGACTTCACTACAGGCGGCGACTTCAAGGCCGCGACTATCAACGACGAGCTCGACCGCATCACCATCATCCAGCAGCAACTCGAGAGCCTGGTCCGCCGCTGTATCCAGATTGACGCATTCGCCAACAGGGACATCTCCGATAGTGGCGCCGGCCCCTTGGCCTTCCCCTACGACGACACGGTGGCTGACCAGGCCGACAAGGCTGTGGTGTTCGGCGCGGCGGGGACGACGCTGGTTGCCGGTCCATCGACGACGGACATCTCTTCCGCTGCCACCAACGCGACAGCAGCCGCCACCTCGGCGACGGCATCGGCGACCTCGGCAACGGCAGCTTCGACCTCGGCAACGGCAGCTTCGACCTCGGCGACGGCAGCGGCGACCTCGGCAACAAACGCTTCCTCCAGCGCCGACGCCGCCGCCGCAACCGCCGCTGGCATCAGGTGGAAGGACCGAACCAAGGCTGCGACGACGGCTAACATCACACTGTCGGGAGCACAGACGATTGACGGCATCTCAATTGTCGCCAGTGATCGTGTTCTGGTGAAAAACCAATCGTCCTCTGAAGACAACGGCATCTACATAGCAGCCGCTGGCGCTTGGGCTCGAGCTACCGACATGGATGCCTGGCTCGAGGTACCGAGCGCAGCTTGCGCCGTCGAGCAGGGTACCGTCAACGCCGACAGGACATACATCTGCACAGCCGACACTGGCGGCACCCTCGAAACGACGGCCATCACTTGGGCGCAGTTTGGCGGTGGCGATGTTGTCGCCGCCAACAACGGCACCGAGTTCACCGAGTCAACGTTCAAAACCAATTTGAACATGGAAGCTGGCGTCGATTTTCAAGCCTATGATGCCGACACATTAAAGGCTGACACGGCGGATGTTCTCACGGCGGGCTTCGCAAATACGATCCACGACTTAGGAACCATCACGTCTGGTACAGTGACACCCAATGAAGCGAACGGCAACATGCAGAAGATGGTCAACAACGGAGCGCACACCTTGGCGGTCCCGGCAAATGATTGCACGATGATCATTCAAGTGACAAACGATAGCAGTGCAGGGACAGTAACTACGTCAGCGTATGACATTGTTGATGGTGATTCATTGACGACCACAAACGGTGATGATTTCTTCTACTACATTACCAATATGGGTACGTTCACGCTGCTTACGGTGAAGGCATTACAATGACTGCTCTGGGAATGCCGTTTGTTCAAGGTGGTCATTTTACCGATTCTATCATTGAGGGAGGTATGTGGGGCTGGGGGGTGGCGACATACGGACGACCCGGCCACAACAATACGACGGTCTATTCTTCCCCCGTCCAGGTTGGCTCTCTCACCACCTGGGCAAAAATATCCTGCGGAGGTTTTCATTCTCTCGCCATCAAGACAGATGGAACATTGTGGGCGTGGGGGTTCAACACTCAGGGCCAGCTTGGTGATGGCTCGGTGACGGCTCGGTCCTCCCCAGTGCAAATAGGGAGTGATACGGATTGGGCTTCTGTGAGCGCGTCTAACATCCATTCGGCGGCAACCCGTAGCAATGGCACCTTGTGGACGTGGGGGGAAGGTGCTCATGGCCGTCTCGGTCACGGCAACACAACCGACCTTTCCTCCCCCACTCAAGTGGGGTCGTTGACGACATGGGATTCGGTGTGCTGCGCCAACTCGCATACCACTGCAAACACGACAGCGGGAACGCTGTTCTCGTGGGGTAACGGGGCCAATGGCCGTCTCGGCCTCACCAGTACGACTGGTTATTCCTCGCCCAAACAAGTTGGGTCTTTAACCAACTGGTCCCATACTTCGCCTGAGACAAAAGGAGAACACTGTGGTTGGATCAAGACCGATGGAACGCTTTGGACATGGGGGCCTGGTGGCAGCGGTGCTTTGGGTCACGGGAATACGACCGATTATTCCTCTCCGAAACAGGTTGGGGCGCTGACCACATGGCTCACCGTCGATGTGTCTTTTCTTGGCATTCACGCCACCACAACGTCATACGCCGGCTTTGTTTGGGGATACAATAATGGCGGGCATTTAGGGACCGGCGCGCTCACAGGATTTTCCTCTCCCGTCCAGCTTGGCGGCGGCAACGTTTGGAAACGTCTCGCCGTCTATCAGCATGGACAGTTTCTTAGGACAGACGGCACACTGTGGGGAACAGGCCCGGGGGCAAGTGGTGCTCACGGTCTCAACAACACGACCAATTATTCCTCCCCTGTGCAAGTGGGGTCGGCGACGGATTGGATCGCCATCAGCCTACATAGCCAAAGCGCTAACGCCATTAGGTCAGCATGAGCAAGCTGTTTTTCCTGTCTGGTCTTCCTCGCTCCGGATCCACGGTACTGGCGGCGATTCTCAACCAGCATCTTGACGTGCGTGTGACGCCGACTAGTGGGTTGATCGACGTTCTCGGGGCTGTCGTCTTTGCATGGGAAGGCAACCCGGCCATGAAGACGCGAGGCGAGGCAGGGGTCATCCGGCATCTCCAGGCCATCGTCGCCGATGAATGCCAAGACAGCATCGTCGTGGATAAGTCGCGGGGATGGCCCGCCGTCACGATAATGAGTACCATGGCCAAGGTCTTGGGGGAGCCACCCAAGATTGTGGCAACCGTCCGTAACGTCCCCGACTGTGCAGCGTCCTTTGTCCGGGTGGCGAAGCCTGATGACCTCAAGGGGTTCCTGCGCTCCTCTGCCCTTATCTCTCACCTCCAGACAGCCTATATCACCTTGGCCGAGGGCTTTGCCGACGCGCCAGAGAACTTCTGCATCGTGGATTACGACGACATGATCGATAACCCCCAGAAGGAACTCGACCGTGTCCTGTCCTTCCTGAGCCTTGACCCATACAAGGGGGACTTCGAGAACATCGACGGGGACAGTGTCGCCGAGGACGACGACGAGGTCTGGAAGGTTCCGGGGCTGCATGACATCAAGCCCAAGCTGGAGCGTCAGCACTCAGAAGATGCCAAGGCCATTCTCGGAGACCTTCACGGAACCTTCATGCAGCCAGCATTCTGGAGGGGCGAGGGAGAAGGCGACCGCGAGCCACAGCTTATCGACCTCCAGAAAGAGGCCAACATTCGCGGTGACTTCAAGAAGGGCCGCGAGATTGGTGAGGTCTTGGAGAAGGCTTCTCCGGGGGACGACCGAGCCGCCTTCAATCGAGCTTGGAATGTGCTGGCCGACGGCAAACTGCAAGAGGGCATGAAACTGCTTAACAGGGGACGTGCCGATGACGCTTTCGGCAACCCCAACCCCGGCACTGCTATGCCTCTGTGGAATGGTGAGCATGATTGTACTGTGCTGCTCAACCTGGAAGCTGGGTTCGGGGACCAGATACATTCTGTCCGGTTCGCCAAGAACATCGCGGAGAGGGGATGCAAGGTAATTGTCGCGGGTTCCCCGGAGTTGACGCCGATCATCAGGAATTGCGCGGGAGTTTCGGCGGCGGGGGCCAAGGCTGCCGGGCCACTGATGTACCACGACTTCTGGATACCGGGGATGTCTTCAATCATCCCACTTGGCTTGGAGTACGAGGACATTGACGGCGCTCCCTACATCACCCCGCCGCCCAGGAAGCTGCGCTCTGACAGACCACGCATCGGCCTGCGTTGGCGGGGTAACTCGAAGATCGAGGCCGACGCCCAGCGCCTGTTCCCTACGCGTCTGATGTTCGACGCCGTCGAAAACATGGACGCCGACTTTGTCTGCCTCCAGCGCGACGATGGCATTGAGGACCGGCCTTCCTGGGTCGGGCTGACACCTCTCGATAACTGGGTGCAAACGGCGCAGGCCATCGCCGAGTGTGACCTTGTCATCTCATCTTGCACCTCGGTGGCTCACCTGTCTGCCGCCATGGGCATACCGACGTGGATCGTAACACCGATCCTTCCTTATTGGATGTGGGCGCTCAGCGGTACTACGTCGCCGTGGTATAACGCAGTCACCCTTTTCCGGCAGGAAGTCTACGGTGAGTGGGAAGCTCCCTTCATTGCCATCGGGGAGCGCCTAGAGGAGAACCGCCATGCAGCTTGATGTCGCTGCCCGCGTTACAATTCATCTCGGAGAGAGATTATGTCAGACCACATTTACGCGCTAGTTGATAACGCCACTGGCGATCTTGAAGTACGTCACCAGAAGCCGGAACGCCCGGTAGCGCCCGAGGGCAAGAGGTGGATTGACGACATTCTCCCGGCCTATGACCCCGCCACCCACAAGCTGGTGGCCGCCCTGCCTGTCCCTGATAATGCCACGGAGGTGCCCTACAATATTGTGGCGCGTGACCTTGCCGCCGAAGCGGCAGCGCACCAGCACGATCAAGACACCGAGTATGTGATGGTCACCGCCAAGGACAAGGCCATGTACGTCTTGGTCGAGCTTGTCAGTACGCTGGTGGTCAACGGCACCATAACTGACAATGACTTTTCGCCAGCGGTCAAGCAGGCTTATTTGGGCCTCAAAGAGCGTGTGGACAGGCTAACGGCTTAGAGAAAATGGAGATCGGCGTCCGGGAAGGATTTCAAGCAGCCACGATCCTGATCGCGCTGGCCGGTGGCTACTTCACGATGAAGGGACAACTCAACCGTGTTGTCGAGGACATCAAGAAGCTGGCCCGCCAAAATAGGGAAGTCGAAAAGCAGTTGGACGAACTTGAAGCCCTTATGGCCGTGGCGAGCCACCAGTTGACAACGATGGGCACGATCCTGTCCCCGGCGAACCAAGAGAGGGCGCATCGAGAGCTCGCGGCGATACACGGGAAAGTTGAGACACTTAGCGGAAGGGTAAGCGACCTCCTAATTAAGCACAACGGCAGGCACGGTTCTGTAGAAAAGAGTTAGGGCATGGCCACAAAATTAATCCTGTTCGCGTTCCTCGCCGTCTCTTTGCTGCTGACGGTTGGGTGCGTGGCCCCACAAGATACCGTCGCCGCACCCGTCGCGGAATCTGCCGAGCCACCCGTTGAACTGGCGCAGATTGGGCAGCGTTGCTTCCCCGCCGCCGCCCTTTTGCGGGGGCTTCTCCAGGATCACGGCGAGGCCATGCAGGGCGTGGGGCACGTCCCCGTCCCTGCGGGCAGTCCGCCGGTCGTCGTATCGCTACTCGTTTCGCCGAGTGGTTCATGGTCGATCGTCGCAAGTAGCTCGCGGGGCGTCGCCTGTTTGATCGTGTGGGGCGGTGAGTGGAGCCCGCCGCCGAAGGAAGGAAGGAACACCTAAAATGTTCACCGCTTTGTCGGCTCTCATCGGTTTCTTCGGATCGTGGATGCCAAGCTTGATTAATTATTTCCAAGACCGGCAGGACAAGAAGCACGAGTTGGCGATCCTCGAAGCCCAGATGAAGATGCAAGAGGCTGGTCACGTCCAGAAGCTCGAAGAGATAAACGTGACGGGCGACATCGAGGAGATGAAGAGCCTCCACCGGCACGATAAGATGACAGGCGTCGCGTTCATCGATGGGTTGCGCGGAAGCGTGAGGCCGGTAATAACGTATATTTTTTTCAGCCTTTTTGTTTTCGTAGAAGTGACGGCCTACATCGCGTTGACCGCCGCCGGCGTTGACAGCATCACCGCCCTCGGCACCGTCTGGTCAGACGACGTGATGGCATTGTTCGCCGCCGTGATGGCGTTTTGGTTCGGCAACCGCAGCCTCGAGAAGTACCGCGCCCGGTCGTAATGGCCGGCGTTATGGACATCATCTACGACGACAGGATCGAGGAACAAGCCCACATAAATGCAAGTGGGCTTGCAATCATCAAACGGTTTGAGGGGCTGCGCCTCGAACCGTATTTGTGTCCCGCCGGCATCCCGTCGATCGGTTACGGCGCCACGAGGATCGGCGACCGCAAGGTTACTCTCAAGACGAGGCCCATATCCGAGGCTCGCGCTAACCAGCTATTGGGTGAGCAGGTCAAGGCGTTCGAGCAAGCTGTGGATCGTCTCATTTTATCGTTGCTGACGTGGGATGAATTCTCAGCCCTGGTGTCCTTCGCCTATAACGTCGGCGCCGGCGCCCTCCAGCGATCTACGCTTCGCCAAAAGCTGAACCGTGGCGACTACCTGGGGGCCGCCAACGAACTCCCCAAGTGGCGGATGGGTGGGGGAAGGGTGCTCCCCGGCCTGGTTCGACGCCGGGCCGAGGAGCGGTCCCTCTTCCTGGCCTAGACGACGGTCAGCGATCGTTGCGTGAACGGCCGGTGACGCAGGTAGCCGCGAGCGATGAGACTGTGGACATGGCGGTATACGTTTGATCTTTGTGTGCCGTGACGGTCAGCCAACTCGTTGAGGGATGGGCTGTGGCCATGGTCGGAAATGAATGCCTTGATTATCTTTAGCACTTCCGCTTGGACCGGGCTCAAGCCAACCTTTTTCTTCACCGCTCCGCACGTCGGACATTTATCCATCGCCGTCACTCCTTCTTCGCCAAGGCGCCGAGCTTTCGGTTCAGCTTTTTTCGCCACTCGATCAATTTCTTTTTACCCTCGGCCGGGATCACATCGAGGCTGTCCATGTTGAACTGCTCGAATTCTCTCAACCGGGTCATGCGTTGCCGGCAGGGTATGTCGTCGGTCTCGGCTGCGAATTGAAGTTGATTCAGGTATTCCCTGAAGAATTCACCGGCATTGTCGAGGTGGTAGGTCTCACCGCCTACCTTCAAGGCGATACCCTCCACAGGAGCCTCAGATGCGCCTGTAGGGGCGGCTGGTTTTTCGGCACCTACGGGTATCTGGTCCCCCGTCACGTCGATCTGGGGCGATCCTCGGGCCTCGACCTTGGCCGGATCCTCATCCTCGCTGGGAAAAAGCTCGTCGAGGGTGTCGGTCGGGCTCTTCGCCCCCGCGATGTCGGCGACCTCGGTCTCGTCTAGCCAGCCGAGACCACAGATGGACAGGGTGACCCGTCTCTTGGCCTTGGTCATCGCCTTCGCCATCGCGTTGGCCTTGGCCTCGCCACGCAAGCCGGCAAGCATGACGGCGCCGATGTCCTCATCGGTTCTCCCGGTTTTATCGACGGCTGCGACGTGGACGGTATAAAGGCCGTCATCGAACTCCTTCGACAATACCTTGATGCTGACACCATGAAGGGCGCGGAGTTGGTCGGCAGCGTCGCGCCGCGCATAGAGGGTGAGCTTTCCGTTCAGCTTGATGTAGTCGAAGGGCTTTGAAAACGGGTTGAGCCCGACGCTTTCGCAGACCTTTCTATAATAGCTGACCCTATCCTCCGGCGAGAGCTTCGCCAGGTCGCCCTCGATGATCACCTGCTCGAGTATCTCGCCGGCGTCTTCGACCGTTGCCAGTGCTTTAGACATCGCTAACCTCCTTAGCCGAAAAACGTCGGCCGGTGTACGCCGGCTTGGCCGGCACGATCTTGGTCGTCTCTTCCTTGGCCTTGTGTTCTGTGGTCGTCCACTTGATCTTGACGCCCGGCAGATCAACCTTTTCGACGCCGTTCATTATCTGCTGAATCGCGAGTTGGCTTTCCTCCTTCAGGTTTTCGCCGGCCTTCTTGGTCTTGACGCCGGCCAGGTAACTCTCGGCCAGGTTCATCAACTCGTCGCGGCCGTTCTTGTCGATGGGGCTGTCGTCGGGGCACCCCTCGACGAGGTCGAGGGCCTCGGGCCGGCGGTTGCCGCCGATCAACCTGTTGGCCTCGGTGGTCGTCGCCGGTGGATAGTCGGTGTCGTTCTTCATATGTAGCCAGAAGGTATCGACGGCCTCGTAGATGGCCTTGATCATCCCCCGGTGCCGGCGAGTGACGGCGATGACCCACTCGAGGTTGACCCTCGGCAGGTAGGCGATGATCGCCCAGTCGGCGCCGACGCAGTCCATCTGACCTTGAACCTGAAAAATGTACTGCAAGGCCTCGGGTTCCTCGGGTTTGTAGGTCGGGCACTTGAAGTCGACGACGCCCTCGCCCTCGAGGGTATGCGTGATGCCTTGATGATCGGTGATGGTGAACGGTTCTTTCTCTTCGATCAGGCCGTCGAGGCTGGCGACGAGGTTGCAGTTCTTGTTGCGATAGCCACGCTGGGGGGGCGTGACGGCGACGTTGAAGTCATCCTCGAACCACAGCCTGATCGCGTCCTCGAAGCGGTTGCCGCCCTCCATGACGCGGCTCGCCGGGAAGGTATCGACGCCGTCGAGAGCGGCACGGTGACGCTGGAGGATGTCGTTGGGGCCGTTCCCGAATGGAAAGAGAAACTCGCCGTCCACTTCGACGATGGCCCCCAGGTCGGAGGCGCCGATCTCGACGCCGGTCACGGAAAATTTTACCATCAGATTGCCCCCGTCCATGCCGCGATAACGAGAACGGCAAACGAGATGGAAGCGACGAAGCAGACGACGGCGACGCCCTCGATCAACCGTCGTAGGCAGGTCAAGAGCAGCGGCTCGTCGTTGTGTGGTCGGATGTCGTAGTACAGCATCTCGGTCTCTCCTTTATTAGGGGAGACACCGGCGATAACCGTGCATGGATATTCATGGAGGGTTTAAAGTGTCGCGTCTTGTCGCAAGTGGTTGATGCCGCTCACTTGTGGGGCTCCGCCCCTGGGCACCACCCCCCTCACAACCCTCTGATATTCAATGCATTATCGCCTGTGCGTCAGCCCCGTGGTTAATGCGACACTTTTTCTCCTAGATTCCGTTTCGCCAGCAGGTGTATGGACTCTGCCGCCAGTTTCTTCCGGTCGGCGGCGAGGGTGTATCGATCCGCCATCTTGGCCGACCGCCACCCGAAGATCGCCATCAATTGTTTTGTCGTCGCCCCGGCCTCGGCCGCCCTGACGGCTCCGGCCTTGCGGAGGCCGTGGGCCGAGCAGCCGATCAGGCCGGCCTCGTCGCACCGCTTGCGGAACCAGTTGCCGAAGCCCGGCGCCGAGAACGGCTTTCCGAATTCGGTCACCAGATAAGCGAGGTGGCCTGACGGCGCGGCATCGATGGCCCGGCGCAATTCCGGCAGGATGGGAAGGGTGCGCTCCTTCGGTGCGTGGGCGGCGTTCTTTTCCTCGGTGAAGACAAGACAACCGTCGCGCTCGAGTTGTGGGCCCAGCCTGACGACATCGCCACGGCGGACGCCCGTATAGAGGAGAAGCGCCATCGCCAGCCGCGCCTTGGTGCCGATGGGGTGACAGGCCTCGAAACAGGTGATCTCGGGTTCGCTCCATGTATGGAAACCGTCAGGGTTCGCCGGTGGGAAGTAGGGTACGCTGGCGGCCGGGTTGTGGTCGGCGAGGTCGCGCTCGATGGCCCACTTGAAGACCTGGCGAAGGGCCTTGACGCGGCCGTTGCCGGCCTCCGGCGTGGAGGCAAGCTCGTCGCGCATATCGCGGACATGGCGCGGCAGCAGTTGCCTGTAGCCGGCGTCGGCCCTCGTCTTCACTCCGCAAATACGCTCGAGGATGCGCCGTCGAATCTTCTGTGTCCTGGGCATCAGGTAAAGAAACTCGGGGCTGGAAAAATATTTAATAATAAGCCACTGGAATGATCCCCTGACACGGCCGGGGATCGCCGCCGTCATGCGATGGAGGGCTTGCTCATACTCCTGTGCGAACTCCGGCGTACCTTCCGGTTCGTAGAGCCGGATCGGCTTCATCCCGGCGCAACGAAGGTAAAGGCGTCCCCTGTCTCTCTTTATATATCTAGTCATTTTCATCCCAAGGGTTCTGCTCTGTTTCATGCGGCGGCAATGCCTCGAATGCCATGTCGAGAGCGGTGCGGTCCCAAGCGATGCGGCCCTCGCTTAGTTGTTTCGCCGGGGGCATAACGCCTCGCTTGACCATCCGCAGGAACAGCGTCGGGCTGACGCCTATATACTGGGCGGCCTCGTTTTTTTTCAGGCCCAACGGCCAGAGTAGAATCCCCGTCTTCATCTTGATGTCGTTAATTGCTGCCTAAGTATGGCGTTTTTATGCTTCGCCGCACCGCCTCAAAATATTCTTGACCTGCTGGGCCGACCAGTCGCCGCCTCTGGATGTCTCGACATCCTTCCTGTTTCCCAACTCGCGAGCGATGCCGCGAAGGGAAGCGACGCCGGAACGCCGGATAAATTTAATTATCGGATAGACCTGTTCGGCATGGGCGTCGGCTAGTTTTTTGGCTTCTTTGACGCCCAGCTTGCTGATCTTGGGGCAGTCAGGGTTGCCGAGGACGACGCCCCTCGCCTTCGCCGCCTTCAAGGCCGCCTTGGTGCGGATGGAGATGTTGTCGGCTTCCTTCTCGGCCATCATGGACAGAAGGTAGATGTGGGTTTTGTCCATGTTGGGGTAGTCGCAGCAAATGAAGTCGATGCCGGCTTCGTAAAGGCTGGCGGTGACATAGACGTTGCGCGCCAGCCGGTCGATGCGGGCGATGATGAGGGTGGCCTTCTCTTTCTTGCAGAGCTTGAGGGCGGCGTCGAGTTGCGGACGCCCCGCCCTTCCCTTGCGGCCGCTTTCGACCTCGGTGAAGGTTTCGATCAACTCCCAGTCGCCGCCGTCGAGGTAGTCGTTGATGGTCGCCTTTTGGGCGTCGAGGCCGAGACCAGACCGTCCCTGTTCGCGCGTCGATACGCGGAGGTAGGCAACATATTGGCCCTTGTGCGGTTGGCCCTTGTCACTTCTGGGTTTGGTCATCTCTCTCTCCCTTGTTCCTATGCCCTTGCCCCGGCCACCTCTCGGCTCCGGGGATGGGGGCTGGTGCCCGATGTTGGGGCGGTTATGCTTGATGGGGACCATGCTGCGTGTCGAGCCGGTCAAGGTGCGCCAAGTGGTGGTTAATCGGCTCATCTCGCGGGCCTAGCACCTGATCCTGATGGTGGGCGCAATGCCCGCACACGCCGCCGAGGCGGTTGAGTTCATTGATGTCGGTTGGGTGGCCGCAATCGCTACATTCATGTTTGGTCA
>Ga0208179_1001373_pt1 | contig 12561 bp, 22 predicted proteins | sample Malvired_Geostar_FD_184238 | JGI IMG/M metagenome (GOLD analysis project Ga0208179, IMG submission 184238) | Marine viral communities from the Global Malaspina Expedition - Malaspina viral metaG DeepMed_Geostar (SPAdes) (version 2) | ecosystem: Environmental > Aquatic > Marine > Oceanic | place...
TTGTTTAGAGGTAAAGCGTCCAGCCGAATTATTAATAGTGTGATGCCACCGATCTATCGTCAGGTATCCATTCGCTGCCCATGCGACACTAGTCCCTCGTTGAGCGACCTGCATGGCTCCGTTAATAATCACGTTGCGATGCGAGAGGGACTCACCAACTTTGGCTCCTGTCACCGCATCATCTGCGATCTTGGCAGTCGTCACCGCCCCATCCCCTATATCCGCAGCCACTAACGCTATCGTGGGTCGTACATTACCGAGGTATCCCATTAGGTGATCTCCAAGATTGAGATGGAACAATCAGCCGAACTATTCGCTGAACAGAGAGCCTCAAGCTGGTCGCCTGCGATCATGTTAATCGGCTTATCCAGCACCAGTGTACTCTTATTCGGTAAATCGACAGTCTTGACAATGTAGGTGGTCACTGCCGAACTCCCTGGAGCAGCCGAGGCTTGTCGTAATAACAAGTCCACAGTGACCGCATTACTTGCATGAATATTCGCAAAGAAGACCGCATGAATCACTGCTGTCTTTCCAGATGGCACTTCGTAAATATCTACTAAGCTTGTCGTCAGTGCCAATGACGCATTCTTAAATGCATTTGCCATGTTTTATCCTCCCAAAGCAAGGGCCATTGCTGCTGCTGTGCCATCATCAAAATTTGTTGCTGTTCCTGAGTTTGCAATCGTCGCTCCACTCGCAATGGTTAGCGTGGACCCAGAAAGTACCGTAAACGTATTGGCGGTAAACTGGAAGTCATCAGCACCAGCCAGTTTGATATCAATTTGATCATCTGATGATGCATGAATACTTGTATCAGCATCTTCATCAAGAATAAGTTCTGTTCCATTCATATCAACAGAAGTCAATGCTGTTTGCTTTGTCCCTAATTGAGTTTGAACAGCTGAGGTGACTCCTGAGAGATACCCTAATTCGGTATCGGTAACAGCTGATACGGCAATCTTTTGCGATCCATTCGAAATAACTGCTCGACTAGCCGTAAGATCTTCTGTATCAATAGTTGTCGCTGATCCAGTAATTGTCGCTTGTTTAGCATTTAATTGAGTTTGAATAGCTGATGTTACGCCTGATACATAGCCTAACTCAGTATCAGTAACGGCTGATACCGCAATTTTTTGTGACCCATTTGAAATAACAGCTCTACTGGCTGTTAAACTTTCCGTATCAATTGTGGTTGCAGATCCTGTAATCGTGGCTTGTTTCGCATTTAATTGAGTCTGGATCGCTGATGTCACTCCAGAAACATACCCCATTTCTGTTGGCGTAACTCCACCAACATTATTACCATTCATATCAAGATTACCACCTAATTGCGGAGTAGTATCATCCACGACATCTGTAATACCTGCTGTGGCAGAAGTTACGGCAACAAACGCTGACCCATTATGGACTTTTAATACATTATTACTGGAGTCATACCATAAATCCCCTTCCGAAGGGGATCCAGGAGCTGATGCTGCAATGGTATATTCTTCCGCATATCGATTCACATCTGCAATCGAACCGGCTACCGTATTCATATTCGTGACATTACCGGCTGTTCCGAGTGTATTCATATCAGCAACCACATCCGCAGTAGCTAAAACATTTAGATCCGTGACAAAATCTGACGTAGCTAATTGATTTAAGTCCGCAACAATATCAGTCGTTGCTAATGTATTCATATCGGCAACAGCATCAGCCGTTCCGAGTAATCCCATATTGGCAACAGTAGTCGCATTACCAAGTAATCCCATGGCTGTTACATTTGCTGCTGTTCCCAAAACATTCATATCAGTTACGACATCAGCTGTTCCTAAAGTATTTAAATCTGTAACGACATCTGCTGTTGCAAGAACATTCATATCTGTAACAACATCCGCCGTACCGAGTATAGCCAGATCTGCTACAACAGCTGCAGTACCAAGAATTGCCATATCTGCTACGGCATCTGCCGTGCCTAATAGACCTATTTCAGTTGCTTTACCTGCAACAGCTCCAATATCTGCAGCATCTCCTGCCACAGCTGTAACATTAGCAGCTATTCCTGCTACACTTGTAACATTAGCCGCGATTCCTGCTACTGTTGTCACATTCGCACTGACACCCGCTACTGTCGTTACATTGGCTGCAATACCTGAAACCGTATTCACGTGTGCTTGATCTGTTGCAGTTGGAGTTGTTCTATTCCATGTTGTACCACCCAAATCGTAAACCATCAAAACATTATTGGTGGTATTAAAATATGCCGCTCCATCTTGTAACGCATTCCCGTCATTATCTAATGTTGGATTGGAAGACTTGGTACCCAACCATCGATCATCAAAAGCATCATAACTTGCAGCGGCACTTGTTGCACTAGCTGCCGCATTCGTTGCACTTGTTGTAGCATTAGCAACGGTTTCTGCCAGAACATCCGTTAACATAGCTGACGTTAATCGAAGTTCAACCCGATCATCAGTTGTAAAGGCTGATGCAGTTGTCCCTTCCTGTGCACGAAGGACAGTTAAGACATTCCCTGTTCTATTCGTACATTTTACAACTTCAGTAGCGGTTGCACTCGCTAATGTTAAATATGCATAATCTGGACTGGATATAGCCGGAAACGTGGAACCATCCGTTACTGTAATAGATGTAGCTGAATCAGTAATGGCTCCTGGTAATGTTGTCGTTGCGTTATTCGAATATTTAACAGCCACAGTAATCTCCTTACGAAATCGTTACATCCCAGCTAATGGTCATCGAATCAGCTGCTGCTTTATTAATAACGGAAAAGACCGTTCGTGCTAACATCGTCCCTCCTGATGCCGCATTAAAGATACCGGCTTCTGTTAATGCCGCTGTAGCAACGCCTGCCGCGTATGTGGTTGTAAAGGTAATAACGGCAGCAGCTACCACACCTCCAGATGTTGTTAATGCTACTCGGGATACTTCTGTAACCAAGGCAGTATTTCCAACAGCCGCTGCTGTCGTGCCTGTTCCAACGGCCATATGCGTCATAACACCAAGTGAAGTGCCCTGCATTCTTTGGGCAATCCAGTTTTTCCCAGCAGTCACTACAAGATTATCCGTTTCCTGAACAACGGTACCATTCAGTGAAATGGTTAATTTGCCCTTCAAAGCTACGGTATCGTGAAAACTCATGATTGTCTCCATCCTAAGTTACGGTGATTGTCACATCTTCATGTGTTTTAGGTTGTAAGGATCCGTCCAGTAAAATTGCATGTATATTGAATGGGGCACCATTTAAACATCCGCTATAGTCAGGCCATCGTAAATCAGAAGCATAAACAGCATTAATAATATTCAGAGCATAGGTTAGTGCTTTAGCATCTGTTGCTGTGGCTGTATCATCTCGAAATTTTTGATTCTTGCTATTATAATCTAATGAAATTACAGCATTGGCATTCGTATAACTAACAACAACTGCGCCACCCATTAAAAGTCAGCCCTTACTTTAAATTTCAACCGGTCAAATATGGTCCAGATCTCTCCGCTGGTATACGTCAGTTCAATTTCCCCTTCATACGTTCCAGCCGAGACATCCAATGTATCCGCATTCCACGGCATGTAACAGGTTCCATTCGCAAGTGGAGCAACCTTGACACAGGTCATGGTATCTAAAATAGTTGATGACCCTAATGCCCGGAATTTCACACGAATTGTAGGATTGGTAATATCAACAAGGGCCCAGGTAGAGGAATCGTCAGGATCGAGGGTTACACCAGCTGCAGCAGTACTGGAATCTTTGATGATGAGGTTGATTTCTGGCTTGGTATCTCGAGCAACGAGATTGATCGTATCGTAGTATGCCATTATTAACTCCTAAGGAGGTTGTTCTCAGCATTGGCATTGGTTGCAATATTAAGGATACGGTAAATATAGAAACAAGTCAATAAATTTACACAAATCCATTATCTGTTAATTTCGTATTTACTTCAATTTCGTTATTTCCCCACATGCCAGAATTAATAAGTTGTTTACAACTCGACTCATATCGCATGTAATACGTGTTATTTTCATCTTTCATATCTCCGCTAATAGCACTATGGGCTTTATATCCCGCGTAGTTTAATAACGCTTCGGTATACACTTCACTAATTTTTAAATCTGCATAGGTTGTTTTTGCTTTTTTCGGAGCAGCAGCATATTTTAACAGAATCTGTTTCCGTTGAGGTGTTTCAGCATCTGTCCCCTTAATTACAGCTTTAAATGGCTCATTAATCAGAATAGAGACATGTTGATCCACATCCTGGACTAATTTGACTGAATCATCTTTAATCGCCACCTGTACAAAATCCGAGGTGTAATACGCATGAATAGGAACAAGAAAATCTGATGGCAGGGTATATTCTTCTGCATCAAGCGGATTATCCATCTCATACATTTTCTTCACAAGATGAAAGCGTTTATGCAATGCTAAATTCGCTAGATTCACATAATTCAGGAATTTATTTTGATTAATGACTTGAAGAGCTGATGGGGCAGGACTGGGATTAGCACTCATATCCCCGACATCCGCAATCGCTAATTTACTACATTCTCCAGTAATTAAATAATCAATATATTCAGAAGCTTTCATATGTGTCTCACTAGGCTAGTTTCCACATAGACGTGGGATCTTTTGATTTATTAATCGTTCGTTTCATTTTATTCTTTTTCTTTTTCGCTTTATTACCTTTTGATCCTTTATGTTTTTTTGGTTTCGCCATATGTACCTATTGGGGAGGGCGGACGAGCGGGGGAGCCGAAGTCCCGCCCGTCCTGGAGGCACACACAAGTACTCGAGGTGCGGCGTGGCTAAACAAAATATGAACTATCTCCGACACGTTTCGTCTCATCTTTCCACATTAAGGATCGATCAAGGTCTTCAACGTCTTCTTCCTGTATTGACACTTCACTTGGTTTCCAAGCATTTAATTCAGCTAACATGGTAATTGTGTCAATCTGATCATCATGTTTGCTTTTAAACCCTTTTAACGTAGCTAAAGATAACTCAAAAAGCAATTCCTCTAATTCTGGGCTATCTTTTAATTCCTCCGGTAACCAGATTTTATGCGATTTAAACAAGGGAATCGCATTTTGCTGAAATCGACTCATTTTATCTTTTGTTGGTCTAATGCCTATTGTAGTACTATTTTTGCCTTTTGACAATGTAAAATAGTTATTCCGGTGTCCCATTTCATTCTGGATCCAGCTGATAAAACCTCCTTGTTGCCCCGTTACTTCAATTCCCACTTCCTGTGGACGATACTCCTGAACTAAACGAAACAGCTGATCGATCGTATCGTTCATCAATGCTCGTTTGCAGATTCCATCGACCCATAGCCAATCCCCGTTATTATTCAGCGCCCAGACATTAATCACACTAAAGTCCGCATGCTCTCGATCCGAGGTGGCAAAATCTGTCGTAATGTAAAAATTATAGGCTCCCCGATTTTTCAGCACTGTCGTTCGTTTATACCAGACCAGATCAGAATCACTAATCAGTCGATCTTCTGCTGAGGTAATACGAAGCATGAGTTCCTGATTAAAGGAATCGAGTTGCCCAGCACCTTTGGCCTTGAGATATTGATTATTGACATACTCATAACTAAATCGATCCTCCCAGGCTCCACGAAATTCCTCTTTCGAACAGGGGAATCGTTCACAGACCGGGTAGACATTGACATACCAGACACCTGATTCAATCGCTTTATACAGCGGATCTTTTGCATTAAATGGAGTCCCGGACCAAATGACTTTTCGCTTATTAGGATGTAAGGCATAATCAATCGCCGAATAGACCGTATTCTCGACATTTTCAATAATAGTCGCTGATCGGGCATCTTCATCCCCTAATAAGTCATCCAGTACAGCTAATTGCGGTCTCGTATTTAATTCAACCGTTCCCCGTACCCCGGTTTTCGCTCCATGCCCGGTCACCACGAATTCCTTCCCATCCGCATTTTGAAAATACCACCGGATATCCGTGAACCGGGATTCCTTGATATACCGTTGGAGAAACTCGCTATTCTCGCAGCGCCGTTCAATCCGCAGCCGCATTTTCTTGACCCCGTTTTCAATACTATCTGACAAGTACAAGGCATAGTCGACCTGACCAAAATTCGGAATCGACCCATAAACTGCGAGATACAAGAATAAGTATTCGGCAAAAATCGTTGTCTTTGCCAGTCCCCGGGCACACATATTGGCGGTGTTCTGATTCTTCCCGGCAATTTTATCCAGCATTTTATAATGAATAATGGGCGTCTGGTTCTCTTCGCCTTTTTCTCCATTGATTAATTTAATAAAGGAAATAAACTCCAGGGCAAATTCACTGGGTACATAGGTGGGATCATCGTTATAATCAATGGTATTCAACCATTCATCAACTGATTTTTTCACTAGCATAAATGATCATTCCTTCATCATCATGTTTGGTCGTCATGGACATCCAGGTGGCTTCCGCCACAACGGTCTGTTCAACCTGCGCGGTTCCCTGGAATCGCACAGCCATGCCGATGGTAGATACCAATGAGACCTTTAAGGTTAATTGATCCCCGGGCACAACAGGTGTCCGGAATTTCACTTTATCCACGGTTGTAATATAGGTCAGATCCTGATCATCACGATGTCCCAGAAATAATCCTCCTGTCTGGAACAAGGCTTCAAGAATCAGCACCCCGGGCATGACCGGATTCTCCGGCCAATGCCCTTGAAAATAGGGTTCATTATGCGTCACGTTCTTGATGGCGATAATGTTCTCAACTGTGATGCTGAGAATGCGATCAACCATCAGAAACGGATAACGATGTGGCAGCAGTTCACGAATCTGATTCACGGTGTGTCTCATCCATGACCTCATATGTCGTTTCAACCGGTTTCGCAATAATCTCACTCTGCGCGATTTCCTTCGCACTGGACTGACCGTTGACAATCATTTTTAACTGCTGTTGAGCCAAGGCTCGGGTCGTAGTCCGTAATTCATCGATCACATCATGACTATAGCCGATGTCAATTTCGACTTTCGCCGCTGTTGGGGCCGCTAAATTATTGATTAAGCTTTCTGCGGCTTTCTGTCGTACCAGTTCAGACTTGGCCGTGCGCATTAAATCAGCCTGCGTATTAATCGCTTCCTGGTAGACGCCGGCATTCAGAATATGGGTCGGCACCATCGTGCGTTCCATGATCTTCGTGATAATCGAGGTTTTACTATAATTATCCGCAAAGCTGGCGATATAGGAGGCGGAGGCGCCTTTCTCAATCAGATTCTGGTACCGATCAGGAAATACTTTACTATAGGCCGTAGATGCCTTATCGCCCATTAATCGCAAGGAGACGAATTTAATGGCATTAATATACGTGGCGAGGGAATGCTTTCCCGTTGATAAGACCGCCGAATAGGACAAGGCATTATCACGGAAAACCCGGCGTAATTCAGAATCCGGTTCTGAATTAATAATCGCCACCACGTCATCCGTAATATGTTTTCGAAACCGTTTATCCGGCACGGCACCAACCAGCATTTCCTTGGTTAAATGATCCGTTGTTTCTATCGCGGTTTCCGTATCACGTAGATTACTTAATTGCATTCTTCACCTCGTTCCATTTGTGAATAAGCGTGGTATGGGAGATCCCCTCGGTATAGCACGTATGCGGGGACACCATCCACGTTTTCTTATCGATCTGAACCACCACCTCATGCCGTTCCAGTTCCGTCCAATATTTCTTCCAGGTCCGGTAATCACGAATCCAGTTGACCTGTTTCGTAAAGCAGGCTTTATCAATTTCATTCTGCTTATTCGAGAATAACATCAACGGGAGCATCAACGCCGATGCCGTCCGGGATAACGAGGTATCGCATTCAGGATTAATATATTTACTCATGTCCGTAATCCCCGTTTGGCCTGGGTTTCCCACATATGCTTGACAATAAAATACTGTTTGTCATTCCCGTTAAACATAACGTCCGGATTCAGCATATATTCCTTTTTGGTATACTTCCGGATAATCCCCTGGCGTTTGAGGATCCGGATTCCTATCGTAAAATCCCACAGCGTCATCCCGGCTTTGGCGGCAATCGTGTCCGGAGTGCCGGCAAGAATATTAAGTCGATTCACGTGATACATCATTTTTAACAATACCAGGGCGGCAGAACTATTTAATTTGGTCTTTGTTAAAAACGAGGCCGGCTGTGTCCCCAACTGCAATTTATTAAACATTGGCCCTCCTACGATGAATGGTGAAAATTCATGATATTGACTTCTGTATCATTCTGGCGTGGTTTGCCTCTATGATATAACCGAATCTCCGAACACGGCGGCGGCGTCTCGGTCGATCCGGTATTGATGAACATGGCATCCGCAAATCCATTCAATCCATTTTCCCCCTGGCCATCATCCAGTGGATGCCCATGCGGGAAATCCGCTGCAAACATCAACGGGTAGGCTTCTTCCCCCTGTGGCGTCACCCGCGTATAGGAGGCATAATTGGAATAGCGGTCCCCATTCGTCGTAAATTGACGAAGAAACAATCCATTCGATAAGGACCGCTCAAGAATCATCCGTCCGACCGGCGGGATTTTCGGCCATTGATCACAGGCTCGACTCAGGGTATACCCTAAGCAAATTGATCCGATCACTCCCACTACCACATAAAATAGAAGATCCCACCGACGATGACGATGAGGGCGATCATGTCCATGATGACCGCATAGATTAAATAGAGTTTGATCCACCACCGATTCATGGGGATCCTTAGTCTTGTTGGTTCTCTTCTTCTGATTCGTCATATGTCCATCTCGTATTCTGCTGGGCTCGACGAATTAAATCCGCCACTTTATCGGGAGGATACTCAGTCTTGATCTCCTCCGCCGTCAACCGCCGATACGGAATCGGCGAATCCTGGGTCAGTTTTGCATAGACCTCTCGAATCCGTTCTTTCCACTTGGTGGGTAACAGAGTGCCGTTTTTCATGGCTTTGCCCATTCACCTTTTGACCCCAATTCAGATTCACATAGACTGTCTTCTTGGTATGTCGTAAATCCACCCTTCCATCATCTCTTAATTATCGACAAATTACAATACTTAACTTCAGTTTAACGAGGTATACCACATTAAACTCTACAGTTAAACAAGGAATAGCACGTTGTAGATTTTATAACTCCCTAGAACTAAAGGGAAAATCCCCTTCTAAGAATAAGAAGCGTCCTCCGGGCTTTTCGTCCCTTCGGGACTACAGCCCGTCGTCCTCCATATACCTACGTACTTTCTTCTTATTTTATTATTATTATTTTTTTAAAATTCCATAGGCCAATTTTTCATCTAGGTAGAGGTCCTATACTAACTAGCTGACCATGGGTCAGCGAATCGACCCCCCGCCCCTGTTCAAAAAACGATCTTTAATTCTATTCCATGTTTGGCCTCTGGCCATCAGGTGTAACAATTCTGTTGCACCAACTAGTTTTTCACCTTTTCTGGAGGTTTACTGCCATGCAAGTACTCAAAGCTACATCCACCGGGTTAACCCGTTCCATCGTTGGCGCAACAGATGTTGCCGTCAACAGTCTTGATGCTGTCGGGCACATTGTGTGCGTCTTGAAGCGTACTGCCATTCAAGAGCACAAAGATGCCTATATTGATGGTCGCCTCTCATCCGAGGCGTCTATTCAATCCGGTATCAAAGCCGGTATTGATGAAGCGGAGTTACGTGAGGCATTCTCGGCTATCGAGAACCTCACGCCGTTCCGGTACTAGCCGGCCACGTTCCACCTCTGTTGCCTCTCACCACCCGGTGGGAGGCATCAGGTTTTGTTTACACACAAAACATACACACAAACACAGGCAGAGAGTGCGAAGAGAGAAGGAGATCTACGCGCTCTGGCCGCTGGCCATCGGGCAACTGAACTGAAAGAATTCAGCAGTCTGCCACTTTTTCTCTTACACGGAGGTGCTTTATGGCCAATGGAGCCATTCAAGAAGTTAAGACAGTTTCAGGCGAACCTGGTGTGATGGGCGTTACTACAAAGCCCAAAGGTCCCAGAGTTCGGTATTTATTGGGTGATTCGGAAAAGTACTTCGAACCTGCCCAATATTTATGTGCCGTGGCTGGACTGAACAGCGCTAAGATTAAACGTCTGTTCTCGAAACCCGACATGTGGGTGGAAGAGACAGAAGGCAAGAGTTTGAAAGTGCTGTTGAAAACTCCTGCTGGTGAAGTCAAGTTTATGGGCTTCATTACCGCTGGGGATGCCAGCATCACCCTTGGTCCTCTTGATATCGAGGGTGCGTTGGAAGCCGCCAGAACAGGCGAAATCAAGAGAGCCATTTCCGCTGAGGAATTGGTGGCGCTGTTGTAATCGCGTAGTAAGCGGGGAAAGAGGGAACTGGGGGCTTCTGCCCTCAGTTCCCCTTTTCCTAAGAGTAAATAAAAGAACAAAGCTGAGAACAGCTTTGTCGTAGTAAAAATAGAACAAGATAGAGGATAGAGAAATAGATAGTTTGACCATAACTTGATAGAAGGCGGGACTGAGGGCTCCGAGGAAGTAATGTGGGTCCTCAGTTCCGTCTGCAGGATCACAAACACAAGGAGGCACGGATGCGAATGCAGGTATCACAGGGATCCCTCTTGACGCCAGAAGAACAAGCACGAGGGGAACAGGACGTCCTGCTCTTGCCACTCTGGAATAGAATTCATCGAGATCAGAATCTCGTGAGTGGCAGGCAGTATCGGAACCATACGGCAACCTGGTACGGGGCAGTGAATTACGCCTACTTTAATCTGGAACATCGGGCACAATCCTGGTCCAGGGAACTCGGCATCATGGCTGACCAATTAGGACAACAGGTCGGGTATCCAGCAGGGTACTTCAATTGCCTGCTCGCCAATGCCTATACCAGAAAAGGCTTGGCACCGCATGCCGACAATGAAGCCATCTTTCGGCAACCTGACGGCACGATTGGAGCCGTTGCGACGATCAGCCTTGGAGGAGCCACCATGGTGACGATCACCCGGAATGACGGGAGTGAGGCACCAGTCTCCTTCAAAATACGGCATGGGGAGTGGTATCTGATGCCGGAAGGCCACTTCCAAGATCAGTATCAACACGCGGTGAGTGCCTCCTCACAACCGAGGATCAGTCTCACCTTTCGTCACATTCACCCATAATCAAGGAGCCGATTATGCATAATCAACGCACAGCACAACAGACACCATCATCACTACCTGAGGATCGATTTCCACGCAAGGAAGCCATCCACTTAGTCGAATGGCCCTACGTGGTGTATCGGATGCCTCGGAAGCGGTAATGCACCAACACACGGGGCAGTTCCTGTCAACGGGAACTGCCTCGGTGTTTTATAACAAGGAGCAAAGCTTTAAAAAGCTTTGAATGATATAATTTTTAACCAAAGAAGGAGCTCGTCATATGGGATCACTTGGTCTTCCACTCTTAGGTAGTGCATTGATCGGGATGAGTGCGGTATGTTGGTGGGTGAGCAGTCTACGAGAGCTCCCATGCTGGATACGAGGTCTTCATGGGATCTGGGCGCTATTGACCGTAACGATGGCCGTCGTCACGTTGACAGCCATCTTTCTATAGGAGAGAGCTATGAAATATGATCACCAACAGGTCATTAACTCAAAAAATAAGGATATTGTCCGGTTATTACAGATTATTGATGAACAGGAGCGACAATTAGACGTATTAGAACAATGGATAGCACATAACCAAAGAAGGAGCCCACAGCATGTCGTATGCCGAACTCACACAAGCGTTTCATGACACGCATCATCAACAGGAATGCCAGATTGTGCATCGTCTCACGATCTGGGTCAACAATTTAACCAATGAACCGTGTAGTCAACGGCCCTGTCATATATGTCAACGTCTGCATGCACAGGGATATCAGCTCTTAAGTGAACCTGTTATGCAGTATAATACCCATCTTTCACCACAGGAGGATCAGTATGAGCCAGCCAGGACAGAATGACGACATGACCGGATTATTCTATGTCAGTGCCGTGATTTGTGCCTTAACCGCCTGGGCCTTGTTTGAATTGGCCTCGGAATAACCAATACGGGTGAAACGGGATAGTCCTCATTGATCGGTTGCTTGCTAACCCAACAGATCAGCGAGGGGCTCCACTATGTCGTTTCACCCCTTTCTCTAACAAGGAGGAGAGTCACATGCCACGCTTTGTTGTGTATGAAATACAGGATGATCAGAAACCGAAGAAACTCGATACCGTCAAGGCAACTACCCATGAATCCGCACGAAGAAAGGCGATTATTGGGACGACAGTGGATGTCAATCATGTCTATGCCTTTCGGTATCGGGATCATTGGAGGGCATCGTAATGAAAAATCGTTATTTTGAATTCCGATGGTGTAAACCGTTGACCTTTCCATGGACCGTGTTAACCGGGCATTGGGCCGTCACACGGTATCTCACCTATCCATTGGTCGATCCGTTAAAAACACTCGTGTTATTACAGGGTATAAAGAATCAGGATCTGAATAACACGGATCAAACTCCGAAACCCTATAGCATAAGGAGGCTACGTGCATGGGTGCAAAGA
>Ga0208179_1001375_pt1 | contig 12527 bp, 9 predicted proteins | sample Malvired_Geostar_FD_184238 | JGI IMG/M metagenome (GOLD analysis project Ga0208179, IMG submission 184238) | Marine viral communities from the Global Malaspina Expedition - Malaspina viral metaG DeepMed_Geostar (SPAdes) (version 2) | ecosystem: Environmental > Aquatic > Marine > Oceanic | place...
CCGATATCGGCGACAAGACCCTGATGCTGCTGCGCAATCACGGCACCCTGTCGGTGGGCGACTCCGCGGCCGACTGCTGGATCGGCATGTTCTACCTGGAGCGGGCCTGCAAGCAGCAGGTCATGGCCCTGTCGGCGGGCCGGGAGAATGTGCTGTTCGCCCCTGAGGCCTCGCAGGCCGAGGTCCGCGCCCAAGTCGCCCGCGGCATCGGCGGCAAGCTGGCCTGGCCCGGCTGTCTGCGCCGCCTCGACCGCCAATCCCCGGGCTACGACGCCTGATCGACGGGACGCAGCGCTGGCGGGCTGCGCCGCGTCCCTGAATGGTCCTAGCTCGGCCGACCGCCCACCAGGCCGAAGGCCGCGCCCTGCGGATCGATGCAGTTCATGGAGAAGTCGCCGCCAGGGATTTCGTGGGGGCCTTGCACCACCTGGCCGCCGGCGGCTTCCACCGCGGTCTTGGCGGCGTCGATGTCGGCGACCCGGAAATAGGTGTTCCAGTGGGGCGGACCCATGGCGGGATCGGCCTTCATCATGGCGCCGATCATCCCGCCGCGGCGGATGAACTGGTACTGGCCCATGGGTCCCATATCCATCTCGCCGTCGTGGCTCCAGCCGAACAGGTCGCCGTAGAAGGCCCAGGCGCCGGTCTGGTCGGAGGTGTGGAGTTCGTTCCAGGCGGCGTGGCCGACCCGGGGCCGGTCATAGGCGAAGGCCATGCTCTTGCCGCTCGCGGAGGGCTTCATGATGTAGAGCGGCGCGCCCTGCGGGTCGGCGACCATGGCGATGCGGCCGACCATGGGGACGTCCATGGCGGGCATCTGCACCGCACCGCCCTTCTGCTCGATCGCCGCGACAGACTGGTCCACATCGTCCACCGCCAGATAGGAGAGCCAGACGGGGCGGGCGCCATGCTCGGCCATCTCAGGGGTGATGGCCATCAGGCCGGCGACGTCGTGCTCGGGCGCGCGAATGATGCGGTAGTCCATGTCGGCCTGGCCGGAATCGTTGAACGCCCAGGGAAGGATCTTGGCGTAGAAGGCCTGGGCCGCATCCGCGTCGGTGGTGAGCAGTTCGTACCAGATGAAGTCGCCCTGGCTGTCGGCCTGCGGCGCCTCAAGGGTGACGACCGGGGTGAACCCGCCATAGATCATCCGCGCCCCGTCGAAGGGCATGGGGTTGTGCTCGGGGCTCATCCGCGGGTCGGTCTTCATCACCTCTTCCATGCGCGTCATGGCGGCGTCGCGGGTCGCCTTGTCGGGCCATTCGATCCAGGAAAAGACCACGGTCTCGTCGGCGGTGGCCTGCACGGCGCGACGGAAGTCGGTCTGCTTGCCCTCGGGCACCTCGTCGCCCCAGCACTCCAGGATGCGCAGGGCGCCCAGCTCCATGAAGACGCTGTCGCCGGTGTTGGCGTGGTCGATGAATTTCTGGCGGTTCGCGGTAGGGACCGCGATCACGAAGCCGTCGATATAGGTCATGGTCTAGCTCCTGGGCTTTGCATGCCGGCCGATGCGGCGCCGGGCGAGCATAGGACGCTGTTGTGTCGTGCCATCCGACATGCGCTGAAATTTTTCGGTGGCGCTTCGGACGCCAGGCCGCGGCTCATAGTTGTCCCGGGGAGCGGGCATTTCCGGATGGGCGTTGGAGAGCTGCCTATTTCATGAGCGTTCTGCGCAGTGAGCCGGGGCAGCGGCTGGCGAAGCTTCTTTCGCCGGCCCGCGAGGTCGCCTAGTCAGGCGGCATGCGCGTCCTCATCATCGATCCGGACCCGGCCCGCGCCGCCCTGGTGGCCGAGGGGCTCATCGGGGTGGACCCCCTCGAGGTCCGGGTCGCCGCCGTGTTCAATGAGGCGGAGGCCGCAGCATTCCGGCCAGACGTGGTGGTGGTCGCCTCTGAAAGCCCAGACCGCGACACCTTGGAAAGCCTGCGTGAGGCCAGCGCGGCTAATCCCCGCCCGGTGGTGATGTTCGTCGACCGGTCAGAGCCGGGGCTGGCGGAGGAGGCTGTGCGCGCCGGCGTGGCCGCCTATGTGGTCGACGGTCTCTCTGCGGCCCGGGTGCGCCCGGTGCTGGAGGTGGCCATGAGCCGCTTTCATCTGATGCATCAGCTGCGGGCCGACCTGGCCAAGGCCAAGGCCGATCTTGCGTCTCGCAAGACCGTCGAGCGGGCCAAGGCTCTGCTGATGAAGGAGCGCGACCTGGACGAGGAGGCGGCCTACCGGCTGCTGCGCAAACTCTCCATGGACACCGGACGACCGCTGGGGGCCGTGGCCGCCGACCTGCTGGCCTTCGCCGGCGTGCTGAAGGGCGGAGATCCCACGTGAGCACATCTGGTCCCTTACAGCTGGGGTTCATTCCCCTGGTGGACGCAGCCCCCCTGGTCGTGGCGCAGGAGAAGGGGTTCTTCGCCGCCGAGGGCCTTTCGGTCAGTCTCAGCCGCGAGGGTTCCTGGGCCACTATCCGCGACAAGGTGGCGGCCGGCGCCCTGGATGGCGCCCACATGCTGGCCCCCATGGTCCTGGCCGCCAGCCTGGGGATCGGCAGCGACCCCAAGGCGATGATCGCCCCCATCGCCCTGAACCGCGGCGGGGCGGCGGTGACCCTGTCAACCCGTCTGACCGGAGATGGCGAGGCCGGCGCGCGCCTGACCCACCTTGTTCGCCGCAGGCAGGAGGAGGGCGCCAGTCCGCTGACCCTGGCGGCGGTCTATCCGTTCTCGATCCACAACTACCTGCTGCGCCATTGGCTGACGGGCCTGGGCCTGAACCCCGACGTCGATGTCCGCCTGACCGTGGTTCCCCCGCCGCGCACCGCCGCCCTGCTGGGCGAAGGCGTGATCGAGGGCTTCTGCGCCGGCGCACCCTGGAACGCCGTGGCCGAGGCGGCCGGCGTCGGCCAGACCGTCGTGCGCGCGACCGATGTCTGGCCCGACGCCCCGGACAAGGTCCTGGGGGTTACGGAATTCTGGGCGGCGGCCAATCCGGCCATTCTGTTGTCCCTGATCTGCGCCCTGGCGGCGGCCGGCGATTGGGCCGCCGATCCGCACAATCACGCTGAGCTGGTGGGCCTCCTGGCCCGCCCGGAATTCCTCGACACGTCGCCCGACGCGATCGCCGCGGGGCTGGCCGAGATCGCCTTCGCCGGCGCCGCCGTCAATCCGCCCTCCCGCGAACAGGCGGGCTGGCTGCTGGAGCAGATGGTCCGGTGGGGGCAGGTGGGCGAGGTGGCCATCGACAAGGTCGCCGAGCGTTGCTGGCGTCCGGACCTCTATCTGGCCGCTCAAGGGCGCTGATCGCCCAAGACTTCGACAGCACTCGTTCGCAGGCGCCACATTTTCACGCGATGCGGGCCATCTGAGCCGACGGCCGCATCCCAGGCGTGACGGGACCGGCCGGCTCGCGCCTCATGAGGTCAGGCCCAGGACAACGGCGTTCGCGGCTTCTTCGGAACAGGCTCGATGACGAGCCGCCTCCGCACGGCGACGCCGCCACTCATGTCCTCTTGAACGGGTCTTCCCATGATCAGCCGATCCTTCCTTAAGGCGGGGCACGCCCCGACTCTGTTCTCGGCCTTCCTGTATTTCGACCTCAGCTTCATGGTCTGGGTGCTGCTGGGCCCCCTGGGCGTGGCCATCGCCGAGAGTTTCGATCTCGACGCGGCGCAGAAGGGCTTCATGGTCGCCGTTCCAGTTCTCGCCGGGGCGCTGCTGCGGGTGGTGGCCGGGGTCCTGGTGGACCACATCGGCCCGAAGAAGACCGGCATGATCGGCCAGCTCATCGTCATGGCGGGCCTTGCCGTCGCCTGGTTCGTGGGGCTGCACAATTACAGCCAGGTGCTGATGGTCGGCGTCCTGCTGGGTGTGGCCGGGGCATCCTTCGCCGTGGCCCTGCCGCTGGCCTCCCGCTGGTATCCGCCGGAGCATCAGGGCCTGGCCCTGGGCATCGCCGGGGCGGGCAATTCCGGCACGGCGCTGGCGGCCCTCTTCGCGCCGCTGCTGGCCCAGCACTTCGGCTGGATGAACGTCCTGGGCCTGGCCACCATCCCCCTGGCCATCGCCTTCGTCGTCTATGTGGTCTTCGCCAAGGACGCCCCTGAACAGCCGCCGCCCAAGTCGCTCACTGAATACATGGCGGTGCTGAAGACGCCGGACGCCTGGTGGCTGATGCTGCTCTACAGCGTCACCTTCGGCGGCTTCGTCGGCCTGTCCTCGTCGCTCACCATCTATTTCAACAGCGAATATGGCCTGAGCCCGGTGATCGCCGGCTTCTTCACCGCCGCCTGCGTCTTCGCCGGCTCCTTCGCCCGGCCTGTGGGCGGGGGACTGGCCGACCGCTACGGCGGCGTGCGGACCCTGACGGTGGTCTATCTCATGGCCGCCGCAGGCCTGGCCGTCGCCAGTTTCCACATGGCGAACCCCTATCTGGCGCTCGGCGTGATCATGTTCGCGATGATGGCCCTGGGCGCGGGCAATGGGGCGGTCTTCCAGCTTGCGCCCCAGCGGTTCCGCAACGAGATCGGCGTGGTCACCGGCCTGGTGGGCATGACCGGCGGCATCGGCGGCTTCTACTTGGCCGCCAGCCTCGGCTGGGCCAAGCAGACCACGGGCTCCTATCAGGCCGGCCTGTTCGGCTTCGCCGTCATGGCGCTGATGGCCTGCTTCGCCCTCAACCTGGTCAAGGGCCAATGGCGCCGGACCTGGCGCGAACTGGCCGGCCCGTCCGCCGCCCCCATCCGTCTTTAGGTCGGCAGGAGATCCCCATGACCAAGGAACGTCTTGTCGTCATCGGCAACGGCATGGCCGGCTGCCGCGCGGTGGAGGAAGTGCTCAAGCGCGACCCCGACCGCTATGAGATCACCATCTTCGGGACCGAGCCCCGGGTGAACTACGACCGCATCATGCTGTCGCCCGTGCTGGCCGGGGAGAAGGCCTTCGCCGACATCGTTCTCAATGACGAGGCCTGGTACCGCGACCACGCCATCACCCTGCACGCTGGCTGCGCCGTCGCCGAGATCGACCGCGAGGCCAGGGTGGTCCGGGCGAGCGATGGGACGCAGGCGGCCTATGACCGGCTGATCCTGGCCACCGGCTCCGATCCCGTGCGCTTGCCGCTACCCGGCGCAGACCTCGCCGGCGTGGTCACCTTCCGGGACCTGGACGATGTGGAGGCCATGGTGGCCGCCGCCGATGCGGGCGGCGAGGCCGTGGTGATCGGGGGCGGGCTGCTGGGCCTGGAGGCCGCCTATGGCCTGGCCAGGCGGGGGATGCGGGCCACGGTCATCCACCTGATGGACGTGCTGATGGAGCGCCAGCTCGACGAGTCGGCGGGCTTCCTGCTGCGCAGCGCCCTGACCGACCGTGGCGTGGAGACCGTGCTGGGCGCCCAGTCCGAGGCGATCCTGGGCGAGGACGGCAAGGTGACCGGCCTGCAGCTCAAGGACGGCCGGATCATTCCCTGCAGCCTGCTGGTCATGGCCGTGGGCATCCGCCCCAATACGGCCCTGGCGGCGGACTGCGGCCTCAACGTCGGGCGCGGCGTGATGGTGGACGACCAGATGCGCACCTCTGACCCCGCCGTCTTCGCCATCGGCGAGTGCGCCGAGCACCGGGGGATCGCCTATGGCCTGGTCGCGCCCATCTGGGAGATGTGCCGCACGCTCGCCGACGTGCTGACCGGGGTGGACGACTGCGCCTATGGCGGTTCGGTCCTGCAGACGCGGCTGAAGGTCTCCGGAGTCGACGTCTTCTCCGCCGGACGTTTCTCCGGCGGCGAGGGCTGCGAGGACGTGGTGTTCCGCGACGCCGGACGCGGGGTCTACAAGCGCGTGGTCCTGGAACAGGGCCGGGTGGCTGGCGCGGTCCTGTTCGGCGATGTGATCGACGGTGGTTGGTACTTCGACCTGATGAAGTCGCAGGCCGACGTCAGCGAGCTGCGCGAAACCCTCATCTTCGGTCAGGCGGTGACGGAGGCGCTCCGCGGCGTGGACCCTAAGAGCGCCGTTGCGGCCATGGCGGACTCTCAGGAGATCTGCGGCTGCAACGGCGTGTGCAAGGGCGCCATCACCACCGCCATCGCCGACCTCGGCCTGACCACGCTCGAGGACGTCCGCGCCCACACCAAGGCCTCGGCCTCCTGCGGGTCGTGTACGCCGCTGGTGGAGAAGCTGCTGGCGGTGACCCTGGGCGACGCCTTCCAGGCCCAAACCGGACCCAAGCCTGTCTGCGGCTGCACCCATCACGGCCATGAGGTGGTGCGCAAGCGCATCGTCTCCGAAGGTCTGAAGTCGATCCCGGCGGTCATGCAGGCCCTGGAGTGGACCACGCCCGAGGGCTGCGCCAGCTGCCGACCAGCGCTCAACTACTATCTGATCTGCGCCTGGCCCGGCGACTATCAGGACGACAAGCAGTCGCGCTTCGTCAATGAGCGGGTCCACGCCAACATCCAGAAGGATGGCACCTATTCTGTGGTGCCGCGGATGTGGGGCGGCATGACCTCGCCCCAGGAACTGCGGGCCATCGCCGATGTGGCCGACAAGTTCGCCATCCCGGCGGTCAAGGTCACCGGTGGCCAGCGGATCGACCTGCTGGGCGTCAAGAAGGACGACCTGCCGGCGGTCTGGGCCGATCTGAACGCGGCCGGCATGGTCTCGGGTCACGCCTACGCCAAGGGTCTTCGGACAGTGAAGACCTGCGTCGGCACCGACTGGTGCCGGTTCGGGACCCAGGATTCCACAGGCCTTGGCGTGCGGCTGGAAAAGCTGATGTGGGGCTCCTGGGCCCCGGCCAAGGTCAAGCTCGCGGTGTCGGGTTGTCCGCGCAACTGCGCCGAAGCCACCTGCAAGGACATCGGTGTGGTGTGTGTGGACTCCGGCTTCGAGATCCACATCGGCGGCGCGGCGGGACTCCACATCCAGGGGACCCAGCTGCTGACCAAGGTCGCCAGCGAGGACGAGGCCGTCTGGGCCATCTGCGCCATCACCCAGCTCTATCGCGAGGAGGGCTGGTATCTGGAGCGCATCTACAAATGGATGGCCCGGGTCGGGCTGGAGACGATCCGCGCGCAAATCGAGGACCCGGAGGCGCGCAAGGCCCTCTACGACCGCTTCGCCTATTCGCAGCGCTTCTCTCGCACCGATCCCTGGGCCGAGCGGGTCGCCGGTCGCCATGCCGATGAGTTCAGCCCCCTCAGCCGCCGCCTGGAGTTCGAACGCGCATGAACGCCCTGGTCAAGGATCCGCAGATCACCTGGATCGATGTCGGCGCTGACACCGACATTCCCCGCCGCGGCGCCCGTCGCCTGAAGGGGCCGCAAGGGGAGATCGCCATCTTCCGCACCGGCGACGGCCAGGTCTTCGCCCTGATGGACGCCTGCCCGCACAAGGGCGGACCGCTCAGCCAGGGCATCGTCCACGGCGCCTCGGTGACCTGTCCCCTGCACGGGCGGGTGATCGACCTGGCCACGGGCGAGTCGCTGGGCGCCGACGCCGGCAAGGGCTGCGCACCCGTGGTGCCTCTGGAGGTGCGCGAGGGTCGCCTGTTCATCGGCCTGGTCCGGACCTGAGGCGCCCGTGGTCGAGACGCGCACCACCTGTCCCTACTGCGGCGTCGGCTGCGGGATTGCGGCCCGCGCCGAAGGCCGTGCCCTGGCGGTCCAGGGAGACGCCGATCATCCGGCCAATCTTGGTCGCCTGTGCTCCAAGGGCACGGCCCTGGCCGACACGGTCGGCCTGGAGGGGCGGCTGCTGGCGCCGGAGATCGGCGGGCGCGAGGCGTCCTGGGCTGAGGCGACCCGGCTGGTGGCGGGGCGTTTTTCCGAGACCATCGCCAGGCACGGCCCGGACTCGGTGGCCTTCTACGTGTCGGGCCAGCTTCTGACCGAGGACTACTACGCCGCCAACAAGCTCATGAAGGGGTTTATCGGCTCGGCCAATATCGACACAAATTCAAGGCTTTGCATGGCCTCAGCTGTGGCGGCGCACAAGGCCGCCTTCGGCGCCGACCTGGTGCCGGGCTGCTATGAGGATCTGGACCTGGCCGATCTTGTGGTCTTCTCCGGCCACAACGCCGCCTGGACCCATCCGGTGCTGTTCCGGCGGATGGAGGCGGCCCGGGAGCGCGGCCAGCGGCACGTGGTCATCGACCCCCGCCGCACCGACACCGCCGAGATGGCCGACCTGCACCTTCCCCTCGCGCCCCAGACCGACGTGCGGCTGTGGAACGGGCTGCTCGCCAACCTGATGGAGCGGGGCGCGGTGGACCAGGCCTATGTGGCCGCCCATGTCAGCGGCTATGGCGCGGTGGTCGAGAGCCTCGCCCGCGACGACCAGTCGCCGGCCGCGGTGGCCGCCGACTGCGGCCTGGATCTGGCCGGCCTGACCGCCTTCTACGACCTCTTCGCCGTTACGCCGAAGACGGTCAGCCTGTTTTCCATGGGGGCCAACCAGTCGGCCCAAGGGGTGGCCAAGGGCCTGGCGATCATCAATGTCCACCTGGCCACCGGGCGGATCGGCAAGCCGGGCGCCTGTCCCTTCTCGATCACCGGCCAGCCCAACGCCATGGGCGGCCGGGAGACGGGCGGCCTGGCCAATACGCTGGCCGCCCACATGGACTTCACCGAGGCCGACTGCGCCCGGGTGGAACGGTTCTGGGCCGCCCCGAACCTGGCCCGCAAGCCCGGCCTCAAGGCCGTCGACATGTTCGAGGCGGTGGGCGATGGGCGCATCAAGGCCCTGTGGGTCATGGCCACCAATCCGGCCGTCAGCATGCCCAGGGCGCATGCGGTCCGCGAGGCTCTGGCCAAGTGCCCCTTCGTCGTGGTCTCCGACTGCATGGCGCAGACCGACACCGCCGCCTTCGCCCATGTGAAGCTGCCGGCCCTGGCCTGGGGGGAGAAGGACGGCACGGTGACCAATTCCGAGCGCCGCATTTCTCGCCAGCGGGCGGTGATGGCGCCGGCCGGCCAGGCCCGCCCCGACTGGAAGATCGTCGCCGACGTGGCCGCGGCCATGGGCCATGGGGAGGCGTTCAACTGGCGATCCAACGCCCAGGTGTTCCGGGAATGGGTGCGGATGACCGCCTATGAAAATAGCGGCCGGACCCTGGATCTCGGGCCGCTCGTCGGCCTGACCCCGGAGGGCTACGACGCCCTGGCCCCGGTCCAGTGGCCTGTGACGCCAGCCGGGGGCACGCCCCGGCTCTTCACCGATGGCCGGTTCCCCACGTCCGATGGCCGAGCCCGGATGGTCCCGACGCTGGCCCTGGGACCGGCCGAGGCCACCGACGGCGCCTTTCCCCTGGCCCTGAACACCGGCCGGGTCCGCGACCACTGGCATACCTTGACCCGCACCGGTCTTTCCGCAGCGCTCAGCCGCCATGCGCCGGAGCCCTATGTGGACGTCCATCCCGCCGACGCCCTGGAGCAGGGGATCGCCGAGGGCGTGCTGACCCGGGTGCGTACAGCCCTTGGGGAAGCCGTCGCCTTGGCGAGGATCACAGACGCTCAAAGGCCTGGCTGCATCTTCATGCCCATGCATTGGAGCGCCGCCTATGCGCCCCAGGGGATGGCCAATCCGCTGGTCTCAGGGCCCGTCGATCCCATCTCCGGCCAGCCGGAGTTCAAGCACACGCCGGCCCGCATCCAGGCCTATCGCGAGACGTGGAGAGGCTTCTTCCTTTCCCGGGCGGCGATTACCCCGCCGGAAGGGCTCGACCTGGTCTGGCGGCGAATGACCCAGGACGGTTGCCAGCTTCACGAGTTCGCCGGCCGCGGCGACGCTGATCAGCGTGACGACCTGCGCAAAGCGCTGAGCCGGGGGCTGAAGGGCCAGGCGCTGCTGCTGGAGGACGCCCAGGGGGGGCGGCTGCGGGAAGCCTTCGTCCAGGACGACCGGCTGGCCAGCGTGCTGTTCATGACCGTGGAGACTGGCCGTTTGCCGCCCCGGGACTGGCTGGCCGCCCTGTTCGCCAAGGATCAGCTGAGCGAGGCCGATCGTGCGGCTCTGCTGATCGGCTTCGCCCCCGGCGTCGCCGTCGAGACCGGCCCCCTGGTCTGCGCCTGTCGCGGGGTGCGTCGGTCGCGAATCGAGGCGGCCATCGCCCAGGGGGCTGCCAGCCTGGATGCGGTCGGCGCGGCCACCGGGGCGGGAAGCCAGTGTGGCTCCTGCCGTCCCGAAATCACCCGAATGCTGCCCGCCTCGGAGACCCGTCATGCCGCCTGAAGCCAAGCCCCTGTTTCCCGTCCAGCTCGTGGGCGCCGGACCTGGCGCGGCTGACCTGCTAACCCTGCGGGCGGCCCGCGCCGTCGAGGGCGCCCAGGCCCTGCTCTATGACGCCCTGGTCGGCGAAGAGATCCTGGCCATGGCGCCGCAGGCCTGTCTGAAGATCCAGACCGGCAAGCGCGCGGGTCGGCCCTCCATGCGGCAGGAGACCATCAACCGCCTGATGATCCGGCTGGCCCGGCGAGGCTTGCGTGTCGTGCGGCTGAAGGGCGGCGATCCCTCGATCTTCGGCAGGGTGGGGGAGGAGGCCCAGGCGCTGCGCCTGCACGGCTTGGCGGCGGAGATCGTGCCGGGCGTCACTGCGGCCTGCGCGGCGGCCGCCCAGTTCGGCCTGCCCCTGACCCATCGCGGCGTGGCCCGCCGGGTGGTGATGACCACCGCCACCACCCAGGACGGCGAACTCGCCCTCGACTGGGCGGCAGCCTCCGATCCCGAGGCGACCCTGGCCATCTATATGGGCGCCCGCGCCGCGCCGGAGATCGCGCGCCGCCTGATCGCCGCGGGGCGCTCGCCCCTGACACCCGTGGCCATCGTGGAAAACGCGAGCTCGCCTGGTGCGAACCTGAACCGGACCACCCTGGCCCAGCAGGCCGTCGCAGCGCCGATGCGCGCTGGCGCGGGGCCGGCCATTCTCCTGGTTGGCGAGGCGCTGGCCGCTTCGGCGTCGTGGCCCAGCGACGCGGGTCTCGAGGCGCTGCCCGGTGCGGCCTGATAGGCCTGTCCATGGAGTGCGGCGCCCACGCGGCATTTCGCGCGTTACGCTGGATGACCAGCCAATGGACGCGCTTCTTCAGGCAAGGTGAGCCTTGAGCGTGTTCGCCTCGTTCGGGAAGGCGCCTTTGACCGAGTCTCCACAAAACCCGGCCTATGAGGCCATAGTCGTCGGCGCAGGCCCCGCCGGCCTGACAGCGGCGGTGTATCTTGCGCGGTTTCGGCGGCGGGTGCTGGTGCTGGACGGCGGGCCCTCGCGCGCCGCATGGATTCCCGAGAGCCACAACACCCCGGGCTTCCCGGCGGGCATTTCAGGGACTGCCCTGCTGCAGCGTCTCCGCGACCAGGCCGAGGAATATGGGGCCGTGATTTCGGCCGCCAGGGCCGACAGGCTGGAGCAGACTTCCGGCAGGTTCAGGCTCCACATCGGTGGCGAGAGGGTTGAGGCCCCGACGGTGCTTCTGGCCACGGGGCTGGTCGATCATCTGCCGGATATCCCTGGCGTCGACGCCGCCCTGGCCGCGAGCCTGGCGCGGGTCTGCCCCATCTGCGACGCCTATGAGGCCATTGACGCCAGGCTGGCCGTGCTCGGCGACGGGCCGCTGGCCTTGCGGGAGGCCGAGTTCCTGCGCACCTACAGCCAGGACGTCTCTGTCCTGATGCTGGGTGAGGAAGGGGCCGGCTCGACCGGGGTCATGCCAGTAGCGCTGCAGGACATCCGGTTTGAAGACCGTAAGATCGTCCTTGCGCGCCAGGACCTGGCCGACCAGCGCTTTGACTATCTCTATCTCGCCATGGGCAGCACGATCCAAGCCGACCTCGCCACCGGCCTCGGCGCCCGGCAGGATGATAGCGGAAAGCTGCTGGCGGACGCCCATCAGATGACGACGGTCGAAGGGCTATATGTGGCCGGTGATGTGGTCAGGGGGCTGAACCAGATCGCGGTCGCCACCGGCGAGGCGGCGATCGCCGCGACGGCGATGCACAATCGCCTGCGTAACGCCTGATCCCCCCGGGACGGCGCCACTGGAACCGTTCGTCAGCAAGAACGTCTGTGCCGTGAGGAGTCGCCATGGCCGCGCCGCGCAAGCTCAAGGTCTTCCAAGCCCAGATCGGCTTCTACGACACGGTGGTGGCGGCCTCGAGCCAGCCTGCAGCCCTGCGCGCCTGGGGTATGCGCCAGGACCTTTTCGCGTCTGGCCATGCGAAGTTGGCCGAGGATCCGCAGGCCATCGAGGCGGCCCGGGCGCATCCTGAAACGCCATTGAAAAGGGCCGTCGGATCAAACGATGCGTTCGCCCCTGAAGCCGCGCACCTGCCCGACGTGCCCGCCGCCCGCGGGCGGCGCAAGGTCGCCTCGCCGGGCACGATAAAGGCGCCGCCTAACGCCACGCCGGCGGTGAGGGCAACTGCGTCGAAGCCCAAGCCCAAGCCCAAGCCCAAGCCCAAGCCCAAGCCCAAGCCCAAGCCCGATCGGGGCCGGCTTGAAGCGGCTGAAGCCAAGCTGCAGGCGGTCGAGGCCGACCGTCGCGAGGAGGAAGCC
>Ga0208179_1001377_pt1 | contig 12516 bp, 17 predicted proteins | sample Malvired_Geostar_FD_184238 | JGI IMG/M metagenome (GOLD analysis project Ga0208179, IMG submission 184238) | Marine viral communities from the Global Malaspina Expedition - Malaspina viral metaG DeepMed_Geostar (SPAdes) (version 2) | ecosystem: Environmental > Aquatic > Marine > Oceanic | place...
CTGGTGCGACCGGCCGCTGCACCTGGCCGGCCGCACCAGCCCCAGCCCCGGCGTCGCCATCACGGCCACCGACCCCATCGGCGAAACCACCACCAGCCTCGGCTGGGCCTACCTGAACGGCCACGGCTGGAAAGCCCTGCAGGCCGCCCTGCGCCAAGAGGAGCGCTGATCCATGAAAGACTTCACGCCCACCAAAGAGACGATCAGCCTGCACGGCCTCGGCTTCATCCAGGTCAAGCTGGGCGGCAATCAACGGCTGCACGTCTGGCACCCCGACCTGCCCCGCCGGCTCTGCTACGCGCACTCGGCGGTCCACAATCACCGCTTCGCCTTCACCTCGCGCGTCCTGAAGGGCGTGCAGGTCAATGTCCGCTGCGACCTGGAGGTGGTGAAGCCCGGCGAGGGCTCGCACCTGCTGATCAGCCACAACGGGCCGCGCAGCGAGAAGGGCGGGCGGCTCAGCCACCCGGTCGCCGACGTCAACGTCTATGAGCGCCCGCCCGAGCGCTACGGCCCTGGCGAGCAGTACGCCATGCCGGCCATGGAGTACCACCACACGCCCTGCGAGGGCGTCGTGGTCACCCTCATGCAGAAGCACGAGGAGATGACCACCCTCCACGCCAACAGCGTCTGCCGGCGCGGGGTCGAGTTCCACTACGACTTCGACCGCTTCCAGCTCTCGCCCGAAGAGCTGTTCGCCTACGTCGCCGACGCCCTCGCGAGCTGAACCATGTCCGACCCCGTCAATCCCCACCAGGAGCCCGCCATGAGCGCCGCCGATCCCTCGCCTGTCACCCTGCCCACCGATCTCGTCGCCGACGCCGTCGAGGCCTATGACCGCTACAGATACGCCTTCAAGAACGGCCTGCTGATCCAGAACAGCTGGCACGGGGAGCAGGACGGCCGCCAGCTGGCCTGCGCCCTGGGCGTGCTGGGCGGCGCGGTCAACGGGCCGGCCGACTGCCCGGCCCAGGTCATGCCAAGCTGGCTGGCCAGGATGGTCCCGGGCTTCTTCGACCGCATGGCCCCGGCTGACGCGAAAGCCTGGGGCCTGGCGCTCTATGAGCAGCTGGCCCGCCTCCAGGGCCAGGTCCCGTTCAGCGTCGTCTATGACTGGCAGGCGACGTCGGTCCTGGAGTTCTGGTCTGGCTCCCTCCAGCGCCGCAAGTTCGATCCCGAAACCCTGGCCACGAAGCTGGCCCAGGTCGAAACCCTGCGGGCCTTGCACCGGAAACACCTGGAAGGGGGCGCAGCGTCGAGAGACGCCTGGCGCGAGGCGCTGCGCCCCGTCCTGGCCTATGCCGATGCCTATGCCTATGCCTATGCCGATGCCTATGCCTATGCCGATGCCTATGCCTATGCCGATGCCGATGCCGATGCCGATGCCGATGCCTATGCCGATGCCTATGCCTATGCCTATGCCTATGCCGATGCCTATGCCTATGCCGATGCCTATGCCTATGCCGATGCCTATGCCTATGCCGAGCCGACGCCGCTGGCTGAGGGCGAGACCCGCGCGGATCTGAAGGCCAGGCGCAAGGCGGAGAACATCAAGCTTCTGGGCGACGGCCTGGTCGCCGCCCTCTCCCGCGCTCCGGCCCGTCAGGCCTGACCTCCATGCGCGACGAGAGCTTCACCCTCACCCCGGCGGCCGGAGACGCCCGGCCGCCCTTCTCCCACCACTACATCGTCAGCCGCCGCACGGCCTTCTGGCGCATCCGCGAGGCCTCCGGCCGAGCCGTGGGCAGAGCCCCGACCCGCGCCGGGGCCAGGGCGGCCGTGCGGGCGCTGTATGGCCAGGCGGAGGGCCGGCCATGAGCGACGATAAGCCCAATGTTGATGCCCAGGCCCAGGCGCTAGCCCTCGCCCACCGCATCGTCGAGGCGGCCCGCGCCCTGGTCGCCGACCCCAACAACATGGACATCCGCCGCGCCTATATGAGCCGCGTCTTCAACCTGGACCGCGCGGCGGCTGCCTGGATCGCCTTGGCCGAAGGCCGCCCGGCCCAACAGGAAGGGCCGGAGGCGCAGGGGGCGTTATTGCCGAGCAATGATTTCGGGTGGGCTTTAGCCCAGATGCGAGGCGGGGCGCGCGTTCGTCTCAGATATTGGGAACGATACGAACACATCCGGCTGGGCGAGGACCGCAAAGAGATCGTCGACGAGGACGGCTATCCGACAAGGTTCCGCGACAATAGGCCACTGCTCGCCCTCGATTGGGAGATCGCACCATGAGCTACCTCTCAGAGAAAGATCAGGCGCTGATCGAGCGGGTGTTTGCTCGGCCCTTCCGAGGGATAGAGGTTCGGTGGCAGGGTACCTACCTGTGGGAGCAGTTGCCCGCCCTCCTCCAAGCCGCCAGATCAGACGGCCAGGGGGAGCCGTTGGCGATGATCCTGCATTGCCCGGCGTGCGGGGTTCAGCACCTCGACGAACCTGACGAGGCGAGCGGGTGGACGAACCCACCGCACCGCTCGCACCTATGCCAAGCCTGCGGCTACATCTGGCGCCCGGCCGATATCCCCACGACAGGTGTGGCGACTATCGCCACGCACGGGGACGCTGACAGCCCCACCCCACCAGGTCCAACCGGCGCCCTCGCCGAGATCGGCGCCGAGCGCATTCGCCAGATGGAAGTCGAGGGCTGGACGCCGGACCACGATGACCGGCACGCGGATGGCGCCCTAGCCCGCGCGGCGGCTGTCTATGCCAGCGACGAGCCCATCGCCGACGACATGGGCAACCTGACCAGCATCGGCCAGCTGTGCCCCTGGTCTCTGTCCTGGTTCAAGCCGCAGGGCCGCCGCCGATCGCTGATTAAGGCTGGCGCACTGATCGTCGCCGAGATCGAGCGCCAGGACCGCGCCTCCGCCCCCAACCCCCAGGGCGCCGACCATGGCTGAGCCCATCCAGGACCAGCACCGCGCCGTCATGAACGCCCTCGCCCGCGGGATCGACGAGGCGCTCAACGGCCCCCTGCCCGCCCCAGGCCTGCCTCACGGCCGGCGGCCGAACTGCTTCGTCCTGCTGCTGGCCGAGGCCGGCAAGGTCGAGGATGGCCGGGTGAACTACATCTCCAACGGCCATCGCGACGACATGGTCGCCATGCTCCGCGAGCTGCTCGCGCGGTTCGAAGGCCGGGTGGCCGAGACACCGGAGACGCGGCAGTGAACCTCCGCACCCTGAAGAAGCTGTCTAAGCGCGCCGCGCCGCTCCTGACCCTGTTGGGCGATCGACGGGAACAGTTCCCCTGCCCGAACGGCGACGGCCACCTGTCGTGGCTGATCACCGAGCGCAAGCACTGGGATCGGAGCTCCTGCCACCCCAGCTATACCCCCAGCAACAGCTACTCCACGCCCCGGGGCATGCCGCTCAAGCTGACTACCCGGGCCGGTCACCCGCTCATCATCCGGCCGCCCATGGAGCCCCGCAAGGGCACCATTATGGTCGGCGGAGTGGACGGCGGCCCGCAGCCCGAATGGAGCGAGGAGACCGCGTGGGAGGCCCTGCGCGAGCAGGTTTGGTGGGCCTTTGTCGACTTCCACCCAACGACCGGCGAAATCGTCTCAACCCGCGACTTCCCGACCCCAAGCGCCGTCCTGCGCGGCGCGGCCGAGATCATCGCGGCCAAGGCCGCCCGATGAGTCTCCACGCCGCCGACGCGCGAGACGCCCAAATCGCCGACCTGACCCGCCGCATCGCCGGCCTGGAAGAAGAGCTGCGCAAAGCCCGCGCCCGGGTCTTCTACGCCGAGGTCTGGGCGCGGGAATCCGAGGCCACCATCTGCCCCATGGCCATCGGAGATCCGCACCGCACCTGCTCGCTCGCCACCACCCTGGCCGACACCCTGGCCCGCGCCTGCGGCCGGCATCCTGACCTTCAGGAATGGCTGGAAGAGACCGCCAGCGAGGCCGAGCCGTGACGAACGCCGTTCGCGACTTCGACCACCTGCCCCCGCGCATGACCACCCGCCAGGTCTGCGCCCTGGTTGGCTGCAGCGTCACCAGCCTGTGGCGCAAGCGCCGCGACGACCCGGACTGGCTGCCGGCCGCGCCGGTTCAGCTCGGCCGGTCCACGGTCTTCGACCGGGAGGCTGTTCTCAAAGCCCTCGGCATGGTCAAGGATGATCCGCCCCATGAAGTCTGGACCGCCGACCCCGATGCCATCCGTCGCGCTCGAACTCGGAAAGTACGTCACCCTGCGCCGGCGCAAGGACGGGACGTATCGCGTGCTGATGGAGGTCCCCGCCCGGCTCCGGCCCTCCGGCTGGTCGGCGGCGATCCCGCTACCGATCAATGGCGCCCGCCGCGGTGACCTGAACGACATCGACGAGATCCGCCGCATCCGCGACGACGCCGAGGCCCTCTATGTCCGCCTGCAGCAGGCGCGCATGGGCGCAGCGGCGCCTGAGGCGGTCCTGCGCAACTTCCCCCGCCTGGTGCGGGAATGGCAGACCAGCCAGGGCTTCAAGGCCAAGAAGCCGCGCACCCAGAAGGGCTACGCCTACCACGCCAGCCTGATCCTCGACTGGTCCGCCGCCAATGGCGATCGGCCCGTCGCCGGCCTGCCCCGCGATGCGATCGAGGCCTTCCTCGCCCTCTATGACGACCGGCCGACGACCCGCCGGCACGTCAAGATCGTGCTCAAGATGCTGCTGGACCACGCCATCGCCCTGGGCTGGCGGGCCGACAATCCGGCCGAGCGGATCAAGATGGCCGCGCCCGAGAGCCGCCTGGTCATCTGGGAGTGGGACGACGCCCGGCGCGAGGCCTGGGCCTGCGCCGCCGCCGGCCAGCCGTCCATCGCCGCCCTGATCCTCACCAACTGGGAAATCGGCCAGCGGGTCACCGACCTGCGCCTGTTCCGCAGAGGGGCCGACTACGCGCCCGCAGACGGGGCGTTCCGCTATTGGCAGTCCAAGACCCAGTCCTATGTCACCGTGCCCGTCAGCGACGATCTGCGGGCGATGCTGGCCGTCGTCGAGAAGCCTGACAGCCTGTATCTCTTCACCGACGCCGCCACGGGCAAGCCCTGGGATGAGCAGCGCCTCGGCCACGTCTTCGCCGCCATCCGCACCCGGCCAGATCTCCAGCTCCGCGCCCTGCGCCACTCCTGCGTCGTCCAGCAGGCCCGCGCCGGCTGCACAGTCCCAGAGATCGCCTCGGTCACCGGCCACAGCCCGTTTTCGGTCGAGCAGATCCTCCGCAAGTACCTGCCCCGCGACAACCAGGTCGCCTGGAATGCGCAGCGCAAACGGGGCCTGATCAGAACCGAAGGTGGACAGGAGTCTGACGGTCGTCTGACTGGAGAGTCTGACGACCGCCGCGCAGCCACCGCTAAGTGACTGAAAATATTGGTAGGCCGGGTGGGGGTCGAACCCACGACCATTCGATTAAAAGTCGAATGCTCTACCACTGAGCTACCGGCCCATGACGCGGCGCGGGATGGGCGCCGGGTCGAAGGGGGCGGACCATAGGGCGCAGGTCCGACTCGGGCAAGTCGGGCTTGGACTTCCGGCAATCATTGAGGGCGCGTAGGATGGGGATATGTCTCGTACCCTTTCCCTCGTCCTCCTCGCCGCAGCAGTCCTGGCGACCGCCGGCTGCACCACGACCCGGGCGGATGGGTCGCCACGCATCCAGACCACATCCCAGGCCAACCGCGAGAGCGTGCAAGGCGCCGTCGTCTCCCCTCTGCGCGACGTCAATGTGCTGCGCACCAAGATTCCGCCGATCCTGCTGGAGGCCCAGGCCGATCCCTACCGGCGGCCCTATCCGGCGAGCTGCGAGAGCCTGATCGCTGAGATCCGGCCGTTGAGCAACGCCCTGGGCGCCGACCTCGATGAAGAGGCGGTGGACGAGGACGACCTGCTCGACCAGGGGCGCACGACCGCCCTGGGCGCCATGGCCGGCCTGGCGCAGGACGTCATCCCCTTCCGCGGCTGGGTGCGCCAGCTGAGCGGGGCCGAGCGGCACGACAAGACGGTGCAGAGCGCCATCATCGCTGGCGGGGTCCGGCGGGCCTATCTGAAAGGTCTGGGCGAAGCGCGCGGCTGCAATCCGCCGGCGACGCCCAACCATGGCCGCGAGAAGCCGCAGGTCATCCAGCAGGAGCTGCGCCCCCGCTACCCCGTGCGCTGAGCGCTGCGGAAGTCGCGACGGAAGGCCTCGAACCGCCCCTCGGCGATGGCGGCGCGCATGGCGGCCGTCAGGGCCTGGAAGTGGGCGATATTGTGCCAGGACAGCAGCACCTGGCCCAGAATCTCCTCGGCCTTCACCAGGTGGTGGAGATAGGCCTTGGAATAGTCCCGGCTGGCCGGGCAGGACGAGGCCTCGTCCAGCGGCGTGTCGTCCTCGGCGAAGCGGGCGTTCTTCAGGTTGATGGGGCCGTTCCAGGTCCAGGCCTGACCATGGCGACCCGACCGGGTCGGCAGGACGCAGTCGAACATGTCGACGCCCCGGGCCACGGCCTCCACCAGGTCGACGGGCTTGCCCACCCCCATCAGATAGCGCGGGCGGTCAGCCGGCAGCAGGCCCGGCGCATAGTCCAGCACCTCGCACATGGCCTCGTGGCCCTCGCCCACCGCCAGGCCGCCGATGGCGTAGCCGTCGAAGCCGATCTCCACCAGCCGCTCTGCGGACTCACGGCGCAGGGCCTCGATGGTCGAGCCCTGCTGGATGCCGAACAGGGCCTGGTGCTCGCGCTCGCCAAAGGCGGCCTTGCAGCGCGCGCCCCAGCGGGCCGACAGGCGCAGGGCCTCGGCCGCGCGGCTCTCTTCCGCCGGCCAGGCGACGCACTCATCCAGCTGCATGACGATGTCCGAGCCCAGCAGGTCGGCCTGGATCTCCACCGAACGTTCTGGCGAGAGGACGTGGCGCGAGCCGTCAATGTGGCTGGCGAAGGTCACCGCCTCCTCAGTCACCTTGGCGATGTTGGACAGCGACATCACCTGAAAGCCGCCGGAATCGGTGAGGATTGGCTTCCCCCAGCGCATGAAGCGATGCAGCCCGCCCAGGCGCGACACCCGCTCGGCGCCGGGGCGCAGCATCAGGTGGTAGGTGTTGCCCAGGATGATGTCGGCGCCCGTCGCGGCCACCTGGTCCACCGTCAGCGCCTTGACCGTCGCGGCCGTGCCCACCGGCATGAAGGCCGGCGTGCGGATGTCGCCGCGGGCGGTCTTCAGCACGCCGGTGCGCGCGGCGCCGTCCGTGGCGGCGATCTCGAAGGGAAAGGCGGCCATCAGTCGGCCCTCCAGAGCAGGCTGGCGTCGCCATAGGAATAGAAGCGGTAGTCATTTGTGATGGCGTGGGCGTAGGCCGCCCGCATTGTTTCCAGGCCGGAAAAGGCGCTGACCAGCATGAATAGGGTCGAGCGCGGCAGGTGGAAGTTGGTCATCAGCCCGTCGGCAGCCCGGAACCGGTAGCCCGGCGTGATGAAGATGGCCGTGTCGTCAGCGAAGGGGTGCACCACGCCGTCCTCGCCCGCCGCGCTCTCCACCAGCCGCAGGGAGGTGGTGCCGACGCAAATGATACGGCCGCCCGCGGCCCGGGCGCGGTTGAGGCGTTCGGCGGTTTCCGGGCTGACCTCGCCAAACTCGGCGTGCATGCGGTGGCCGTCGATGTCGTCGACCTTGACCGGCAGGAAGGTGCCGGCCCCCACATGCAGGGTGACGAAGCAGGTCTCGACCCCGGCCTCGCTCAGTCGCGTGAGCAACTCCGGTGTGAAGTGCAGGCCTGCTGTCGGCGCGGCCACCGAGCCGTCGGCCTGGGCGTAGATGGTCTGGTAGTCGGTCTGGTCCTGTTCGTCCTCAGGGCGCTTGGCGGCGATATAGGGCGGCAGGGGCATGGCCCCGCGCGCCTTGATGGCCTCGTCCAGAGCCGGGCCGGCAAGGTCAAAGGCCAGCAGGATCTCGCCGCCCTCGCCCTTCTCGACGACGGTGGCGTCCAGGGCGCCCAGCAGGCAGGCGCGATCTTCGGTCTCGCCGAAGCTCACCCGGTCGCCGGGCGCCAGGCGCTTGCCCGGCCGCATGAAGGCGCTCCAGCGATCGGGGGCGACCCGCTTGTGCAGGGTAGCCTCGACAGCGACGATGCTCTCGCCCCGGGTCCGCCGGCCGCTCAGCCTCGCCGGGATCACCCGGGTGTCATTAAGCACCAGGATGTCGCCCGCCCGCAGTTCGCCCGGGAGGTCATGGACCCGCAGGTCGGCCAGGGGTTGGCCTGGGATCACCCGCAGCATCCGCGCCGAATCCCTGGGCTGGGCGGGACGCAGGGCGATGGCGCTGTCGGGCAGGTCGAAGTCGAAATCGGCAGTCTTCATGTGACCTGCGTCAGGCCATGCGAGACCCCGCGCGTCAAGCGCAGGCTCATGCTAGAGCCGGTTCCATGGGCCTGATCCGAGTCGTCATCACCCGCATTCTCGAGGACATCGCCGCAACGACGGCGGTGCTGGCGGCCCTGGCCATGATGGCCGCCCAGGGCGGGCGGTTCAGCGACAATCTGGATGTCGCCACCCATTTCGCCGTGGTGTTCGTCGCCATGGCCATCCTCGCGGCCCTACTGGCCGCCCTGACTCCGCCAACGAGGCTGCGTCGTTTCACCCTGGGCATGGCGGCCCTCGCCGTCGGCCTGGCCGGCCTGCTGATCCTGCCCGAGGTGTTCCGCAAGACCGGCGCGGACTCCGAGCCTGAAACCGCGAGCGTCCACCAGATCAAGCTCATCCAGATCAACAGCTGGAGCGGCCGCAATCAGACCATGGCCGAGACCGCCGACTGGATCGTCGCCCAGGACCCCGACATCATCGTGGTCGAAGAGGCCAGCCGCAGGTTCCAGCGGGCGCTGGAATCGCGCGCCGCATACCATCGCACCTGCGATCCCGACGATCGCTGCGAAGTCATCATCTACAGCAAGGTCGCGCCGATCTCGGCGGGGCTGCCCAAGGTCAGCGAGGGATCATTTTTCCCGGCGACCCGCGCCACCTTCGCCGCCCCGGGCGGCGAATTCACGGTCATCGGCGCTCACTACACCTGGCCCGTGCCGGCCGGACCGCAGCAGCAGCAGAGCCTGCGCCTGACGACGATGGCCGGGCTCTACGACCGGGAGCGGCTGATCATTGCGGGCGATTTCAACTCGACGCCCTGGTCTTTCACCCTGCGTCGGCAGGACGAGGCCCTGGGCCTGATCCGGCGCAACCAGGCCATGCTGAGCTGGCCGGCCATGGCCTTTTCCCGCTGGGACATCCACATGCCCCTGCCCTTCCTGGCCATCGATCATGTCTATGCCGGGTCGGACTGGGTGACTCTGGACGCCGAACGGGGCCCGGCCCTGGGCTCGGACCACTTCCCGGTCATCGTCACCCTGGCTCTGCCCCAGACCGACGGAACGCCGGCCGGGGCAGCTAAGCCTTAGGCGTCGGCGGCGACCTTCATCGACACGATCTTGCCCGGGCTGCGCGGCGGCTCGCCCTTCGGCAGGGCGTCGATGTGCTCCATGCCCTCGGTCACTTCACCCCAGACCGTGTACTGGCCGTCCAGGAAACGGGCGTCGTCGAAGCAGATGAAGAACTGGCTGTTGGCCGAATCCGGCACGGCCGTGCGCGCCATGGAGCAGACGCCGCGGACGTGGGGTTCGGGATTGAACTCGGCCTTCAGGTTCGGCTTGTCGGAGCCCCCCGAGCCGGTGCCGGTCGGATCGCCGCCCTGTGCCATGAAGCCCGGAATGACTCGGTGGAAGACGACGCCGTCATAGAAGCCCTCGCGGGCCAGTTCCTTGATACGGGCCACATGGCCGGGCGCCAGGTCGGGGCGCAGGCGGATAGTCACCGGGCCGGCGTCCAGCGTCATGATCAGGGTGTTTTCGGAATCCATCACTTTACCTCAGAAGGAATTTTGAGATTGCAGGCCGAGAAATCGGCCCCGTCTTCGGCGCGCATCTGCGCCACCTGGGCGGCGAACCAGGGACCTGCGGTGTCTACAACGCGCAGAGCCGGCCGTTCGGCCTCAGGAATATCAGCGAGCATGCGGGCGCGGACCATCATGTCCTGCGGCGGGGTGACCGGCTCGCCGACCTTCAAGGCGCGCACGGCCTCCAGGCCGGCGATGACGCGGCCAAAGGCGGTGTAGCGCCGCTCCAGCGAGGGATAGGCCTGGCGCATCAGGAAGAACTGGCTGTTGGCGGAGTTTTCTTCCGAGCCCCGGGCCATGCCGGCCACGCCCGGGCAGAACAGCGGCCAGGCGGTGATCTTGTTGTCGGCGGTCATGGCCATCAGCATCGGGCTCTGGGTCATGACCGGCACGACGCCGACAAAGCCGGTCTGGCTGCTACCGGAGTCCGACACGGCCACGAACGGATCGGAAGCCCCTCGGCGGAAGGTGAACTCCGCCGTCATGTCGGGGAGGTCGGAGCCGCCGGCGCCGCTGTCCAGGGGATCACCGGTCTGGGCCATGAACACGTCGATGACCCGGAAGAAGCTGCGGCCGTCATAGAAGCCCTGGCGGGTCAGGGTCTTGATTCGTTCCACATGGACCGGCGCGATCGCCGGCGACAGCTCAACAAAGACCACGCCCTTGTTGGTGTCGATCACCATGACGTCGTCGGGGTTGGGCGTGCGCCAGTCCTGGGCGGCGGGCGCGCCGAGGGGCGGGCTCTCGGCAAGCGGAGCGGCGCGCTGCGCCAAGGCCGGCGTGGCCGCCGTCGCAAATGCGAGGGCGGCGATCAGGGAGATGCGGATCATGGGATCACTCGTAATAGGCCGAAGCCTCGACCGCCAGCCCATCAGGGCCGAAGCGGACCACCTCGACCACCTCGGCGTCGGTGCGAGAGCTGTGGTAGCGGATCGCCACGGACTCCACGCCAGGGAGCACGCTGCGCAGGGTGAATCGGAGATCGGGGATCCGGCGCAGGGCCTCGCCCCAGTAGGCCGCCAGGGCCGCCTTTCCCACCACGCGGCCGGAGGCGTCGCCGGTGATCTTCGCCGCCGCCGGGCTGGTGAAGACGATATCGTCGGCATAGTGCGACAGGATCGCCTCGAGGTCGTGCCGGTTCCAGGCCTCGATCCAGGCCCGGGCGAACGCCTCGACCGTCGGCATCAGCCGCGGACCTTGGCCAGCAGGGCCTCCTTGACCCGCGGACTGACGAACTTGCCCACCTCGCCGCCGAGGGTGGCGATCTCCTTGACCAGGCGCGAGGCGATGGCCTGGTGACGGGGATCGGCCATCAGGAATACGGTCTCGATCTCGCGATCGAGCTGCTGGTTCATGGCCGTCATCTGGAATTCGTATTCGAAGTCGGCCACGGCGCGCAGACCGCGGATGATCATGGTCGCGCCGATCTGCCGGGCGAACTGCAGCGTCAGGCCCTCATAGGGCTGGACATCGATCTCGATGGAGGTGGCCAGGGGCGCGGTCTCGGCCTTGATGATCTCCACCCGCTCTTCGAGGGAGAACATCGGCCCCTTGCCGGCGTTGATGGCCACGCCGATCACCAGCTTGTCCACCAGCTTCACCGCCCGACCCATGATGTCGGAGTGGCCATTAGTGATCGGATCGAACGTGCCCGGATAGAGCCCGATGCGGGTCATACGACGCTTCCCCGTGTTCTAGTTCGTTCGGCTTTCGCCGCCCGGCCCGCCGATTGCAAGACCTAATCGGCGGTGTCTGCGCCCGGATCATCCCCTGCGTCCTCATCGCCCTCAGCCACGGCGCCCTCGGAGCCCTCAGCGAGGCGCTCCACGGAGACGACGTGCTCGTCGGCGGCGGTGCGGAAGATGGTGACCCCTTGGGTGTTCCGGCCGGCGATGCGGACCTGGCTCACCGGGGTGCGGATCAGCTGCCCCTGGTCGGTGACCAGCAGAAGCTCGTCCCCGTCCTCGACCGGGAAGGAGGCGGTCAGGCGACCACCCCGCTTGGTGAGGTCCTGGGCGATCAGGCCCTGGCCGCCACGACCGGTGCGGCGGAAGTCATAGGCCGAGCTGCGCTTGCCGAAGCCCTCGGACGAGACGGTGAGGATGAACTCCTCGGCCGCGCCGAGCGCGGCGATGCGTTCGACCGGCAGGCTGACATCGGCGCCTTCGATATCCTCGTCCTCGACGACCTCGGGCGCGACGGGCTCGTCAGCCTCGCCGGAGGCGGCTGCACGGATGGCGTTGGCGTGGCGCAGATAGGCGCTGCGTTCGGCAGGCGTAGCGTCCACCGAGCGCAGGATGGCCATGGAGATGACGCTGTCGCCCTCGCCCAGGCGCACGCCGCGCACGCCGGTGGAGTCGCGGCTGGCGAACACGCGGACCTCGCCCACCGAGAAGCGGATGCAGCGACCCGCAGAAGTGGTCAGCAGGACATCCTGGTCAGCCTGGCAGACCGCCACGCCGATGATGGCGTCGCCCTCGTCCAGCTTCATGGCGATCTTGCCGTTGCGGTTGATCTGCACGAAGTCCGACAGCTTGTTGCGCCGGACATTGCCCGAGCGCGTGGCGAACATGACGTCGTACTGATCCCAGCTGCTCTCGTCCTCGGGCAGCGGCAGGA
>Ga0208179_1001379_pt1 | contig 12509 bp, 12 predicted proteins | sample Malvired_Geostar_FD_184238 | JGI IMG/M metagenome (GOLD analysis project Ga0208179, IMG submission 184238) | Marine viral communities from the Global Malaspina Expedition - Malaspina viral metaG DeepMed_Geostar (SPAdes) (version 2) | ecosystem: Environmental > Aquatic > Marine > Oceanic | place...
GCCCCGATCAGACGGTGCCCCCCCTCTATGTCACCCGGGGGCTTGAGACCGAGCTGACCGGCCTGACGATCGCCGACACCGAAGCGGCCGCCGCCGCCGATGCCGAGAGCGCCCCCGTGCAAAAGGCCTTCAACCCGCGCGGCGCCGTCTATGGCGCCGCCGCCACCGCCTCCCAGGTCGTCCTTCAGGCGCGCAAGGCCACCATTCTGGTCGTCCGCATGTCCGACGGCCGGGTCCTGTTCGCCCGTCAGCTGGCCGCCGGTGAAGCCTGGCGCGCGCCGGTCGGGGTCCAGGCCGTCATCGATGTGGCTGATCCCTCGGCCTTCGATGTCTATCTGAACGGCGAGCACGGCGGCCGTCTGGAGCAGGCGCTGACCCCTCTGTCCCAGCTCAATCGCCGTGCCGAGACCCTTGCCCGTCAGGCCACCGAGGCCCTGACCCGCCGTACCGAAGCCGCGGTCCGCGCCGCCCAGGCCGTGACGACGGGCGGCTGACGCCCGGCGCATCGGCGACATCGTGCGCCGTGGCAATCGGCGCCGATAAGGACTATCTGAACCTCGCCATGTCCGAGCTCTCCCACGTCCGCCCTTGGCGCCATATCGAGCGCCGCCCCAGCCGCCAGATCATGGTCGGCAATGTCCCCGTGGGCGGCGGCGCCCCGATCACCGTCCAGTCGATGACCAATACGCCGACCTCGGACGCGGCCGCCACGATCGACCAGATCCGTCAGCTGGAAGCCGCCGGCGCCGACATCGTCCGCGTCTCCTGCCCCGACGAGGACTCGACCGCCGCCTTCAGGACCATCGCGCGCGAGTCCCGCGTCCCGCTCGTCGCCGACATCCATTTTCACTACAAACGCGGCATCGAGGCCGCCCAGGCGGGCGCCGCCTGCCTGCGCATCAATCCCGGCAATATCGGTTCGCCCGACCGGGTGCGCGAAGTCGTCCAGGCCGCCCGCGATCACGGCTGTTCCATGCGCATCGGCGTCAACGCCGGCTCTCTGGAACGCGATCTGCTGGAAAAATACGGCGAGCCCTGCCCCGAGGCCATGGTCGAGTCGGCCCTCAATCACGCCCGTATCCTGCAGGACCACGACTTTCACGAATTCAAGATTTCGGTGAAGGCGTCCGACCCCTTCCTGACCGTCGCCGCTTACCAACAACTGGCCGACGCCATCGACTGCCCCCTGCACCTCGGCGTTACCGAGGCCGGGCCGCTGCGTTCGGGCACGATCAAGTCCGCCATCGGCATGGGCAATATGCTGTGGTCTGGCATCGGCGACACCATCCGCGTCAGCCTCGCCGCCGACCCGGTCGAGGAGATCAAGGTCGGCTTCGACATCCTCAAATCGCTGGGCCTGCGCCACCGGGGCGTCAACATCATCGCCTGCCCGTCGTGCGCCCGTCAGGGCTTCAACGTCATCGAGACGGTCGGCATCCTCGAGGAAAAGCTGGCCCACATCACCACCCCCATGTCGCTGTCGATCATCGGCTGCGTCGTCAACGGCCCGGGCGAGGCTCTCTACACCGACGTCGGCTTCACCGGCGGCGGCAAGGGCGCCGGCATGGTCTATCTGAACGGCAAGATCGCCCACAAACAGGCCAATGAGGGCATGATCGACGAAATCGTCGCCCGCGTCGAAAGCAAGGCTAGGGAACTCGACGCTGTGCGGGCGGCTGAACCCGCTCAAACGATCGCGGCTGCGACGTCTGCGTAACCCATTCGGCGATACCCAGCATCGCCGGGATCGCCATGAGGATGCGCGTCAACTCTTGAGACTGCGGGCAGGTAAACCCTCCATAATGGCCGAGGGTCGCGGTCGCTCCTGAACTATCCGTCCAGACAATATTGTAGCTCTCCGCGCTCGTCGTCAGTTCCGAACACGCCGGGATAGCGTTCGGTGGACGATAAGGCGCCAGCGCGTCCGCCACAGCCTCAAACCGCTCCGGCACAACCATCCGGGCTTCTATCTGCCGGAAGTTCGCACGGTCTCGTCCCCCGTATCCCTCATGTCCCGCCTGAAAACGCACCAGACCGTCGGACGAGATCATGAGCTCATATATCGGGCATGGGCCGTTGCAAGGTCCGGCAGTGATGCTGATTGTGTCATGGCCCGGCTGAGGAACGAGCGCTTCGTTGGCCGTCGCACATGACACGAGGCCCAATAGGCTTACCGCCACGACCAGGTATTTGAGCATGAGACACTCCTCTCAAACGCAATATGCGTCCGAAGCTGATATCGATGGCACATGCACACCATCACTCATCCAAACCAATATCTGGCTGGCTCATGAAACTCTACATCTCGACCCCCTCCCCCTATGCCCGCCTGTGCCGGATCGTGGCGCGCGAGCGCGGCCTCGCCGACCGGATCGAGGAGGTCGTGGCCGATCCCTATGCGGACGATCCCGGCCTGATGGCGTCCAATCCGCTGGTCCAGGTCCCGGCCCTGATCGCGGGCGACGGCCTGCCCCTGACCGACAGCCCGGTCATCTGCGAATGGCTGGATGCGCACGGAGCCACCGGTCCCCGCCTGCTGCCACCGGAGGGGCCGGAGCGCTGGCGGGTCCGCCGCCTGCAAACCCTGGCCCATGGGGCGCTGGAAATGGGCGTCAAGCGCGTGTTGGAGCGCCGCCGTCCCGAGAGCGAGCAATCGCCCTCCTGGATCGATCGTTGGACCCGCAACATGCGACGCTCGTTCGATGCCCTGGAACAGGCTCTGCCCGACGATGAGGCGCTCGATCTGGGCACCATCGCCACCGCCGTCGCCGCCACCTGGACCGGCTTTCGTCACCCGGACATCGACTGGCGAGCGGGCCATCCCCGCCTCGTCGCGCTCACCGACCGGCTGGAAGCCCGGCCGAGCTTCTTCGACACCCGGCCGGCCTGATTCTCAGCCCTCGAACGCCTGTTTGCACAGCTCTTCGCCGAAGGCGTCGCTCATCTGCTCTTCGGCCTGCGCCATCAAGGCAATACCCACCAGTCCCGACGCCACGAAGGTGCGCTTGATCAGATATTCCCCGACCAGATTCCCGGAAGCGTCCGTAAGACGGGCAATCCCGGCAATCTCGTTCTGGTCCGCGATTAACCAGGTCATGGCCGGATTGGCCCGGTCGAAGCTGTCGAGGCTGATCTCGACCGTTAGCGGTTCGGTCCCGGCTGCGCATTTGTTCAGCTGCGATTGCACGCGCGACTGAAAGACCGTCTGGAACTCACCGCTCACCCTGTCCTGCGGGATGCCGACAACGCTCACGCCAGCGACCCTCGCGTTTGCCGCCAGATCTGCAGGCAAGGGCTGTATGGCCGAACTGCCGCTGCCGCTCGCGCAGGCGGAAACCATTAGCGCCGCAGCCAGCGCCACTGCCTGAATTTTCATGAAAGCCCCCTCGATAAGGCCCCATAATGAGACAGGTTTTTTGCCCTTGGCAAGCACCTTGTCGCGATTGACAGACCCGCGTTCTGATGCAGACTGCGCGGCGCTCATGAGGGGGGGCATTCCGGCAGTTGTGCGATACGGTGCTCGTATCGCGGCAATCGCGGGCATGAGATTGTATCGCGAATCCTTCAGCGGGCATCGTTCTGTCAAACGTCAAAGGATCGCCATGCATACCTTCCGCTTTATGCGCCGCCTCGTGCCTGCTCTCGCCCTGACGGCCATGTTCGGGCTCGCCGCCTGTGCGACGCCGTCCCGTCCCGAAGCCATGCGTCTGACCTCGGTCGATGGCCTGACCGTCCAGTCCGGACAGGTCGGCTATCGCGCCGTACGCTCCGTGACCGCTGCGGGCGGCAGCGACACCAATCCCATGTGGGCGTCCCAGGTCTCCAACGAGGCGCTGGAAAGCGCTGTCCGGCAGTCGCTTCAGGCCGCCGGCTATATGGGGGAAGAAGGTCAGCCCATCACCGTTCAGGTCAGCCTCATGGGCCTCGATCAGCCCGGCATGGGCATCGATTTCAATGTCACCAGCCGCGTCCGCTACGTCGTGAGGCAGGGCGACCGCGAAATCTACAATCAGACCATCGAGGCTGTCGGCAGGGGCACGATGGGCGACGCCTTCGTCGGTACCGAGCGGCTGCGTATCGCCAACGAGAAATCAATCCAGGAGAACATTCGCCTGTTCCTCGTGGATTTCCGCGCCAAGGTTCGCTGACCCCGGCCCCTCGGGGGGCCTGACGAGTAGGGGGAGGGATCGCCGGCCGGTCCCTCCCTTTTTCATGCGCGCATCCCCCTGCCCTTGGTATCGCCGCCCCTGTCGCGCTAAAGCACCGGCTTCGTCCAACAGGAGCTTCCCTTGCGACTTCCCCAGGCCCGTCTTGATCAGGTGATTGACCGCTTCCAGCAGGTCGAGGCGCGCATGGGCGCGGCCACCGACGGTCAGGAGATCGTGCGCCTGTCGAAAGAGCATGCGGAGATGAAGCCCATCGTCGACGCCGTCATGGCGCTGGCGAAAGCCCGGGCCGAAATGGCCGATCTGGAGGCCATGGCCTCGGATCCCGAGATGGCCGAAATGGCCGCCGACGAGCTGCAGACCCTCAAGGACACCCTGCCCGCCATGGAGCGCGAGGTCGCTCTGCTGCTGGCCCCCCGCGACGCCGACGAACAGGCCTCGGCCGTGCTGGAAGTCCGCGCCGGCACCGGTGGCGACGAGGCTGCCCTGTTCGCCGGTGACCTGTTTCGCATGTACTCGCGCTATGCCGCCAACCGGGGCTGGAAGGTCGAGCTGGACTCCGCCACCGAGGGCGAGGCCGGCGGCTACAAGGAAATCATTGCCACCGTCTCGGGCGAGGGGGTGTTCGGCCGGCTGAAGTTCGAATCCGGCGTCCACCGCGTGCAGCGCGTGCCGGTCACCGAGGCCGGCGGCCGCATCCACACCTCGGCCGCCACCGTCGCCGTCCTGCCCGAGGTCGAGGATGTCGAGATCGAGATCCACGACAAGGACATCCGCATCGACACCTTCCGCGCCTCCGGCTCGGGCGGCCAGCACGTCAACAAGACCGATTCCGCCGTGCGCATCACCCACCTGCCAACCGGCATCGTCGTGACCAGCTCGGAAAAGTCCCAGCATGTGAACCGCGACAAGGCCATGAAGAACCTGCGCGTCCGCCTCTATGACCAGCAGCGTCAGGCCAAGGATCTGGCCCGCTCCGACAGCCGCAAGTCCCAGGTCGGCTCGGGCGACCGGTCAGAGCGCATCCGCACCTATAACTTCCCGCAAGGGCGCGTCAGCGACCACCGCATCAACCTGACGCTCCACAGCCTGCCGCAGATCCTCGAGGGCGACCTCGACCCCCTGCTGGACGCCCTGATCGCCGAAGACCAGGCCGCCCGCCTCGCCGACCTCGAGGCGGAGTTCGGCTGACGACCGGGAGCCGTTGGCCGCGCTCGGGCGTTGCCGCCATCATGGACCTGAGCCTCGCCTTTGATCCCTCCCGCGAGCGCGATTATGCCCGCGACCTGGCCCGCGCCTTCGGGGGCGCCTTGCTGTTCAGCCTGCCGCTGCTGATGACGATGGAGCTGTGGTGGTTCGGCTTCATCCTGTCACCCCTGCGGCTGGGCATCTTTCTGCTGGTCGGTCTGCCGCTGCTGCTGGGGCTGGCCCTCTACGCCGGCTTCGCCAAGGAGCATCGGGGCCTCGGCCACGCCCTGCTGGACAGCCTGGCCGCCCTCGCGGTCGGTTATCTGACCGCTGCTGTCGTGCTGACCCTGTTCGGTGTGCTTGAGCCGGGTGCTCCTCCGGGCCAGATCGTCGGCCAGCTGAGCCTGCAGGCCATTGCCGGGGCCATGGGCGCGCTGCTGGCCGGTCGCCAGCTGAGCGCCGGCAAGGACGAGACCGGCGACGAGGATCAGGCCTCCTATCCGGGTGAGCTGTTCCTGATGGTCGCCGGCGCCCTGTTCCTCGCCCTCAACATGGCGCCGACCGAAGAGATGATACTGATCGCCTACCGGATGAGCGCCTTCCACGTGGCGGCCCTGCTGGTCCTGTCGGTCCTGGTCATGCACGCCATCGTCTTCAAGGTCGGATTTGCAGGACAGGAGGCGCACGACCGCCCCTTCGCCGCCTTTGTCCACTACACCCTGGCCGGATACGGTCTGGTGCTGCTGACCAGCCTCTACGTCCTGTGGGTGTTCGGCCGCACCGACGGCCACGGCCTGGCCGAGATCGTCGATGCCGTGGTGGTGCTGTCCTTTCCGGGCGCCATCGGCGCGGCCGCCGCCCGGCTGCTGGTCTGATGGCCGCCCGCAAGACGCCCGCGCCCCTGCCGCCTCCCGCCCTGCTGGAGTGGGCCATGGGCAGTCTCGGCTTGCTGCTGGTCCTGGCAGCCCTTGCCGTGATCGTCATCGAGGCCTTCGGGGCGACCGCGCCCGCCCGGCTGGAGGCCCGGCTGCTCGAGGTTCATCCCGCCGGAGGGGTCTGGCTGGCCGAGGTCGAGGTCCGCAACCGGGGCGGCCAGACCGCCGCCGGCGTCGAGGTCGAGGGGCGGGTCGGCGACCGCACCGCCCGGGCCACCCTCGACTATGTGCCCGCCCACGGCCAGGGCACGGTCACCCTCGCCTTCCCCTCGGACCCGCGCGGCACGGTCGTGCTCAGCGTCCCCGGCTGGGCCCGCCCCTGACCGGTTGAACCCCGCCGCCCTTCGGCCTAGGGTCGGCGCGTTCTCCGGGGGGCCGCGCCTGAGCGGCTGAGATTGGGGTAGTCCCCTGACCCGTCGAACCTGATCCGGGTCATGCCGGCGAAGGGATGAGACACAGGTCCACGCGACAGGACCCTCGCTCCGTTCGTCGGCGCCCTCACACCTTGAGGCTGCCATGAACATCCACGTCCCCGCTGACACCCCCGCCGAACCCTCGTCCGATCTGGCGCTCAAGGAAGCCCGGGATCAGGTGATGAAGGAGACCGGCACCATCCCGACCGGCGAGCGGGCGGGCAGCCGCAAGGTCTATGTGGCGGGAGAGCTCTACCCCGACATCCGCGTCCCCTTCCGCGAGGTCGCGGTGCACCCCAGCGCCAATGAGCCGCCGGTCACCATCTATGACTCCTCCGGCCCCTATACCGACCCGGCGGTCACCATCGACATCAAGCGGGGCCTGCCGCTGGTCAAATCCAGCTGGCAGCGGGATCGCGGCGATATCGCCCCCGTCGCCAACCCGCGCGAGGTCAAGCCCGAGGACAACGGCCATGCCTCCGGCCGCCATCTGGCTCCCCGCTTCGACACCAGCCGCCACAAGGTCTTCAAGGGCGTCGAGGGCCGCCCCGTGACCCAGTTGGAATACGCCCGCGCCGGCATCATCACGCCCGAGATGGAATATGTCGCCATCCGCGAGAACCTGCGCCGCGAACAGACCGCCCCCTGCATCCGCGACGGCGAGGATTTCGGCGCCGCCATCCCCGACTTCGTCACCCCCGAGTTCGTGCGTCAGGAAATCGCCCGCGGCCGCGCCATCATCCCGCACAACATCAACCACCCCGAGGTCGAGCCGATGATCATCGGCCGCAACTTCCTGGTGAAGATCAACGCCAACATCGGCAACTCGGCGGTCCTGAGCTCGGTTGACGACGAGGTCGACAAACTGGTCTGGGCCACCCGCTGGGGCGCCGACAATGTCATGGACCTGTCGACGGGTCGCAACATCCACAACATCCGCGACTGGATCATCCGAAACTCTTCAGTCCCCATCGGCACCGTGCCCATCTATCAGGCCCTGGAGAAGGTGAACGGCATTGCCGAGGACCTGACGTGGGAGGTCTATCGCGACACCCTGATCGAACAGGCCGAACAGGGCGTCGACTATTTCACCATCCACGCCGGCGTCCGCCTGCCCTTCGTGCCCATGACCGCCAAGCGCGTCACCGGCATCGTCTCACGCGGCGGCTCGATCATGGCCAAATGGTGCCTCAGCCACCACCGCGAGTCCTTCCTGTACGAGAATTTCGCCGAGATCTGCGAGATCATGCGCGCCTATGACGTCAGCTTCAGCCTCGGCGACGGCCTGCGCCCCGGCTCCATCGCCGACGCCAATGACGAGGCCCAGTTCGCCGAGCTGCGCACCCTCGGCGAGCTGACCAGGATCGCCTGGGACCACGGCTGCCAGGTCATGATCGAGGGCCCCGGCCATGTGCCCATGCACAAGATCAAGGCCAATATGGATGAGCAGCTGAAACACTGCCACGAGGCGCCCTTCTATACGCTCGGGCCCCTGACCACCGACATCGCCCCCGGCTATGACCACATCACCAGCGCCATTGGGGCTGCCATGATCGGCTGGTTCGGCACGGCCATGCTCTGCTACGTCACGCCCAAGGAGCACCTGGGCCTGCCCGACCGTCAGGACGTCAAGGACGGCGTCATCACCTACAAGATCGCCGCCCACGCCGCCGACCTGGCCAAGGGCCACCCGGCCGCCCGCCTGCACGACGACGCCCTGTCCCGCGCGAGGTTCGAGTTCCGCTGGGAAGACCAGTTCAACCTCGGCCTCGACCCCGAAACCGCCCGCAAATACCACGACGAGACCCTGCCCAAGGAGGCCCACAAGACCGCCCACTTCTGCTCCATGTGCGGCCCCAAATTCTGCAGCATGAAGATCAGCCAGGACATCCGCCGGGATGCCAAACTGACCAATGAATCGGGGGCTGAATCGGTCAAGGACGCCAACCCGACCAACACCGCCAACGCCGCCCTGACCTCAGCCGAGGCTGAAGCTGGAATGGCCGAAATGAGCGCGAAATTCCGGGCGGGCGGCGGGGTGGTGGAGGTGAAGGTGTGAGGCGAACTCGTCAGTTAGCTTCCGGCGCCTTCAGTAGTCGGATCAAAGGAGATTACATTGTCAATTTCCGCTTTAATTTCCTTAGGACGGCCCTTTAATATGTATGTGCAGTCTAGTCGCTGTGCTTCAGCCGCCACTTCCGGGTCTTTATGGACCGAGTATATGACTACTTGCCGGCCTCGATACCCTTGGTTTCTTGCATGACGCGCAGCAAACAGGCCAGGAAACTTGGCGTAAACCGCACCCATCTCAGAAACGGCGCTGTCAACGGGAGGCAGGGCCGGAATGTTTAGATCTACAATGAATGCTCTATAGATCTCCTTGTCCAATATTGTTATTGCGTCATTCAAGTTTGATGCAACTTTGACAATAATTTTTTGCGATTCTAAGTAATCTGATAGCCAGACAAGGTTATGTAATTCGTCGTCTACAAGAACAATTGTATTTGAGACAGTAGTTTTTGCCATCAGCCCTTCTCCGCTCGAGGAAATTTTAAGGTTGTTACTAGGCCATTACTGCCTTTTGATTGCATAATGAGCGAACCGCCATGAGTTTTCTCTACAATTTGCTTGCAGATGTACATTCCCAACCCTGTACCAGAAGCAACGACTTGCCTCGCATTACGCCCACGGAAACCTAGTTCAAATACGCGGACAAGATCGTCGTTAAGAACCGGATATTCGGATTCACTTTCAATTTGAACTATTGCAGTTGGCTCGTTCAGCTTAACCCACTGATTTACCTTGACAATCGATTCTCTTTTTCCATATTTAATGCAGTTGTCGAATATATTCATAAGAACTTGCCTGATAAGTTCTGGATGGCCAAATATTCTGTTCTGATCCCAACGTTCATCAAGAGAAATTTCAATAGACTTTGATTTTCCTTCCTCTTGAAAAAACATGGCCGATTCGATTATGACCTGAGGAATAACGACTTGCCGCCTATCTTGATCTGCTACGCCTCCGGAGCCTTGCGCAAGAAATGCTAAGTTCCTCATCAACGTAATACACTGCTCTATCTGCGCTCGAGCTGCATTAAGGCGTTGAGTACGCCTGACTTCCTCTTTTACTACTCCACTGGCTAGATTATCTAGCGTTCCCGCCACGCCATTTAGTGGATTTACGACTTGGTGAACAAAGTTTGCCAAGAGTGTGAGGTCAAAGGACCCACCGTCAGCGCCACGAATATTCTCGTCGATGTTCATGCTGGCCCCTCAATTTCTCGCCTTGATTTGAATCGTAGATTCGCCGGGCTCACCTTTTACGACTTCAATGTCGCACCAAATGCCGACCTCGCGAAGCAGAGACGTAGCCGCCGGGGATAGCGGCATGCGCACGTCGAGACCCGTCAGTGTGATCGTGTTTTCAGCATCCTCGAATTGGACGGCGCCTGCTTGGAGGACTTGGCGAAATATGGAGGCTATAACGGCCGTCCCAAACGGTAGCAGCGTCACTGGCCCCGCTCCCTGGCCTACCAGCCAGTCAAGGGGTATGGTTCCTTGTGCACTACCGAGCTTGAGGATCCTTCCGTGGCGATGAAGCTCGTCCATCCTCAATGAGATTAGCTCGCCCAAAAGCGATGCGGCTTCCAACTCCCGAATCGAATCGGCACCAAATACGGCCGCTGAATGAGCAGCCTGCGTAAGCTTCATGGCCTGCATACTCAGGCTTTGCAGCCCTCCTTCGACTTGGCCCGGAACGGACGTGAGCCCGTACTTTGCGGCGACCTGAGGAAAGGATCGTAAAAGAGCTTGGAGTTCATACCCCCGCCACACCCTGATCTTCGGCCTATTGAGACCTAAGTTCCACTTGGTTATTTCACTCTCGCATTGGGGCGATGGATTATTGTTCGTTACAAGAAGGAAATAATCTGTTTTCGCGTTCTGAGAGAACGCGATCTTTCCCCAGACCGTCGCCCAGTCGATCGATTTAGCGTAACGCTTACACTCGGCATACCAAGTCTGCACTTCAATATATCCGGACGGATCAGTCGCCGAATATAGAGCTTCTATGTCACGACCACCGTCCGACCCGGGCGTTCTCCATATTATACTATGAAACCCACTGGATTGGAGCAGATCGTAGGAGAAATTCTCAAAATCTTGAGGGTCCATGGATGCAAGTTTGGCGGCAACAGACATGCGATTCCCCGAGTTGCGACCATATGGGCACAGGAGAGCTCTTTCGGCAAAATGGTGCGGTCGCTAGCCCACCCCCGCCATCCCCCGCAACGCCTCCTCGAACACCCCCGCCGGCTGGCCGCCGCTGATCAGATATTTGCCGTCCACCACCACGGCGGGCACGCCGGTGATGCCCCTTCCCTTTCGTCATCCTCCGGCAAGCCGCGCCTGCGCGGCGCAGACCGGGGGACCCAGCGGCCTGCGCTAGCAGGACCCTGTCACGGGCGCGGGCGTCAAACCTTGCGCGTGAGATGCATTTCGCCTCCGGCGCCGCTGGGTCCCCCGGTCTCGCTACGCTCGCCGGAGGATGACGAAAGCAGAGGTGTGCCCCCGCACCGCCCCCGCTGTGCTCTCTGTGCCTTCCTCTGTAGCCGCTGTGATGAATCTCTTCAGGTCCCCTCCCCCGCGATCTTCCGCAGCGCCTCTTCGAACACCGCCGCCGGCTGGCCGCCGCTGATCAGATATTTGCCCTCCACCACCACGGCGGGCACGCCGGTGATGCCGCGCGCGCGCCACAGGGTCTCGGCGTCGCGGACCTCGGCGGCATAGCGGCCGTCGGCCAGCACGGCCTCTGCCTCCGCCCTCGTCATCCTCGGGCTTGACCCGGGGACCAGCCCGGCCGCCTCTGCGGCATCGGCCAGCACTTCGGCGTCGGGCAGGGGGCGATTGTCGGTAAAGTGGGCGCGGAACAGGGCCTCTTTCAGCGCCCTCTGCTCGGCCAGCCCGATCGTGCCCGCCCAGTGCAGCAGCCGGTGGGCGTCAAAGGTGTTCCAGATGCGGCTGTCCGGCCCCATCCGCATCTCGAAGCCCTTGCCGTCGTCGGGCCAGGCCTCGGCCGCCCGGTCGCGGATCATCGCGCGGTTCTTCGCCGACTGTTCGGGGGTGGCGCCGTATTTCCGGCCAATGTGTTCGGTGATGTTCTCGCCCTCGGGCGCCATGTCGGGGTTCAGTTCAAACGGCTGGAAATGGATCTCGGCCGTGATCCCCTCGGCCGCCAGCGCCCCCAGCGCCGTCTCCAGCCCGCCCAGCCCCACCACACACCAGGGACAGACAACGTCCGAGACAAACTCGATCTGCAGGGGTTTGGGCGATGCGGTCATGGGGGGCTCCTTTGGCCGCATATGGGCCCTGCCCCCGCCGGTCGTAAGCCCCATACCCTCGTCATCCTCGGGCTTGACCCGAGGATCGGTGTCGCCCGCAACGGCTGACGGTCTGCCGGGACCGATCCTCCGATCAAGTCGGAGGATGACGGAGATTGAGGGCCGGTGCCGACACCCTCGCCCCCGCCGTGCCCTCCGTGCCCTCCTCTGTGTTCGCTGTGATGAACCCCTTGCCTTTCCCCCGCACACCCGCCCGCCGTTTTCGCAATCCTTTCAACGCCCGCGCCCGTTCCCGCACCCTTCTGCCCGACCGGGTCGCCGGGTGGCGTAGACTGTCCGGTTCGCCACTCCCCCCGAACGACGGAGGCGCAATCCAGACCATTCAGACGGTTCAGACGGTTCAGACGGTGTTTATTCCTCCCCCACCGGGGGAGGGGGACCGCGGCGCGCAGCGTCGGGGTGGCGG
>Ga0208179_1001380_pt1 | contig 12508 bp, 9 predicted proteins | sample Malvired_Geostar_FD_184238 | JGI IMG/M metagenome (GOLD analysis project Ga0208179, IMG submission 184238) | Marine viral communities from the Global Malaspina Expedition - Malaspina viral metaG DeepMed_Geostar (SPAdes) (version 2) | ecosystem: Environmental > Aquatic > Marine > Oceanic | place...
CCCCCACCCCGCGCCAGGGCGCCGCCGGCCAGATCCGCAACCTGCCGGCCGAACAGCTACTGGACTCCCTGTCGGTGCGGCTGAACGGCGAGCGCGCCGGATCGCTGGAGCTCGCCCTCGATCTCACCTTCACCGACACACAGGAGCGCTTTGGACTCAGTGTTGAGAACGCCGTGCTCCATCACGCCCGCGACCGCGTGGCGCCCGACGCCACCCCCGTCCGCCTGAGCCGATCGACCCTGGTCGCCCTGGTGCTGGGCGAACTGGAACTTGAGGCCGCGCTCGCCGATGGCGCGGTCGAAACCGCCCAACCCGATCACCTGGCCGCCCTCCTGGCCTGCCTCGACCGCTTCGACTTCTGGTTCGAGATCGTCACGCCCTGAGGCGCCGAAACTGAAGGCGCCTTCAGACAATCTGCGTATGGCGAATTTATTTCCTACTGACTCCATGGGCATTGTGGTGTTTAGCTGCATCTGTCGTCGGATGGGAGATCGACATGCAGACAGCACTTGGACGCCGAACGTTGCTGCTGGGACTGGCTGGCGGAGGATTCGCAGCCCTTGCGGCCTGCGGTCAGAGGGAGGCCGGCGCGGCCGCCGCCCAGCTGCTGAATGTCAGCTATGACCCCACCCGAGAATTCTATCGCCAATACAACGAGTTGTTCGCCAGGAACTGGGCGGATGGGCCGGTCAGGGTCGAGCAATCCCACGGCGGCTCGGGCAAGCAGGCGCGTTCTGTGGTCGATGGCCTGGACGCCGACGTCGTCACCCTGGCGTTGGCCGCCGACATCGACGCCATCGCCGAGCGGGGCCTGATCTCGCCTGATTGGGCCAGCCGCCTGCCCGACAACGCCGCCCCCTACACCTCGACCATCGTCTTCCTGGTACGGAAGGGAAATCCCAAGCAGATCGCCGGCTGGGCCGATCTGGTGAAGCCGGGGATCGAAGTGATCACCCCCAATCCCAAGACCTCCGGCGGCGCCCGCTGGAACTATCTGGCGGCGTGGGATCACGCGCTGAAGCAGCCCGGCGGCACGCCGGCCAGCGCCAAGGCCTATGTGGCCGAACTGTTTCGCCATGTGCCGGTGCTCGACACCGGCGCGCGCGGCGCCACCACCACCTTCGTCCAGCGCGGCATCGGCGACGTGCTGCTGGCCTGGGAAAACGAGGCCTTCCTGGCCGTCGAGGAACTGGGTCCTGAGAGCGTCGACATCATCGTTCCGGCCACCTCCATCCTGGCCGAGCCGCCAGTGGCGGTGGTCGACAAGGTGGTCGAGCGGCACGGAACGCGCGCGCTCGCCGAGGCCTATCTGGCCGGCCTCTATGGGCCCGAGGCCCAGGCCCTGGCGGCCAAGCACCACTTCCGACCACGTAACGCCGTCATCGCCGCGCAAAACAGAGACAAGTTCCCTGACCTTGTGCTCAGCACCATCGCCGATTTCGGCGGCTGGAAAACCGCCCAGGCCGAGCACTTCGCCGACGGCGGCGTCTTCGACCAGATCTACAGCCCGTCATGACGGCGGCCCTCACCCTTGCGGGCCGGCCCCAGACCCGTCCCTGGCGCCAGTCCAGCGTCCTGCCGGGCTTTGGACTGACTCTGGGCTTCACCCTGCTCTGGCTCAGCCTCATCTTCCTGCTGCCGCTCTCGGCCCTGATCCTTCGGCCCTGGGAGCTCGGGCTCTCGGGCGTCTGGGCGGCGGTCACTGAACCCCGGGTCCTGTCGGCCCTGCGCCTCTCCTTCGGCGCCGCGGCGCTGGCGGCGCTGGTCAACGGCGTCCTCGGCCTGCTGATCGCCTGGGCCCTGGTCCGGTACGACTTCCCTGGTCGGCGGCTCGCCGACGCCCTGGTGGACCTGCCCTTCGCCCTGCCGACGGCGGTGGCCGGCATCGCGCTGACCGCCATCTACGCCCCCAACGGACCGCTGGGCGCCATCCTCTCGGATCTGGGGCTCAAGGTGGCCTACACGCCGCTTGGCATCATCGTCGCCCTGGTTTTCGTCGGCTTGCCCTTCGTGGTCCGCACGGTCCAGCCGGTGCTCGAGGATCTCGACCGGGACGTAGAGGAAGCTGCTCGGACACTCGGGGCCTCCTCGCCCCAGACCACCCTGCGCGTGGTGCTTCCCGCCCTTGCGCCCGCGCTCCTGACCGGCTGCGGCCTGGCCTTCTCGCGCGCGGTGGGGGAGTACGGCTCGGTGATCTTCATCGCCGGCAACATGCCGATGAGGTCCGAGATCGCGCCACTGCTGATCGTCATCAAGCTGGAGCAGTTCGACTACGCCGGCGCCGCAGCCGTCGGCCTGGCCATGCTCGTCCTATCTTTCGGGACGCTGTTCGTCCTCAACATGGTCCAGGGCGCCTTCGCCCGACGGGGAATGGCATGAGCTTGGCCTCTCTGAGCGGCCGCGCCGCCGGCCCCCTGATCATCACAGGCGCGCTCGTAGCCCTCGGCCTCGTGGTGCTCCTGCCCCTCGTCATGGTGTTCGCCGAGGCCTTCCGGATGGGTCTATCGGGCTATTTCGCGGTCTTCGACCAGTCCGACACCTGGGCGGCCCTGCGCCTTACCCTGCTGATCGCCGCCATCTCCGTGCCCCTGAACGCCATTTTCGGCCTGGCGGCGGCCTGGACGATCGCCAAGTTCGAGTTCCGGGGAAAGAGCCTGCTGACCACGCTCATCGACCTGCCGTTTTCGGTCTCGCCCGTGGTGTCAGGCCTGGTCTGGGTGCTGCTGTTCGGCGCCAACGGCTGGTTCGGCCCGCTGCTGGAGGAGCTGGGCGTCCGGATCATCTTCAACACCACGGGGGTGATCCTGGCCACGGTCCTGGTCACCCTGCCCTTCGTCGCCCGCGAGCTCATTCCGCTGATGCAGCAGCAGGGCGCCGACGAGGAGATCGCCGCCATCACCCTCGGCGCCGGCCCCTGGACCACCTTCGTCCGCGTCACCCTGCCCAATGTGAAGTGGGGCCTCCTCTACGGGGTCCTGCTCTGCAACGCCCGCGCCATGGGCGAGTTCGGCGCCGTCTCCGTCGTCTCCGGGCACATCCGGGGCCTGACCAACACCCTGCCGCTGCATGTGGAGATCCTCTACAATGAGTACGACTTCGTCGGCGCCTTTGCGGTGGCCACCCTCCTCGTCGGGCTCGCCCTGGTCACCCTCGTCATCAAATCCGCCCTGGAATGGCGACACGCCGGCGAACTGGCCGCAACCCGCCGTCACTGACGCCGCCATGCCGCTGATCATCGACAAGGTGTCCAAGCGCTTCGGCGATCATGCGGCGCTGGACCGGGTGTCCCTGGAAGCCCGTCCAGGGGAGTTCGTGGCGCTGCTCGGGCCGTCCGGATCGGGAAAGACCACGCTGCTACGCGTGCTCGCTGGGCTGGAGCGCCCGGACCAGGGGGCGGTGTGGTTCGACGGCGAGGACCTGCTGGCCATGGACGCCCGTGCCCGGCGCATCGGCATGGTGTTCCAGCACTATGCCCTCTTCCGGCATATGAACGTGGCGCAGAACATCGCCTTCGGGCTGCAGGTGCGGCCTGCCAGGAGGCGGCCTTCGCGCGCCGAGATCAGCGCCCGCGTCGAGCGGCTGCTGGCCCTGGTGCAACTGGACGGTCTGGGCGGGCGCTACCCTTCCCAGCTTTCCGGCGGTCAGCGGCAGCGCGTGGCCCTGGCCCGCGCCCTGGCGATCGAACCGCGGATGCTGCTGCTGGACGAGCCCTTTGGCGCGCTGGACGCCAAGGTGCGCCGCGATCTGCGGGTCTGGCTCCGGCGGATTCACGACGAGACGGGTCTGACCACTATTTTCGTGACCCACGACCAGGAGGAAGCCCTCGACCTCGCCGACCGCGTCGCCATCCTGCGGGATGGACGAATTGAACAGGTCGATACGCCCGAGCGCATCTATGAGGCGCCCGCCTCGGCCTTCATCTTCGATTTTGTCGGCGAAGGCGTTCAGCTTCCCGGCGAGGTTTCTGACGGGATGCTCACCCTGGCGGACTGGCGTACGCCCGCGCCGGCCAACGCGCCCGCTGGGCCGGTCATGGTGAGTTTCCGCGGTGAGAGCGCAGAGGTGCTTCCGGCCCGGGCAGAGGGACTGCCTAGTCGGGTGATCAGCGTTCTGCGGCGCGGCGGATCGTCGCGCGCGACTTGTGAGATCGGTGGCCAAACCCTTGTCCTGAACACCCCTCAAACCCTTGCCACGCCTGGACTTGAGGTTCGGGTGGCGCCCCGCTCATACCTTCTTCACCCACGGTGACGCTTAAGCTTAAGACAACATTTGCGGCTTAGCCCGCTCACGGCGGAACGACATCGAACGTCGTTGTCCGAATAGAGAGAATTCTGAACCATGACGCTGAAGACCTCGCGCGCCGTCGGCGCATCGCTGCTCGTGCTGGCGAGCGCCGCCGCCGCCAGCCCCGTCGCCGCCCAGGCCGCCCCCTGGACGCTCCATGAGGCGGTCGGCGCGCCTGAAAACCTGAAGCTCTCCGGCTCTATCCGGGCCCGCTATGAGACCCTGGAGGGCCAGTATCGACCGGCCTATGGCGACGGCTCGGACCAGGGCCTGGTGCTACGCTCCACGCTCTTCGCCGAACTGGACCTGACGCCGCTCCGCATCGGCGGTGAGATCATCGACGCCCGGGTCTATCTGAACGACCGCGGCTCGCCCACTGGCACAGGCGACGTCAACGCCCTGGAGCTGGTGCAGGCCTATGTGGCGGTGGACGCCAACGACCTGTTCGTCACCGGATCCGAAGCCTCGCTCACGGCCGGTCGCTTCACCATGGACCTGGGCTCCCGGCGCCTGGTGGGACGCTCGTCCTATGGCAACGCCACCAACGCCTTCGCCGGCCTGCGCGCCGACTGGAGCGCCGATGCAGCCGGCGACGTGACCCTGTTCTACACCTATCCCCTGCAGAAGCGCCCCAGCGACCGGGCCAGCATTCTGGACAATGAGATCGAGACCGACCGCCAGAATGACGACCTCGTCTTCTGGGGCGGCATGTACACCACGCCCAAGTTCGCCGATGGCGGCAAGCTGGAGGTCTTCGCCCTGCGCCTGGAGGAGGAAGACTCCCCTCGCGCCGCCACCCGCAACCGCCGGCTTACCACGGTGGGCGGCCGACTGGTCCGCAATCCGGCCAAGGGCCAGTTCGACTATGAGATGGAGGGCGGCTGGCAGACCGGCGAGACGCGCAACTCCACCAGCGCAGCCGATCTGCGCGACCTGGACGTCGACGCCCAGTATCTGCACCTGGAGGTGGGCAAGACCTTCGACGCCGCCTGGTCCCCGCGGGTGTCGTTGGAATACGACTTCGCCAGCGGTGACGAGAGCGCCACGGACGGCGACTACAACCGCTTCGATGGCCTGTTTGGCCCCCGCCGCCCGGACTTCGGTCCCCCCGGCGCCTATGGCCCGCTGGGCCGCTCCAACCTCAACTCGCCGGGCGTGCGCCTAGAGGTCGCGCCCAACAAGCGCTGGGACGCCATGGCCTTCTACCGCGCCCTCTATCTGGACGAAGCGACCGATTCCTTCGCCAACACCGGCGTGCGCGACGCCACCGGCCGCTCGGGCGACTTCGCCGGCCACCAGTTCGAGGCCCGCGCCCGCTACTGGGTGGTACCCAAATCCACCCGCCTGGAGTTCGGCGTGGCCAAGCTGTTCAACGGCGAGTTTCTGGACGACGCGCCCAACGCCACCGGCGGCGAAACCCTGTTCGGCTATGTGGAGCTGAACCAGACCTTCTAAGGCGTCCGCTCCCGCACGCCTCTGACTGGGCAGGGTTGGATGGCTCTACGGAGCCGCCCGACCCTGCCATCTTCTTTTGGGCCGCCGGCTGTTTATGGGCCTGGAGACGCCGGCGCCGCTGGCGTGATGGGGACGGCCTCCCCATCTGCCAACAAGCCTGACCATTTGGAGAGACCCGTGCCCCTGACCCTCTATGACGCCTCAATCCCGGTCTACGTGCAGATGCTGCGCAACCTGGCGGCCCTGCTGGACAAGGCTGAAGCTCACGCCAACGCTACAGGCCTGCCGCTGTCGGAGTTGACCGAGGCGCGGCTGGCGCCCGACATGCATTCCCTGGTGGGCCAGATCCAGCTGGCCAGCGACGCGGCCAAGGGCGGCGCAGCGCGACTGTCCGGGATCGCCCCGCCCAGCATGCCCGACACCGAGACGACCTATGACGACCTGAAGGCTCGCATCGCCAAGACCCTGGCCTTCGTGGAGAGCATCAAACCCGACCAGATCAGCGACGATCTGGAGCGCACCATCGAACTGCCCCTGCCCAAGGGGACCATGACCTTCACGGCCAAGGACTTCGTCCTCACCTACGCCCTGCCCAATTTCATGTTCCACGTGACCACGGCCTACGCCCTGCTGCGCCACAAGGGCGCGCCGATCGGCAAGCTGGACTTCCTGGCCGGCGCCCGCCGCGGCTGAGCAGGATGTGCCTGGGGCGGCCCCGCTAAAGGTCGCCCCACATGCGCAGCAGGTTGTGATAGGCGCCGGTCAGCGAGACCAGTTCCGGCGCGCCGGCGCCCACCTTGCCCGCCAATTGCTGGATGGCGATGTCCATCTGGAACAGCAGGCTGCGCTGGGCGTCCTCCCGGACCATGCTCTGGATCCAGAAGAAGCTGGACACCCGCGCGCCGCGGGTCACCGCGCTCACCTGGTGCAGGCTCGAGGCCGGATAGAGGATCATGTCCCCGGCCGGCAGCTTGACCTCGTGGACCCCATAGGTGTCCTCCACGAGCAGCTCCCCCCCCTCATAGTCGTCCGGTTCGGTCAGGAAGAGGGTGGCCGACAGGTCGCTGCGAATCCGCACCGCGCCGTCGCGGCTTTGGCGCACGGCGTTGTCCACGTGCAGCCCGAAGGTCTGGCCGCCGCCATAGCGGTTGAACAGCGGCGGAAACACCGTCTGCGGCAGGGCGGCGGTGACGAACAGGGGATTGCGCGACAGGGCGTCCAGAATGCGCTCTCCCGCCGCTCGGGCCTCGGGCGCGGCCTCGGGCAGTTGCTCGTTGCGCTTGGCGAGCGCCGATTGCGTGCCCGAGGTCACATTGCCGTCGACCCAGTCGCCAGCGTCGATGAGACGCCGAAGGTCGGCCACCTCGGCCTTGGTCAGCACCTCTGGAATATGCAGCATCATGGCGAAGCTCCTGGCCTGCCCGTCTTAGGCCGAACAGACCCCGCAGGCGAACCCGCGGGGCCTTCGTCGAGCGCCGGTCCTGGTGGGGTCAGAACTTGGCGTTCAGCGTCAGCATGGCCTGGCGCGCGGGGCCGTAGTCAGCGTGGTGAACACCGTTGGTACGGGCGATATAATCCTCATCCGTCACGTTCTGGACGTTCAGCTGCAGGTTCAGGCGCGGGTTGATCTGATAGCTGGCGAAGGCGTCGAAGCGCCAGTAGTCCGGGGCGTAGACTCCGTTGCCGCCGCCGCCGGCCCCGCCCTGGTTGCCGCCGAAGCTGTCGGAAACATAGTAGGCGCCGCCGCCCAGGCTGATCGCGTCGGTCACCGCATAGGTCGAGAACAGGCTGAAGCTATGCTCCGGCGTGTTGGCCAGTTGATCGCCGACATTGGCGTTGTCGTACGCGCCCTTGACCAGCTCGCTGTCCATATAGGTATAGCCGCCGAACACCGACCAAGCGGGGGTCACCTGGCCCGTGACGGCAAGTTCCAGGCCGCGGACCTCGGTTTCGCCGGCCTGGGCGTAGACGCCGGGCTCGATCTGGATCTGGGCGTTCTCACGGGTCACCTGGAAGATGGCCGCCGAGGTGGTCAGACGTTCGCCGAAGAAGGCCCACTTGACGCCAACCTCGGCGGACTTGGTCTCTTCCGGGTCGAGCACGTCATTGCCGAGATTGCCCGACCCCGTCGAAGGCGCCCCGTTCTGGTCGCCGCCGGAAATGGTCGGCGGGGTCGATGCCGTGCCGTACGAGATGTAGATGCTGCCATTGGCCGTCGGCTTGTAGACGAGGCCCGCCTGATAGTTGGTGAAGCTCCAGTCGGCTTCGCCGTAGGTCGTCTCGCCTGTCCTTGAGATGCTGCTGCCCTCCACGGCGTACTCGTCGTGGCGGACTCCCAGGTTCAGCTTCCAGCGCTCGCCGAAGGAAAGCGTATCGAAGAGGTACACCCCAACCGTGCGTGTGCGGCTGTCGGCCGCCGGACCACGGACGATCGTACCTTCCCACGGGTCGGAGGGGTTGGGCGCGTAGACCAGCGTGCAGTCGCCCGTGCCCGCGCCGGTGAAGCCCGTCGGGCACGGCGAGCCGGAAATCGTCGTCACGGTGTAGGAGGCGTTCTCGTTCTTCTCGCGCGAAAGTTCGAGGCCGACATCATAGCTGTGCTCTATGGCGCCGGTGGTGAAGCGGCCATAGATGTCGGCCACCGCCGCCACCGTGGTCGCCGGATTCCAGCGCGACTTCAGTCCACGCTTCATCCACCATTCGCCGTCCACGAACTGGGCCGAGCCGCCGTCGCCGGGATTGGTGACGACATAGTCGTTGAGCGTCTTGGAATAGCGGAAGACGCCGCGGAAGGTCATGGCCTGGTTGATGTCGTGCTCGCCGGTCAGGGTGGCGATATCGGCCGTGGTTTCCTGGTAGTCGCGGGCGGTGATCCCGTAGAAGGAGTCCCTCGGCACGTCGAGGATGCCGGTTTCGGTCGGCGTGACGCCCGGCAGCTTGCGCGACAGCGGCACGCCATAATCGGGCATGTCGTTGCGGGTCAGGTGATAGTAGCTCAGCGTCATCCGGCTGTCGGTGCCCAGGCCTAGGGCGGCCGCGACGGCCGCGCCCCAGGTATCGAAGTCCACCGCGTCGCGCTTGGGCACGTCGCCCTGGGCGCCCATCAGGTTCACCCGCACGGCGCTGGTGTCGCCCAGGACATAGTTGGCGTCGATCGCTCCTCGCATGTAGCTGTCAGTGCCCACGCGCAGGCTGGCGCTGGTCGCCTCGACCAGCTTGGGCTGCTTGCTGGTCAGATTGATGCTGCCGCCGCCGGAGCCCCGGCCGTTATAGGCGGAGTCCGGCCCCTTGATGACCTCGACCTGCTCCAGATTGAAGATGTCGCGGACCTGACCGCCCGAGTCGCGCACGCCATCGACGAACACGTTGTTGCCCGAGGCCTGGCCGCGAATGAACGGACGGTCGGCCAGGGGCTGCCCCCCCTCGCCGGCGCCGAAGGTGATGCCCGGCGAGGTGCGCAGGATGTCCTGCAGCGAGGTGGCGGCGGTCTGTTCGATCACCACCTGCGGAATGACGGTCACGCTGCGCGGCGTGTCAATCAGGTCGGCGGTGAATTTCGGCGAGACCGGCTCGGCCGCCATATGGCCTTCCACCTCGACACCCGCCACCTCGTGGGGAACGTCGTCGGCCAGGGCGTTCGGCGCCAGGGCCAGGCCCGCCAGGCCGGCGACCGCCGCCGGCGTCCAAGCACGTCGTGAATAGGCGCGTACGCCGGATGTCCGCTTCAGCATTTTTGGAGCCCCCAAGACTCGGGTGAGATTGCGAGGCATTCCTATGTCCAAGCGGCCCAATTCACAATGCGAATCTTTCGCATTTTCGTCGCAATATTCGGAACGGGGTTCGGCGAAACGCCGCCACGCCTGCCGGCGGACGTCCGCCACGGGCGCGCCAACCCAACGGCCGCACGACGGCGGCCGTTGGAAAGTTGATCGCGCGCGACTATCGGGGCAGCTTGCTCGCGCCCATGAGGTAGGCGTCCACTGCCTGGGCCGCCTGGCGTCCTTCCCGGATCGCCCAAACCACTAGGGACTGGCCCCGGCGCATGTCGCCGCAGGCGAAGATGCGGGGCTCCGAGGTGCGATAGTCGTCTACCGAGGCCTTCACATTGCCCCGGGGATCGAGGTCGACCTTGGCCTGGTCGACGAAGCCCTCGTGGCGGGGACTGACAAAACCCATGGCCAGGAGGACCAGGTCGGCCTTGAGCTGGAAGGTGCTGCCTTCGATCTCGCGCATCACCATGCGGCCGTCGTCGCCCTTGACCCACTCCAGGCGGGCGCATTCCAAGGCCTCGATCTTGCCGTCCTTGCCGATAGCCCGCTTGGTGGCGACGGCGAAGTCGCGCTCGCAGCCCTCTTCGTGGCTCGATGAGGTGCGCAGCTTCAGCGGCCAGTCGGGCCAGGTCATCAGCTTGTTCTCGCGGACCGGCGGCTGGGGCATGATCTCCAGCTGGGTGACCGAGGCCGCCCCATGGCGGTTCGAGGTGCCGATGCAGTCCGAGCCGGTGTCGCCACCGCCGATGACCACCACATGCTTGCCCTTGGCCGACAGGGTGCCGTTCGGGGCCGCCACCTCCTCGGAATCGCCGGCCACGCGGCGGTTCTGCTGGGTCAGGAAGTCCATCGCGAAATGGATGCCTTCCAGCTCGCGGTTCTCCACCTCGAGGTCGCGGGGCTTCTCGGCGCCGCCGGCCATGACCAGCACGTCGTAATCATCCAGCAGGCGCTGGACCGAGACATTCACGCCCACTTCGAAATTGGTGCGGAAGATGACCCCTTCGGCCTCCATCTGGCGCACCCGACGGTCGATCAGGTGCTTCTCCATCTTGAAGTCCGGGATGCCGTAGCGCATCAGGCCACCGATCCGGTCGCTCTTCTCGAACACGGTCGGCGCATGGCCGGCGCGAGCCAGCTGCTGGGCGCAGGCCAGGCCCGCGGGGCCAGAGCCGACCACCGCGACGCGCTTGCCTGTACCGCGCGGCGAGGGCTGCGGCGTGATCCAGCCTTCTTCCCAGCCCTTGTCGACGATCTGGCATTCGATCGTCTTGATGGTCACCGGCGTGTCGACGATGTTCAGGGTGCAGGCGGCCTCGCAGGGCGCGGGGCAGACACGGCCGGTGAACTCCGGGAAGTTGTTGGTCGACTGCAGGTTCTCGAGCGCCGCCAGCCACTGCTCGCGATAGACGAGATTGTTAAAGTCCGGGATCTGATTGTTCACCGGACAGCCGTTGTGACAGTAGGGAATCCCACAATCCATGCAGCGGGCGGCCTGCTTCGTCAGCTCCGGCTGCGCCAGCGGGCGTACGAACTCGTTCCAGGTCTTCAGGCGCGACTCGGGCTTTTCGTAGCCGCGGTCCTGACGTTCGATCTCAAGGAAGCCTGTGGGCTTTCCCATGGGCGGTACTCCGATCTTCAGTCTTATTCGGCGGCGACGGCGGCGGCGGCCTTGCGTTCCTGGGCCAGGTCCAGCAGGGCGCGACGGTAATCGGTCGGCATCACCTTGCGGAAATTGGCCAGCTCGGCGTCCCAGTTGTCCAGGATCATCCGGGCGCGCGCACTGCCGGTATAGAGCAGATGGCGCTCGATCAGGATACGCAGCCGCTCAGCGTCATGGGCGAGCACATCGCCCATGCCATTGTCGTCCACCGAGGGGGACTTCTGCCGTGGCCGCTGGGCCTCGTCGGCGGGGTCCACGGCGCCGGCCGGCGCAACGGATTCCAGCTCGACCATGGCCATGTTGCACAGCTCGGCGAAGCGGTTCTTCGGGTCATAGACATAGGCGACACCGCCGGACATGCCGGCCGCGAAGTTGCGCCCGGTATCGCCCAGCACCACCACCACGCCGCCGGTCATGTACTCGCAGCCGTGGTCGCCCAGGCCTTCGACCACCGTGACGGCGCCGGAGTTGCGGACGGCGAAACGCTCGCCAGCCACGCCTTCGAAATAGGCCTCGCCGGCGACGGCGCCATAGAGGACCGTATTGCCGATGATGATGTTCTGGGTCGGCTCGCGCTTGGAGTTCGGCGGTTGGCGCACGATGACGCGACCGCCCGACAGACCCTTGCCCACATAGTCGTTGCTGTCGCCGATCAGCTCCAGGGTCACGCCCCGGGCCGAGAAGGCCCCGAAGCTCTGGCCGCCGGTGCCGCGGAAGGTGAGCGAGATCGTGCCATCCGGCAGGCCGGCATGGCCGTGGGCCATGGCCACCTCACCCGACAGCATGGCGCCGACGGTGCGATTGATATTGCGGATCTCGAACTCGCCACGGACCGCCTCGCCCCGCTCGATCGCCGGGCGCGCTGTTTCGATGAGCTTGTGGTCCAGCGCCATTTCCAGGCCGTGATCCTGGCGCTCGGTGTTCCACAGGCCCTTCGGGTTCTCCAGCGGGGCCTGATAGAGCAGGCGCGAGAGGTCGACGCCGCGAGCCTTCCAGTGATCGACCGCAGGGGCTGCGTCCAGCAGGTCCACCCGGCCGACCATCTCGTTGATCGTCCGGAAGCCGAGCTGGGCCATGATCTCCCGCAGCTCTTCGGCCACGAAGAAGAAGTAGTTGATCACGTGTTCGGGCTGGCCGTTGAACCGGGCCCGCAGGACCGGGTCCTGGGTCGCCACCCCCACCGGACAGGTGTTGAGGTGGCACTTTCGCATCATGATGCAGCCCGCCGCGATCAGCGGCGCGGTGGCGAAGCCGAACTCGTCGGCCCCCAGCAGGGCGCCGATGGCCACGTCGCGGCCGGTGCGCAGGCCGCCGTCCACCTGCACGGCGATGCGGC
>Ga0208179_1001382_pt1 | contig 12501 bp, 18 predicted proteins | sample Malvired_Geostar_FD_184238 | JGI IMG/M metagenome (GOLD analysis project Ga0208179, IMG submission 184238) | Marine viral communities from the Global Malaspina Expedition - Malaspina viral metaG DeepMed_Geostar (SPAdes) (version 2) | ecosystem: Environmental > Aquatic > Marine > Oceanic | place...
ATCTGAAGTAGTTCTGCCATTAATCTTTTCATAATTACCGAAATGACTTGTGATTGTCATTCCTAAAGCGGCACTATTTCCACCATCATTCACTTGAAAGTTTGATAAATGTCCATGAAATAATAAAAAAGGATCAGCAATACAAGTCGTTCCACTTATAACACCACGATAAATTTTTACTTCAGTTCCAAGAACATCGTTACTTAAACAAGTAGAAATTAAAGATTGATCTACGCCTGAAAATGTTAAATCAACACTATGTTTAATTGGAGTATTTGATTCAGGAACATTACCAACACCTAATAATGTTCCATCTGCATTATACGTTTGAGAAGAACCCTCAATATCATCTACAATATCAAATGAATTATCAGTCTTTCTGACTGGTGTTGCAAAACCTAAATAAACTAAATGACAAAAAGTAGGACTTGCCGCTAAAGCTGTCTTGACTGCTGATGTTAAACCTCGTGCCATTATTCATCTTCCTTTGGACGTATTTTGCCAAAAATTATGGTGTAATTTAATTTGGTGGAATTTTCAAAAGATTCGCCAGATTGAAAAGGTTTAGTAGAAACACCAATTTTATGTCTAGTGTTTTCACACGCTGTCAATCCACCTATCAATAAAACTAAAAATAAAAATACAATTAAATATCTCATCACTCATTCTCAACCTTTTTCTTTTTCTTCTTTTTCTTTTTATTGTTCTTCTTTATTTCTTGATTAATAACCTTTTTATTCTGTTTCTTCTTTAACTGTTTAAGTTTTTGTTTAACAAAAGCAGTATTCTTTTTAATCTGTTTAGATAAAACTATTTGTCCTTGTTGGAGTTTAAAAATGTTTTCTTTCATACTCCACGTTTCGTGAAGATTCCAGCCGACTAACGCAATCAATGCGGCTAATGCCATTCCTATTATTTTATCTTTTAAATCCATTATTTATAAAACCCCTTAAACCACCAATCTAATAATCTATCTAACCAATTTTTATTCTTTGGCGATCTTCCTTTTACCCACGCTTCATTAAATTTAGTTTTTTTATTATCAGCTTTATATCTTCCTCTTTGAGTTCTTGTTCTTTTATATCTTTTCATTAAAACGCCTCGCTTACATCAAATTCATAATTATATAAATTGTTAATACCCATGCTATAACTCTGAACAGTAGAAGTTAGATAAACTGTAAAAGCAACAGAATCATAAGTAACAACTTCATTGTTTCCTAACGCTTCTATGATAGGTGGACTTATAGAAACCGTTGCCGCATTTGAACTTGGAGTGACATCACTTACCACTTGATAAACTTTAGTATGTCCAGCAAACGTAATCCAATCTCCAGCTTTAAGTGAACCAGCAGTATCAGCATTAAATCCATCAATCGATATCGTACTATCTCCAGCAGTGTGAGAACCATTAACAGAAATAGTAGTTGTTTCAGAACCTAAAGCATTTTTTAAATTCGGTGGAGTAATTGTAAAAGTTTCTTTTGAACCTCTTTGTTTTGTAATAAAAGCAAAGATAGGTGCAAATTCTTCTCTTGTTAAATTTACATATCTGCAAGTAAATTTCCAACGCTGATTATCTATTTGTCGTGCAAATCTTCTGCCACTATCAGATACACTAATAAGCGTATTCACTTCATCTTGAAAAGATAAAGCGTTAAATTCTGGAGATGTAGGTAAAGCACCACTCATTAAATTATATCACTCTTTCCTTGTTGATTAACTGCACTATTAATCATTCCAACAATCATACCTCTTTCGTTAGCAAGTAGTTGTTGAAACCCAGCAGTATCAACTGCATTGATTGTAAAATTAACATTAACATTTCTACCACCTACTCCTGGTGCAATATATCCAGATGAATTTGGAATAAAAGTTTCAGGCCCACCTTCTCCAACCATGTATGGTTTGTTTTCTGAAACTGCTCCACCTTGTCTTCTAGCTGTAAATTTCTGTGAACGTATTTGTGATACTTGTGCCATACCAAAAGTTAATGCAGAACCAGCCGCAAGATAACTCATTGGTGGAGAAAAAGACGCAAATGCTCTCATAACTGCTGAATAAGTATTAACAATCGCTTCTGCTATCTTATGTGCTTGTAACATTTTAAATGCTTTTTTAGAATTACCTGACATAATAGTTAGAGTTCCCTCTAAATTACTTCTCATATCTTTTAATCCTTGTGTACGAAGTTCTTTTTTCTTTTTTTCGTTTTCTTCATACATTTTTTCTTGTGATTTCATTTTAGCATCTTCAAAAGCATATAATTCATTAAAAATCTTTTTACGTTTTTCTGCTGATACTAATTCTCTTTTTTCAATCCTATCTCTAGCTTTATCTAATGCTTCTGGTGAAAAAATTATTCCAAAATCTTCTTCTCCTGAAGTAGTTAATTCTTCGTATGTTCTTTTTAATTTTTGTAATGATTCATCACTAACTTTTACAAATTTATTAAACTCAACCCACTCTGCACCCCACTCGCCAATAGTAAATAATTTTCCAACATTTTGTGCGGCAACTCCTAAATTACTCATAGCAATAGCAGTATTCGTAACTGCTGTTCCAACGTGAATCATAACTTCAGCAAACTCAAATAAACCTTTCATTAATTTAGTTGCTAAATAATCTCCAAAATTTTGAATACTTCCATGAGTCTTTTCAATCCAATGTAACAATGATTCTCTTATATTATCTGATACTCTTAAAATAGCTGGTGCTAATGCCGCAGAAAATTGTTGAGTTAAACCAACCATACCCATTTTTAATAAAGCCATTGAATCGTTAGCCGCTTCTACTCCAAGAACAACTTCTTTTGACATAACAAGACCAAGTCTTTCAGCCATCTCAAATTGTTCTTCCATTCCCATTGTGCCATTTTCAATAGCAGTTAAGAGTTCAATATTTCTACCACCAAATAATTTATAAGCGGCCGCAGTTTTATCTGTGCCGTCTTTCATATTTCTTAAAGCATCAGCGACTAATTGAAATTGTGAAAACAAATCTCCATTTGTTTCTCTTAATTGATCTTGGGTAATTCCTAATTGTATGAATGCGTCTTGTGCAATACCAGTTCCTTTAACAAGCCAATCATTAATTCCAACTGCCATTGTACGAACACCTTTTGCAAATGCTTCTAAAGATGTTCCACCTAGTTCTGCTGATAATCTAAATGCACCTAATCGTTCAGTTGAAATGAATACTTGTCGAGATAACTTTCCTAACTTGTCAATACTATTTAATGAATTTCTAATTAATAAACCTAAACCAGCTATACCAGCAACAGCCGCTAGTCCTGTCTTCATATTAAAGATAGCTTTACTTACGCCTTTAAGTCCACGTTTAAGTGAACTAAATGCTCGTTTAGTTCTATCCTTTGCGTTTATATCGAATTGTAATCTGTTTCTTGCCATTATCTTTTTAACTTGCTATCACGATTTAACTTATCGTAAAAAGCACACCATAAGTTAAACTCATTCACACTCATATCCATAATGTCAGATAGTTTCAAGTTCAGGTCTTTGGCAAGATGTAGGATATTTAAAAGTTCGTTATCAGTTCTGATTTTTTTTTAGCCAGTCTTCAACTGGCACAACAGACAAAATGTCTTGGGCCACTCTGGCCACTACTTCAGGATCAACTTCGTTCATTAAAGCGTGTTTGCTTTCTAATGAATAAAGTTTTTTTCCCTCTTTGTCTTCAGCTTTAAGAATGAGAACGTCAGCAAATAAAGTAACGTCATCAGGTTTGGTATTACGAGTAAGTTTTCTTTTATCAGCTAAAGTTAAAGGTTTAGCATAGACAGTAATCCCCCATTCAGGAACATCAATAATCTTCCTGTCTATTTCTTTAAAATGTTCTTTGGCTTTTTCAAGAATATCACTCATAAAAGAGTAAATACTTAAATTCAGCTAAATAGTCAAATTATTATACTGTACCCCTAGTTAGCGCACCAGTTAAAGTAGCTGAAAATGTTGCTTCAATTATTCCATCAGTAGGCGTTGTAACAGAATTAGCAGTAATCAGATATGTACCTGAATAATAATAATCCCCTGAATCAGCACCCTCTGGATATAAATTTAATGCGACAGAACTGCCCTCCGCTATTGCTATCTGTCCGTTAGTGTCTGTTTCGTCCCAGAAACACTCGACAGATGCAGTTGCACCTTTTTTGCCAACTTGGAAAGATTTAGAAGTATCAGTTAATGTAGTATCTTCAAGTAACTCTGCTGTTGTGTCTAAAGTAAAACTTCTTACTTCAGCAACAGTATTAGTTCCAACTTTTACTAAACCTGAACTTCCTGTATGTGTTGCCATTATTTATTTTCCTCTTTTTTTATTTTCTGTTTAGCTTTATTGCTAAACGTACTAAAAGGTTTTGTAACAGTAACACCAACCTTTGTGTAGCCCATTTTCAAATAATATTCTTCCATATCTTTTGAAACGGAAATAGTTGTATCTCCTTTAGGCGATTTTAAATTAATAATATTACTTGCCATAATTATACTCCAGCTTGTACTGCATTCTCTGTTGTATTGTATGAAATTAAATAGGTCAACCTCATCAATCCTGTTTTTTGACTGGCCGTATCAAAATCCACTTCTGTTGAAACTAATTTTGTATCTTTAGCGTGTCCACCACGAGTAATATCAGTAACCATCGCTTCTTCTACTTCTTCTGCAATCGTATCTAATGTATCATCTATATTAGCTGTTCCTCGACAATGTGCTTCGATAATTAAATTTAATGCTCTGAATTGAGTTCTAGTATTTTGGCCCAATGTGTAATCTTCAACTGTTTCATCTAACGTATAAACAATCAAAGCTGGAAGATTCCCAGTCTGTAAAGGAAAGTATCTTGTTTCATAAACATTAGAACCAGTAGTAGATAAGCTAGTAATTGTGGTAACTACGTGTTCTCTAATTGCTTTTCTAACGTGTGCCATATTATCCTGATAATGTAAATCTCGTCATTCCTGTTCCATCAGGAAGTATCTCTTTAATGTAATAAGTAACACTATCAATAACAAAAGTATCATTGAAAGTAGCATCAGAAACATCGCTTGATTTACAAGTAAAGACTGGGACTTCTTCTATAAGCCCAGCTTCGCCTACACTCTGTTCTACTGATTCTTTATCGAAAATACCTTTAACTGTTGAACTTGTACCAGCACTGACATCAGTAAAAGTCGCTGATTTAGCAAAATCGTCTGTATCAAAGAATATTGCTCGTTCTGTATCTGTTTCTATTGCCATATTACTTGTTTTTTTTTAAACATTTTGTTAATACTTTTACTAGAGATGGATTGGCCATGAATATCTTTTCATAACCATTACCTACTGCAACAGCAATAGGTTCTTCCCCTTTAGTATTCACATCAATATCTTCCATATTCATAATTATATGAAACATCTCGTGCATTAAAGTATTAAATAACCTTAAATCTTTCAACCTCTTGTCTAAATGCAGTGTATGTAAATTCGGATCGTATAATCCTAAATAATCTTTAGGAATTTCATAATGAATTTTGATCTTTCTTTTACCATACTTGATAAAAGATAATTTCATTACATTAGAATATTGCGAATAAAATAATTAGAATAACAACAACAATTCCAATAGAAATTTTAGGATTCGCTTTTGCTAGTTTTAACCAGTCTTTCATAGAACTCCTATTTCTTTTTTTTACGTGAAAAGATACTTTTCTTTTTAACAGCTTCTTTATGTACAGGTTTTTTAGCTGATTCAGCAACAGCAACAGCGTGTCCACCACCAATTAAGACATTACCATCTGCTTCAGACGCTTCAACAACTTTACCAGCTTCAGCAAATTCTCCTTTAACAAAAGTCTGCTTTAATATTTTTATCTTCATAATAATTCCTTGTATCTAAAAGAAAAGGCGTGGTCAATGCCACGCCTAATCTTGTTTTACACACTAATAATCAAATATTAGCTTGTTATATCTTTAATTGCCGCAAAACTTTCTGCGTGTCTAACAGCAACATCTACATCGTATAACCCAATTATTCTAGTACCACCTTTAGCGGCATTAGTATAAGGATCAACAGATATGTCCAAACTACCCCATTCTCCAATGATCAAATCATTGAAGTTTCCAAAAGTAAGAGCAGAACAAGTTCCACTTGCTGTACCTTTAGTTAGGTTATCTGGAGAATTTGTTGTTGAAAAGACATTAAAGCCCATAAGTGTTTTTTGATCGTTCATAATCATAACGGAGTCAGAAGAACTAACTTTTGCCGCCGCCATAAAACGAGAAATTTGGAGTGGAGAAGTAACCCAAGCCAACGCACCTATATTCGCATTGTCAGTAGCAACTTCTTTCCAAGTTTCAACAACTTTTGCCCATGTACCAGCACCACCATTCGTACCAATAGCAACTGCACCTATTCCACTTGTACTTAAAATACCAGTAGGAGTGTTTGAAGTGCCATCACCTTGAATAGCTTTTTTATCAACTTCCGTAGATAATGTTTTTATAATATCATTTCTTACGATCGTTTCGATTGCTGGAGTCGATTGGTGCATTAAGTGTCTTGATATGTCAGTAAATGTTCCTAATGTTTTTGGAGCCATTGTGACTTGTCTATAAGTTGGATTAACTTCCGTTACAGCCGCATTTTCAGCAACCCACGATGCAGAATTAACTGCATTTTGAGCTGGAATTGCAACTTCACCAACTAGACCACTTAAAAATAAAGCACCAGCTTGTTTAACAACCATGTTTGCTCTTAATGCTTCAATAAATGAACCACTTAAAAGATTAGTTGCAACCAAGTTTCCACCATCACCAGCTACCCCTTGAATCAAATCTCTTTTCCATCTTAAATCTGACGGAATGAAAATTCCTCTTGGAGTTTTGCCAGTGTTATGAGAGATTTCATCAGACGCTTCTTTTTCAAGTTCAGCACCAGACCAATTTCCAGTTGCCATCGCTTTTATAGCTTTGACAATAGAATAATCTCGTGATTCCTTGTTAGAAAGTCCAACTTCATCTTTCTTGTCCAAAGGTTTTGCTTCGCCAAGTTTGTTTAAAACAACTCCTCTAAATTGAGCAAGACTTGTGCCATCATTAACTGATTTATCTGCAAGGTCTTTACAATTATGTCTTGACCCTAAAGATTGTATTTCCTTAACTCTAGCTGTTTCGTCTTTTCTCGCTTTAGCGATTTGTTCTTCAACATTAACTTGTGGAGTTTCAACTTTTGGATTTTCTTTCGCTTTTTCCATTGTGTTTTCCCTAGTTATGACCTCAATAGTTTCTTTACGACTATCTTGGTCGGTTGAATTATCATACCTACTGCGTCCTACGCCAACAGTTGAGTCTGCTGGTACGGAAACAATAGACGCTTCCAATGGTTTCCAGTTAACACGATATTTTGGCTTGTCCTCGTCCTCATCATCGCCTTTAACTCTATCCATCTTCATTATTTCATAGCCCACACTCACATTACTGCGAATGCCATCTATGACATCACGAAAAACCTCATCAGCTAGTTTTGATTTACCAAATCTCACGACTGCACGACCTACCTTGTCGGCATCGCTGATTTTAGCTTCTTCTATGACTCCTATTTGCTTTTCTAAATCGTGGTTGAGTAATAATGGCGCTCTACCACTAGCAATAAATGAAAAATCCACGTCTTGTGGATTATGACTTAAAATTTCTGTTCCAAAACTTCTATCGTATGGTTCTTCAGAAGAAAATGCCAAGTCAACAGTTCTGTTATCTTCGCTAATCTCCTTTTTATTAAAACCAAATACACGATATAGTTTTTCTTTGTCTGATTTTTGTGTAATCATTTTTTCTTCAATCTTATTATTCTTTTCTTCCTTAACTGATTCCTTTTTTTCTTCAGGTACTGATGATACAGTAGTTTCGCTACTAGATGTTTTGCTGATCCCTTTGTCGTTAGCGTCATTATCTTTCTCAAAAGTTATAGTAACCGAATTATCAGTTTCAGTTACATTTTGAATATGTTTTGTGTCCATTATTTATATCTATTCATTTTTTTCTACTTCTTCAACCTCATTTGGTTGATTTTGTTGTATTTGTTTTTGTCCAAAAGGTTCAAACGCTAATTGTATTCCAAACTTTTCTGCTAATTCTTTATCTGACTGTATCTGACTGAATACATCTTCTACATCACGACCATAAGTTGCTTGAACATCTTGGTGTGATAAAAAGCCATTTTCTACACCAACTTTTAATGCTTCAACTTCTTTTTTAGGATCAATCCACTGCCAACCTCTCCCTCTCCAGATAGGTTGATTAAATTTAGGAAATTTAGAAGCTGGAAGACCACTTAATAAGTTTGTTAATAAAGCCATTTCCAACCAACCAGCATAAACAATATCGTGAAAGTTTCTAGTAATCTTATATTGTTCGCACTGCCAATAATTTCTTTCTTCTAATGCACCTTGTCTAATACTTGAATAATTTACACTCTCTAAATCATTTGCAAGTGTCGTATAACTAATATTTAAACTACTTGCGATTGATCTAATAATAGATTTAGTAAAATCTTTAAATGCTGTCGTTGGGTGTTGTGGATCAAATGTTTGAAAATCAGTTCCAGTTGGTAATTGTTCAAACGTACCAGGTTCAGCAGACATAATTGGATTATTAGTATTTGTTTTATCTTCTCCAGTATAACTATCAGCATCAGCAGATTTAAAGAATCCCATTTTACTTGCACCTACTCTTGCCGCAACTAATTCAGCTTCCATATAACCATCTAACATTTTTAAATCTTTTAAACACGATGATAAAGGTGGAATACCTCTTGTTTGATGTGGTCTTTCTTGATGATAGAAATGAATAATCTCGTTAGCTGGTACAATATTATATTTTACACCTGGATAAGAAGAAGCACTTACATTTAAGTCATCGTTTGGGTGTCTTTTTAATAAATGATAATTAATTGGCTTACCAAACTTATTAATTTCAATTCCCATTCTAACTTCATTCTTATTTGTTAAAATTGTATTTAATTCTGTATCTAAAAAATCAGCTTCAATAAATTCGATAGCAAATTTATAAGGATTATCAAAATTTTTAATAATTCTAACTAAAACTTCTCCATCTCTTGCAAATGTTTCAGCAAATAATCGTTGGCAATCTACCCAACTCATCTTACCATCGGCAGAACATTGATAACCCCATTCTTTCCAACGTCTTTCAATCATATTATTAGCAAATGAATCTAATGCACCATTTGGATCACGACTTCTGACTTGTAAATGAACTCCTTTAGCACCAATAACATTATCTGTATAAACATTGATAAATCTTCTTGCGTAAGCATTATTTCTTGCTAAATCTCTGGCTCTATTTCTTAAAACTCTCAAACTTTGTTTGATTTCAGTATCAGCAGATTTAGATGTTTGAATAAAGTTGCTTAATAGTCTATGCGTTCCAGCACCAGAATAAAAAGACCTTTTATTCGTTCTTCTTCTGAATAGATTTCTAATTCGTTCAAGATATGTCATTAAATTGTACCTTTACCACTCTACCTGAACCCTCATTGTTACCAATTCTAAATTCCGCAACTTCTTGTTTATATTCTGCTCTATAATAATCTCTCCACCTTAATAATTCTTCAACAGTTAATTTATTAAGTGAACGTCCAGCTATTGAATAACTTGAAACATCTGCATCTGCTCTATTTTCTAATATGCTCTCGATTTTATCGAGCATTACTTTAGCGTGGCTTCTAGTATCGCCAGTAGTTGCAAAAAAGTTATCTTTAACAGTTAGTTTGCCTGAATCTATAATTAATTTTTCACTATCGCTTGTTTGAATAACTTTTAAAACCCAAAAATAATCTCCAGCAGTATAACTAGCGGTTGCTGAATCATCTAATGTAAATGTGTATTCTGTTCCTGACTCTGTAACTGTTGCTGAAAATCTTGTTGAACCATCAGTTTCTAATGATGCTTCCCAAACCATTGAATGACTTGACGGATCATAGTCAGCACCTATATCTGTTCTTTTCCAGACGATTGTTTCGCCTTTATAAAAACTTATTGGTTCTTTTTCTGGTATATCTGTAAATAAATTTGCCATATTAATTAATCATTCCACGATTTCGCAAAATTACTATGCTTTTTATAATGTTTCAACCTATTTGGGTTGACTTTCAGATTCAATTCTGTTTGTCCTTTTTGTTTTTCAGATATTCTATTTAAGTCTGCATTCAATATTGTAAATGCCGACAACGCATAAACTCTACAATCTAACGCTTCATTTCTTGGTCGCATTAAAACCCATTCTCGTCTTTTAAAACCTCGTCTATATTTTGTAACCACTTTTTCTGCTGTTAGCTGTCTGAAATATTCTTCTCCATATTTTTTTGGAAAATGACAATATCCAGCACCATAATCTCTTATCCTTAATCTCGAATATATTAATTCTTTAGCAGTATCAACGCCAATAGGAAATAAAGTTATACGAGCAATATTATTTCTTGTAGGTCTGCTAATGATTGCTCGTCCCTCTCCACCTATACCTTTGATTGCGAATATTCTTCGTGCAAATTTTGGTTTGCAAAACTTATAAACCTGATTGGTATGGTGTCCACTATCCACACAAGTCGCAACAATTTTAAGTTTGGTTTTATTAGGCAATTCGTATGTTTTAGACAATATTAAATCTAGTTCTTGCCAAATATTAGGTGCTGATGGATCGCCATAGATCGTATGATAATCAATACTCCACGTTTCTTCTTCTAAACCCCAACCTAATACTTCTACTTCGATTCTATCGTCCTGAACATCAACTCCAGCAGTGAGTAATACTATTTCATCAGGAATAATATAATCTTCACGTCTATCATATAGGCCCAAGTCATCAATACGCTCTCCTTGATCTTCCCACGTTTCTCCCAGATAAGTATTTACAAATACTCTTAATGTTTCAGGTAATTTTTTTGCTCGTAAAAACTCTCCAACAGCTTCTTCCATCGTTACCCATACAGAATAAAGTCCATTCAATCTAAAACCAGCACGTCCATTAAACCTATCAGTCGCTTTCCAATGTCCTTTAGCAATATTTTTAATTCTTTCAATATCAGTCCATTTCTTTTTACAATGTTCACATATATATTTAACTGTTTCAGGTTTGTTCTTTTCCCATTGTACTTGCGACCATTTTAAAACTTGTTTCTTCTTACACTTGTGACATGGAACATAAAATAAACGCTTATCAGTATCTTCATAAGCAGATTCAATCGCACTTGCACCTTTAACAGTAGGTGTTGATGTTAGAACTAACTTACTGTCCCAAAAAGTAGCACTCCTACGTTTAGCCAACATAACAGGATCGCCCTCACTTCCAGCAGTAGGTGGGTATCTATCTATTTCATCGCATAAGACAATTTTAATAGGTCGTGAAGCTAACGATGCTGGACTATTTGCTCCACAAGCAGTTATGTGTCCACCATCAAATATCTTATGCAATACTGTATTGCCTGAATCTTTACTTTTAACATCAGCAACTTTATATTTTAAAATTTCAGTATCTCTTATCATTGGTGCTAATCTATCTTGACTCCAAGCACGAGCCATTTCTAATGTTGGGTGGACAATTAATATAGGTGCTGGAGCATAATGAATATAATAGCCAATAGCATTAAGTAATATTTCAGTCTTACCTATTTGAGAACACGACATAACAACAACTTCATCAATAGATGGATCATTGATACTATTCATTATTTCTTTTTGAAATATGGCTCGACTAGTTTCAAATTTACCAGCTTCACTACTGCTTTCAGTAGAAAGGAATCTGAATTTATCTGCCCACTGACTTATTTTTAGGTGTGGCGGTGGTTTTATTAGACTCATTGTTTTTTGCCACACTTCTGTCATCGCTTGTGATCTCATAAAGTGCCTCATATAGTTTATCTTGAAGTATTAATTTAATTTCGTTAATATTTTTAACTGTAACAATAACTGGAGCAACCTTATTTGGTATTGAAAGCAATTTTTGTTTTATTTTGTGTACTAACTCTAACCAGGTGCGTTTTACTTCTTCTTTCGGTATTAATTCGCCTGTTGCCTTTTGCTTTTCTATTTCTGCTATTTCTGCTTTAGCTTTAAGCAGTTTATTTTTATTTTTTAATACTTCTTCAGCAGTAAAATCACCACCAGCTTTAGCTTTTAGAAAATCTATATATCCATGAACACTACTGACTAGATCGTACTTACCACGTTCTGCTTTAGGTATAATATTATCTTTAGCAAGTTGTTGTACTCTACGTTCAGATAATTTTAACAGCTTTGCAATCGCTTCAATATTAAATGAAGTAGCCATTATGAAATATACTCACCTGTCCCTTTCTTACAGTAATAAGCAAGTACCTGTTTTCCTTTATAAAAAACACTTGTACCTATACTGTTAGGTTGTACTATTTGAATTAGTTTATCACTACACGATTGATCTGCTGTTAAGGTAATAGGTAATTTTATCACATCACCACTAGC
>Ga0208179_1001385_pt1 | contig 12486 bp, 23 predicted proteins | sample Malvired_Geostar_FD_184238 | JGI IMG/M metagenome (GOLD analysis project Ga0208179, IMG submission 184238) | Marine viral communities from the Global Malaspina Expedition - Malaspina viral metaG DeepMed_Geostar (SPAdes) (version 2) | ecosystem: Environmental > Aquatic > Marine > Oceanic | place...
GGAGTGCTGGCAGTCATCGCTGTAGTAGGGTGGGTGTCTGGTTGGTGGTCATCGCCACCCTCAGCCTAGTAGGATGCACGACACTAAAGAAAGCAGGGATTACCTCGATAGCAGCGGGGGGCGGTGCTCTTGTGGGGACTGTATTGAGTTCGGGTGCGATTGCGCCGATACTGGGAGCCACGACAACTGCCTTTGTGGCAGATGTGGTGACGGAAGCGATACCAATTGGAGCGAAAGAAAAGGAAACTATGAGTAGTTGCGCCCCAGATAATTTCTGGAGTTTACTCGGTCAGTTGGTCGAGACAGGAGGCTGGCTATTATTGTTGATAATAGTTATACCCATGATTTTTTCATGGCTTCTACCCGGACCTGTAAAATTTAAAGGGAAGGAGAAAAAACCTAGTCTCTTCTCCTCGTGAAACTTGTCGAAGTCTCTTGGTTAGATTCTTATACTGATGGTGGATGGGCAAAGTACGAACCAGAGAAGACTATAACTAAAACTTATGGCCTTCTCATCAAGAAGGATGAGGACTGGGTGACCCTAGCCATGACCAAAGAGGAAGACTACTGGGGAAACCTCTGGTACATCCCTGCCGTCAATGTAGTTGAGATCAGGGATATAGAAGAGATAAAAAAAAGCCCCTCCGAAGAGGGGCCAAGAGGCTACACCACAGACGCACACAAATAGTTATGTAATGTCCAGTCCCTCTGGGAAACGAACTACGTTATCGGGGGGATTGAATTCAGTGTTTAGGAAGTCTATATAAGTCTCCCACATAGCCTGCTCCAGTTGGTTTCCTGACCCTCGTATCTTGGCCTGTATCATCTCCGCCATAACAGGACGGTTGACCAGATCGTTATCAACCAACAAGTTCATGATCTGAATAGCCGTTTGTAGGTGGAATATACCGACACTGGCCCAGTCATCTTCCCCATGAGTTATCATCCTATCCCCCTGTTCTTCAGCTTGGTCATTCCCGTATACCCGACAAGCAACCCGCAAAAGGTAACGAAGTCTACATCCATCTCGGTTGATTTAGAGGCTTCAAACCTACCAGTCTCCTTATCAAATCTAAGGATGTATCCCGCCTCTACTTTCTCCCCATAGATGTCCTCCATACAACTACCATAGGCTGCAATTTGTAGGTAGTAATCGTCGTATATCCTGTTGGAAGTCTTAAAATCCATAACAGAAAACTCCCCGTTTACCCTAGCCACAGCATCAGCAGTCCCAGCGTAGTTATACTTACGGCTGTAGACTTGCTTCTCAGCAGCTATCCACTCTACCTCATTAGCCTTTACCCACTCCCTGAACGCATTGATGGAGTTGGCAGCTAACTCGTCCTCCGGCATACCGGGAGGGTCAGCCTTCCCCAGTTTCCACAGGATAGCTTGCTCACACCATTCATGCACTATCTTACCGACGGCAATAGCACCTGATGACTTCTGCTTGTAAGCCTTCTTTATCCCGCTGACCATCTCCTTAACAGACAATTCACCTTGGGCGAATGTCTCGTGATTATCCTCAAACCATTCGGCTCCCATCTTTACAGCCCACGGCATAAGGAACCTTTGTTTTGCTATGGTTGAATCCAGTATTGAAGTTACGGCAGGCACATAGTTTCCCTCTACGGAATACTGGTGCTTTGCCTCGTTGAAAGCTAAATCCACGCTTTCTCCATCGTGAAACTCTATAATCATAGTACCCTCTAAATGTGTGGTATGGGCTCGTGAGAGCGTGGTGACGGCCTTTTGGGGCCAACCCCTTTGGGGTACACAGGGGGAGGGCTAAAAGCCCTCCACCCCGCTTCTCCCTAGAACGGCAGATCGTCATCCGGGGCTTTCCCCCAGTTCCGTTCCTTCTGTTGGGGCTCACGCCCTCCTGACCGTGATGCAAACTCCTTCTCACGGGGCTCTTCCAGCTTAATTGATACATCCGGGTCTGAATCTTTGCGCTTGGTATTGCGCCACAGAGCCCAGTGTATCGTTTCCCCTTTCCAAGTCATAGTACCTTTCAGGTTGGGGGCTTTCGGGTTCGCGGAATCGTTCTTGTATCCACTACCCCGTCCTTCCTCGTGCTTAAACGCCATTGACATCTCCTGCTCTAGTTGATGAGCCCAGCCCTGAGCATTCTCCTGATCGTCCAGAAGTTTTGTCCAGTTATCAGGCTCGTGATAAATCCAATTATCCCCATTCATACCTTCCGTAGGTTGGCAGACATGGTTCTCCAAACATCTACGATAACCTCCTCTGTATGTCGTTTGTTGTCCAATAACTCAGCATCAGCCCAGCAATTCTCTGCATAGGCTACGTGGTCCCTGAACTGCTGTGACGTTACAGACTTGGCTTCTCTTTCAGCCACCGTTCCAGTAGCCCTTAAAAATGCCTCACCCCTGATGATGCGCTCCATCTTCTCTAACTTCTTACAGAGCGCCTTGGCCTTGGCAGCCTCTTCATCCGTATGAGCAAGGTATATCATGGCTTTCTCAAGCCGTTCTTCACTTATCATGCACTATTACTCCTTCTTGAAATGCTTTGTAAATGGTTTCCAGACACCATCTCATCTGGGTTTCCTTATCAAAGGTTGTATCATGGCAACCAGCGTGGCACCGGAAGCAAACAGGGATGGTGAAATAATCAGCGGCTTTCTTTCCCATGCCTGCGCCCAGTTGCCCCACTCTCAGGTGATGAGCCTGAGACTCTCCCCCACAGTGGATACAGGGGAGTCCAGCTACCCACTCAAGGTACTTCCTATCCTTCAAGCTGCTTTCTTCAATCTATCTACTGTCATGTCAAGAGCGGCAGAAAATATACTTTGGATAGCTTTGGGAAGTTCGACCGTAAAATGCTCGGACCCCAAATCATCACGATCCACCTTATACTCTGCTAACTTGGCATGAACCCTTGATTCCACCAGCTTACAGTCAGAAACCTCAAGATAAAACTCGCACTTGTACGGACCCCAAGTTCTAGCAGCAGACCGTCTACCTTCTAGGTTATCAGTTGAGCCTATCTTGTAGACATTCTCAGGGTGCCACCTGTTCCTGAAGATATAAACATACCCCTCTGGCGGGTAGTCTATCTTAGGCTGTTGCGGAGGCTTTTGCCTGATAGCTTTATATATCTTAGGTAGCTTTTCCTCCTCGGGTTTTATCTCCGATGCACCTACCACGGGAGAATCAACAAACTCCCAATGATACCCCCCAGCAGTCTTAACCCCCTTATGCTTATTAGCAACGTGGCTAATGTTGGAGTGGTGCATATTGCCACCCTTCTTATCACTACGGGGATAGTATTGCCCTATGCTTAACCCAGCCTTTGTCAGTGATTCAAAAACTTCCCCGGTTTCAACGCACCTTACCTTTCTTCCATTACTCATTAGGTTCCCCTAGATTTCACAGTGATCGCCAACACAAGCTAACTCTTGGCTGGCAGTTGTAGCATCTTGATCTTCAATGATGCTCTTCCAGTCTACTGTAGTCGGAAAGCCCTTATTCATCTCCTTGTAGCCTTCTGCATCCAAGTCCTCGTAAGGTGCTTGGTCGTAGATATGGCCCTCATCAGCAGACGGGAGAAAGGATATACCGTTTACAATATCCCAGTTCTTCCAAATCCATGCAGCTACTTCAGCCCATGAATCCTCTGGTACATAACAGGTCATACTTGGCTTGTGTTCGCACCAGTTCAACGCAAAGTGTTTCCACAGTTCCAACTGACCAATCGGCGTAACATCATTCCTAGTCAGAGACTTAGCCGGAGACTTCATTGGGAATGAAAATACCCAAGCCTCGGCGTTATACTTGTCTTCCTCGCAGGGAACCCCAGCATCTATCATTGCCTGAGAGATCGGGTCTTTCTTGTCGTTCCTGACCCTCCTGACGTAGTGTTTACTCCATCTGGGGTGGATACCGGAACCAGAATCACAAAGCTGGCTCACCGTCCCAGACGGCTTAATACAGGTGACGGCTGCCGACTGGGATATACCCAGAAGTTCGGCCCACTTCTTATTTACATCTATGGCCTCATGCTTTAGATCACTTAGGTCATCCGCTGTCGCGTTACGTAACGCCGGACAGTCGTAGATGCCAGTAAAGCTAACGCCCAGCAAGCGCTCTTCCTCACAGTTGTCAGTCCATCCCTTACGCAGGAACCTGAAGTTAGTCAGCGTAGACTGGAGAGTGCCTAGAATGGTAGCCAGCCTTACCTTGACCCTCAGTGTTTCAAGGGTATCGTCAGGCTTTGCGACTACCTCAGTCAGGTTACAGAACTGCTCACTTCTCAGAACTATCTCTGAGCAGGGATTACAGCCGAACTCATGACCCCCCTCACGCCTCTCTGGGAGCATATTTTCACAGGCTTCTCGGTTAAATATGCCTCTCTCTCCTGACTTGCTTTCGTGGATTGCCACCCACTCACGGAGGAAAGCCCCCATGTCCGGCTTGTCTGTATAGCAGATTGAGTTATTGGAGAGACTTCTTTGTGGGTTCTCTGCAAACCAGTTCCCCATTTTTGCATGACGCATCCTCTCGTCTGAGTGATTGGACAGGCTAATGAGCGAGGTTCTACGAACCCCTCCCACTACCACGCATTCCCCGATGTAGCACATAGCATCATGTACTTCTATGGAAGTCAGCTTACGCCCCTTAGCCCCCCTCCATATACGGGCAAGATTTATCAACATCCTTTCATAAGGCCACGGGCCTGACGCACGACCCCCAAAAGTTTTTAAGGGAGCCCCTGACGGTCTTACCCGTGAGGTGTCTACCTTAGGAAGTTTTCCACTGTAGAGTAGCCTAACGTACTCATCTAAAGCCGTAGCCCAGCCTAGCTTACTGTCCCTGACCACTACGGTTGTGTCGGTGTCGTGGAACTCTTCTGCTACTTCCGGCAGCTTCTGGATGTACTGACGCTCCACTGAATACCCCAGACCAGTTCCGTTCATCTGGATATATAACGACTCTCCAAATACCCGGATATGATCGACGGCAACATAGGCGCAGTTGTACCCACAGATGTTATCTCTCTCCAGAGCCTCACCAGCGGTCATCAGGCAACGCATTGAAGGCATGACATCCTTACTCTTTATGGCCTCTGATAATTTGGTGGGGAGGGAGCCAGAGAGGTTAAACTTGCCGACAAAGTAATCTATATACCTATCGACAGTCTCCTCCCATGTCTCCCGCCTCTGAAGGTCCGGCAGATACCGGGCATAGCGCGATACTGCAATGTAGTCCTCGTATAGAGCCATTGTTACTTCGTACCTCCGTAGTTCTCTGGCTCTTCAACCGCCACATTAATCGGAACAGGGACGTACTTTATGGTCCCGTCTTCTTCGTGAACTACCTTATACTTCCTCTCCACAAGTTCTCGCCGGACAATAATCGACCCATCCGCTGGGATTGTGGCCTGTCGCCACGACTCTTCCCAGTCAACATCAAAGGTCCGGTCAAACAGATTACGAAAAGGGTGTCTAACCATCATACTCATAGTCATCTTCTCCTGCTCCAACCAAGGTTGGGGGGTTGGGTTCCCCTCGTGCTGCAACCAGCAGCTTTAACAAATCCTCTATATTGACCAAGGCGTACATACGGGGGCTGTTGTACTCACCCAAGACAACGGTAGGTATCAAGTCCTCCCCAGAGCCTGCCTCAGCCTGCGCCATTGCGTCCGTAAGGAACTTTGACAGCTTCCTACGGTACTTGCATTCGATCCCTAGATAAGGGTGCTTAACGTCCAAAGGAGTGCGCCTATCAGACACGGGGATACGCTCCCCCCCTGTCTTCAGGGCGACCCTTCTCTCAAATCTTTTCCAGTTCTTATCTATGACCAAGTACCTCGTCGTTCACCTTTAGGTATCTCTTTTCCTTTCTTGTCCCATGCTTGGAGGGTCTTTCTGTTTAACATCTTTTCTCCCCTCCAATCTATCCTGTAATCAAAACTGCACTTGTCACCAAGGTACAGGTGATGTTTCGATCCCCTAGTCCTCAATTTGTAAGGCCCATCCTCCCCAAACCACAACTCATGTTCTGCCGGAGTGCCTCCCTTAACTCGTTTGTAGTTACGCTTTAATGTGTAAGCTACGTACTTTGTCAGTAACATATTTTCTTTATGTATCGGGAGTGGCTTATCTTTGAAGTCAGGCTCTGGGTTATCCGGGTGCGGCAGAGTACCCCAGCATCCCGGAAATTGAGAGCAGCTATAGAACAACCCATACTTACCCTCTTTTTCTACCATCTTATATCCGCATCTTGGGCAGTCTAATTCTTCACTTACCTCGATAGAATCTCCCCATCTATCTACAGATACCCCCTCGTATAAATGAGCCTGCTTCTCGTCAACAATTTTCTGCTGTTCGGTATCCAGAGTCTCGTATAGTTGCCTAGCCCTCGGACTCCACTTTCCACCCGCAAATTTCTGTGGCTTGGCGTCCTTGTACTCCTCCTGTAAATCAACAATGTAACTGATCTTGTACTCAAGATTATTGTCCAGTAATTGATCCAGCGCGGTCATAAGTCATATCCTCGATAAATTTTGACGTCTTCCAGCTTTCCAAAGTGCTTGTGGCAGGCCATGACTACAGTGTGAACGTCTGGCTTGGTCTTTATATATTCCCACTTAGCCCTTCTTCCTTCTGGTGAGTCGTTGAAGAGTACCTCGTCCCCCGACTTCCATGCGGTCGAGCCACTCTGATTTCGTTTCACCATCTTTGAACCATAAATCCATTTCTACCAGTTTATCTTTTAAGACTTGTTTGAAGTGCTTGAGTTCGCCACCAATGTTCTGGACAGAATGCTTATCGGCCCAGCATGAATCACACATTGGGGCAGGCTGAAGCTGCGTAACCCTCTTCTTCTCACAGACGGTGCACCATGTCGGTGAACTGTTGTACTCTTTCATATGTGAATTCATCCCTCATTGTTTGTCGGTATTCTTCGTCTCCAAGATAACGGCCTGCCTCTCCTATCTTGGCTCGGTAGTCTTCCAAGTCCTCGATGAGGCAGTCCAGCGTTGATCTCACATCAGAGAATTCTTCGGGGCTGTAGCCCCCTGTCGCTGAACGCTCGATGCTCTTGATTGCCCAAGTCAACTCGACAACAGACCTAGCACAATACTCTTCACCTTGCCTATACATTGCTTCTGCTTTGTCTTTCACTGTTATCACCTTGAATCGTTTGTGTTTTTTTCGGGAGTGGAGAATTGGAACCACCACATCCCTCCCCAACGCCTTGATGGCTTGGGTGCGGGAGCCATAGACGACCCCCGTATCCAAGTCCACCACTGAACCTATCCTAACTGTGAATCTGCTCAAAACTCCCCTCTATATCTCCAAAATGGAGGGAACCATCGTTTAGCCCAGCTATCTGCTCCTTAGTATAGACGAGGCAGGGCTTGGCCTTAGTGGGCCTCCAGTAAGAGCCCAGACGACTATCGCCCGTATGCTCCGGGTCAAAGTAGGCTGACTTCCAGTTGACAGACCGATACCCAAGACCACCACTCCGAATATCTGGACTCGACGAGGAAACTATCCCATGCTCATGGAGCCCGTCTGCATTCATGCCGTCAAGGGATATAGTCCTCTGGGTATTGTAGTCCTGACGTTCATCCCCAGTGAAGTCTTGAAGCCGGATATATACCTCCCAAGCCTCCCTCAACAGGGAGTCCTTAGAAGCCTCCGACTCCTTGAACCACCACGTAGCAGTCTGAAGCAACTCTATATGCCTCAGACAACGATTCATAGCGTAGTCCTTGGCAGCAGAGCCCTCCCTAACATAGGAAGCCTTCAGATAGTTGGGTAAGTTCCGTATTACAGACATAGATTTTTCTGTTTGATAATTCATGATTGAGTTCCTCTTATACCCTAATAACTGGGACATAAGTTGTTGATGTTAAACGACTTTAACGTACTTCTTCCCATTTGGGAAACAGATACCACTCCCAATCGCCTGCCTCATTCTCGGCTAGATAGCCTTGGATGCTGTCAGCGAGTACCACTTTTACAACTACAACACGAGAGCCACAACGTAGCTTGACCCTCTGACCCCTTCTCTTCATAGATTTCCCCATTTGTTGAAGTGAGTAGAATAGCATAAAAGCAGAGTACTTACCAAATACCCTATTTTTATAGTATCAAATGCTTGTTTGTTAGAGGGTAGCAGAAGTGTATCTGACACTTAAAACAATGAGCCTTCCTCTGTGGCTCCATCAGATGAATAGCGGAGACTGTAACAGAACCTTTAGAGCCGGGAATAAACTACCGTTAGAGTGATCGTTATACGATCTGGGCATGGGCCAGCCTTGGAACTGGTGGGTAGATAACCTGTTGCAGTACCAAGCTGTGCCAACAAGGGCCGATCACCTACGGCTCTTTATGTCACCTATGGAAAAATAATGCCTAAAAAGAAATTTAGTACGTGGGATGCAGAGGAATGGTTTTACACTGAACTCCTGCAATGTGGCCCGGTAAGTGAGGAATGGGCAACCCGTGAATTTAAACGTAAGTATTACCTGCACAAGGGAGCCCCTGAAATTACAATGGAGATGGCCTTGCAGAAGCTGGGTATATCAATCCGGGATGGTTTCCTGTGGCCTCCGACATAGAAAAGGGAGCCCGTCGAGCCAGACGACAACGCAATCTGACCCAACGGGACTCATGGAACCGCACTAAATCAGGGGCAATGAAGCCTCGGACTAAGTACAGTCGCAGGCCGAAACACCCTTATACTGAGACAGAAGGCTAGTATTATCTATCCCAGTGGATACTTGGACCCATTCCTTAGTTTTGGGGTCTTGGTATGACCTCTGATTAGCAACGTACCGCTGCCTCATCTGCTTAGAGGCTTTCTCGACCTTTCGGGTTGCGTTGGCAAGGTTGTTAAATGCCGTGATAATGTTTTCGTACATATCCATTTCGTCGGCATCGTCCCGGTTCCCAAAGTAAGCCATCAGATCGGCCCGGTGTTCCGCTTTGAAAGTTTCCATGACATCACACAACTCAGTGGCTGGCCCTTCTAACTCTGAAACTTCGTCCTGCCATTGCCAGTAGTCGTGACTATGCTCGTCCTTGTTCTTCAGTCGAGCCCCGCATGGGTCTTTAGGTTTGCGTACAGCTTTCTTTACAACCTTCTTTTTAGCTTTCGCTTTCATGTTAAAGCCTCGGTAATCGCACCTTAATTGGTACGGAATAGGGTCTGATCGACCCTATCCCCTAACAATGTTAGGTTGTGGAGGTTATACCAAGCCTCTGGTGAGGTCGTAGTCCACCTTTCCACCTGATTTATCCGACATTACTGTCCTGAAATCGTCCAGATCGCAGGCACTTGATCGGATGTGGTGGATAGCTAGGGCCAAGTCGCCCTGAATACTGCGCGGATAAAATATCCCGTTGTCGCCGTCTGCCATTTCTTTAAGAACTTCAGACAGGATGGTGTCCACTCGGTCTAACTTTTGAATGGTAGTAGTCACGGTGCTTTCCTCGGTAAAAGTGTCGGAATTGACACTGGATAAGGCCAGAATTAACTGACCCTATCCACTGTCTAGTCATAGACCTTGAAATACCCCACACAAGCCCCTGATTGAGCCTGTGCAGGGTGTTTCTGGTTGGTTGGTAGGTTTACTTAGCCTAGAAGCTACCTTCGCCGTTGAACACACCTTTTATGGTGTCATCAACTTGGATGCCTCTATCCCCTAAAACCTCGGTGTAGAGCCTGCGTAGGTTGCTATTCTGGTCGCCCTTGAAGTGGCCTAAGCACCCACAAGTAACGTCAGCATTAGCGCGGAACTGCTGAAGGTCAGCATTGGAGAGTTGCAACATTTCTTCATATAGCATTAGCTTGCCTCTGTTTAGTTAATACGCAAAAGCCCCATAAATGAGGCTTTAACCTATTATTAGAAATAACCCACAATGTTGCTACCATCAAACTGCTCAATCTCGGGTGATGTTATGCGGATATAACACTCACATAAACTAAAATTACGAGCATTATAAGACCCGAAACCTATAGTTCGTCTGTAAGCACGTTGGCAGGTATTACCATCAACAATCTCATAAACCCAGCCAGCACTATTGTTTAACTGATTGTAATAATCAATTAACTCAGTAGCCTTGGCACGAGTAAACAGGGTTGTCTTAACATCGTAAATATTCATCTTGAATACCTCGGTTTAGTTGATACGCATAAGGGCCAGAAGCCTGACCCTTAAACCTATCAATTTTCGCTGGGTTGCATGACGGTCATCCCGCCTTTTTCATTTGGCCTGATCCAGACCGTGCCAGCTACAGTATGTTCCAGTTCAGCCAGATCATTATCCGGCCCCAGTTTCTTGGCCTGAGCCTGCATTATGCAGTCCATTAACAGCGGGACACAAGCCTGATCGAACGAGCGGTTAGGGTCGCTCTCGCAAGCCTGCGCTACGTTCTCAGTGATTAACAGCCAAGGCCAACGCTCAGGGTACGGATGGTGCAGATACCCGTCCTCGATAGCCTGCTCAGTTGAATAGACCGATATGACCGGCCCGAATACTTCTAACATTTCAGCTTGATTCATTAGACTTCCTCGGTAAGTTAAAAGGATACATCGTGCAGGGGCTCACTAGAACCCCTGACCGATTGACCCTTTAGGTCACCATAATACTGATTCCCGGCTGTATTTCGGTAAACTTGGCAGTTGCCGGGTCTTGTCTATCCCAAGCGTCAGCCTCAACTGGGTCAGTCTGCGAGATATGAAACAGGCAGGCAGTAGCTGGCCTCTTTTTGCCAGTCTTGACGCCGTTCTTTTCTTCGTCAACCATCGTGCGAACCTTGACGCTTTTCTCGCCCTTCCTGACTTGGCGCTTTTCTTTACCCGTTTCCGGGTGCTTAACATAAAGCCAGTCATTGTACTTGAATACGTCGATTCGAGGAGTTGCGATAATACCGCGATCCAAGAACGCCTGAATCACAACAGTATCATTCTTGGATGATCCGTTGATGACTCTGAGATACGACTGTGTAGCTTGTTCGATCTTTTGTGCTGTAGTAGTTTTCATAATAGCCTCGGTTGTGGAGTGTTTACTGCATCAGACTGCCTCGCGGCAGTTTCGACTATAGAAGTCTCGTCAGTGATGCTATCAGTAAAACGGGTTTGTGCTAGGTGTTAGCTGCCACTTTTCCCAAACACAATTACCGTAAGCGTCTTCATCTACGCCAATATAGGCCACTGTTTTAAGCAGTTTAGCTGGCCTGTCACCGTCAATGGTGATTAACGTATGGGTTGCGCCTTGTGATCTAGCCCAGTCGTCTGTACTGAATGGCAGAAACTCATGGTAATTAGTGGTGCCAACTATGCGGCGTAGTATCCAAGTATTTTGCATGGTATTGCCTCGATTGTGGAGTGTTTCGACGTTACTCTTTCAGGCACGGCTACGAATACCGTGCGACACTCCGAGGAATCCCCCCGTTCACGCTGCCGCTTCAGAACCGACGTGGCTACGTCTCTCGCTTGCCTTACGTCAACTGCACCGGGGGGTGTTTGCTGCCTCTAATGCTTCGGGTCGCTTCCGCTTATGTCGGGTCTGGGCCTTTCACTCAGTTGGATTTATTGCTGCTATGTGCCTATTATGCGCACGGTCTTTTTCAGGTGTCAAGCACTAATTACAAATAAATTGAAAATAGTTCTAATCGCCCAGAAATAACACCAATCAAGACAGTCTATTGTTGTGATCCACTAGGGGAGACAGTACACGGTAGCCTTCCACTAGGTAGCCTGTAGACTTCCCCGGTATGCTGGCTTGTAGGCTTCCCCCGGTACGGGTTGATGGACTGCCTCCAGAGATGTTCCCCCTTCACCCTCACCCCCGCCTCAAACCAAAGTGAGGCAGGCCCAAGGACTGAACAGAAGGCCCGTGAAGACACATAGACAGCCAAGCATGGGCATCTACAGGGGCAGGCTAAGGGGGCGCAATAGGGGCTACTAGGGGCAGGCTCAGGGCCTTCCCTGAGGGGCAGACTACAAGCCTTCCACCGGGGGGCAGGCTAAGGGACTTCCGTTTACGTAAACGTCAAGCCAGCCTCGCGATAAAAGATTAGTTGGCGCGATCACGCGGGGGGCACCCCCTTTTTTTTTCTACGCGGATGATATATATTGTATGTACGCAGCGTAGAGGCAACCTACCGAATATTAATAAACCCTAATAGAGGACAGTAAAATGCCAGTAAACCCAGTAACAGGAGAAAGGCTACCGTACCCCGGAGATGCCGGAATAGAGGCTACTAATCAGGCTATGGGACTAGGAGGACCGCCTATGGCAGGCCCAGAGATGTCTCAACCGGGGGGGCGTCTTGCACAGCTATTAGAAGCCCGTCAGATGATAGATCAGGAGATTGCTGCTATTGTTGGTGGTCCGGTTGATGCAGAGAATCTGGATATGCTTCCTCCGCCTCCCGTCAATCCTATGGCTCAGATGCCTCCAGAGGCTATGGGAGCGCCTAATGGTATGGGTGGTCCGCCT
>Ga0208179_1001386_pt1 | contig 12486 bp, 14 predicted proteins | sample Malvired_Geostar_FD_184238 | JGI IMG/M metagenome (GOLD analysis project Ga0208179, IMG submission 184238) | Marine viral communities from the Global Malaspina Expedition - Malaspina viral metaG DeepMed_Geostar (SPAdes) (version 2) | ecosystem: Environmental > Aquatic > Marine > Oceanic | place...
GTTGAGGTTTTGCAGCGCCACCATGGCGCCGACATTGGTGTTGACCGAATTCATCGGCATGGCCTTGTCCTTCCATTCTGGTCGGGTATCCGGCGATTTTTCGCCAGTGAGCCGTTCTTGGCTCGCAAGAACCATCGCAAGCGGCGCGCCAGAACGAGCCCGCCGGCGTCGCTTCGGTAAACCCCTGATTCACTGCGTTATTTCAACAATCGAAAACCATGCGTCGGTGAAATGCGAGGGCGGCGACCCGCCCAGCGGCAGAATTAGCCGAGTCAAACCTGCCGGGTCGGCAACGGGCGTCGCGCCATAGGAAAAGGGCCCGGCGAGACGCCGAGCCCTTAGGAATTCGATCTGGACCTGGGTGGGCCGTCTGGCGGCCTCAGGCGGCCTCGGCCGCGGACGGCGAAAGCCCCTGCATGATGATCCGGTTGATGTCGATCAGCGCCTCGAAATCGTCCTCGCGGCGAATGACCAGGCTGGTGTGCTTCTGGACCCAGATGCTCAGGGAGATGATCTGGGCGCGCAGGGCCTCGGGCAGCTTGTTGTCGGCGTGGGCGCAGTCTTCGCCGAGCGCCATCCATAGGCGACGGTTCCAGTCCAGCGCATCGGCGCGGACGCCGAAGGCGTACGGATCGGCCTTGGACGCCTCGATCAAAGCCCGGGTCACCTGCGCAAAGAGACGGTATTCCGCCTCACGCGGGGACTCAGCTCTCTGCGCCGCCTGTTGGTAGGCTCGAAGGGACATTACCCAGCACCTCGTCTTCGTAATCGATAAGCTTCCGGCACAGCATGAGCGCCTTGTAGTACTCGCGCGTCATGGTGTGCTTGGAGATGGATATGCACTCGGCCAGAACTGCGGGATTGCGCACAGCCCCCATGAATTCAGTCAGGCGCCGCACGAATTCATCGTAGTAGCGATCAGCCCCGGCCTCATCGAGGTACATCATCATGACCGGGAAGTAGACGCGCCTGGCCGGCGTCGTCACCTCGTCCTGCTGCATGATGTCCTTTTCACGCAGCACGGAGGCCTTGTTCTGGAGCACCAGGGTTCCCCGGCGATCGCCGTTCTGAACGACAGCGCCGTTCAGAACGAACTTCTCGCCCGGTTTCAGCGACAGCTTGAGCGGCAAATGCTCGACCCCCGAAAGACGCGCCCCACGCGATGGACCCAAGGCCAGCCCCGAATCCGGAACTGTCTGGATAGGCCCAAGCTATGCGGCGACCGTTAATGACCTCTTGCCAGCCCTGCGGCGCAAGACCGCATTTAAGCAAGGAGTAACCATACTGGCCTGAAGCATGGCCCCGATCACGCAAGAAATGGAGGCGGTGATGAGTCGTCCGGGCCGCACCAGCGACACATCGTCTATTGCTCTGTCGGCCGCACAGCCGCGGCCGGCCAACGCCGCCATGGCCGCTGACGCCATGGGCGTCTCCGGATCCAAGGACGCGCTGCGCCAACTCAATGCGGCGATCACCGAACTCAAGGCGCTTTCCATCGAGCCGATCCTGCGCCGCGCCGTCGCAGCCCTGGAGGCCGAGGATCACGAAACCGGCGGCAAGCTCGCCATCCAGGCCCTGGAGCATGACGAGCGTAATGGCTTCGCCTGGTACCTGCTGGCCATCGCCCGGGAGCGGGCTGGCGACTTTATCAACTCGATCACCTGCTATCAGTCGGCCCTGGCCCTGCTGCCCAACCAGGCCGAGGTGGCCAACGACCTGGGCCGTCTGGCCTTCCGGATGGGGATGAAGGCCGAGGCCGAAAAGCTGTTTCGCCATTTTATGGCGGCCAAGCCCAACCATCCCGAGGGCGCCAACAACCTGGCCTGCGCCATCCGCGACCAGGACCGCGCCGAGGAAGCCATTGAGGTGTTGCGGCCGGCCATCGAGGCCCATCCGGACATGGCCATGCCCTGGAACACCATGGGCACCATCGTGACCGAACAGGGCGACCTGGCCACCGCGCGCCTGTTCTTCGACGAAGCCCTTCGCCTGCAGCCCAGCTTTCCCAAGGCGCAGTACAATCGGGGCAATGTCCGCCTGTCCCTGGGCGATCCCGCCGGGGCCCTGGCCGACTGCGACATCGCCCTGTCGGGCGTCACCGCCGAGGACGAGCGCCAGATGATGCGCCTGTCCCGTTCCACCGCCCTGCTGGAGCTTGGCCGCACCGCGGAAGGCTGGGAGGAGTACGAGGCCCGCCGACATCCGCTGTTCGCCGACTGCACGCAATATCAGGCGCCGGGCGCCCCCTGGACCCCGGAGACCGAGCTGGCCGGGCAAAGCCTGCTGGTGTTTGGCGAGCAGGGCCTGGGGGACGAGGTGATGTTCGCCAATCTGATCCCCGACCTGATCACGGCGCTTGGCCCTGAGGGCCGGCTGGCCCTCGCGGTCGAAAAGCGACTTGTGCCCCTGTTCCAGCGCAGTTTCCCGCAGGTCGAGGTCGGCGCCCACGCGACCTATGGCGTCGCCGGGCGCTCGGTGCGGGTGGCGCCCTTCCTGGACGAGGCCCATGCTCCGGAGCTCTGGGCGCCCCTGGGCTCGCTGCTCCGCCGCTTCCGGCCTTCAGTCGACTCCTTCCCAACCCAGCCAGGCTATCTGAAGCCGGCCCCCGACCGCGTCGCCCACTGGCGCCAGGCCCTCGAGGCCGCCCCAGCGGGGCTCAGGGTCGGCCTGCTCTGGAAAAGCGCCCTGATGAACAGTGCGCGCCGCCGCTTCTTCTCCGCCTTTGAAGCCTGGCGCGAGGTGCTGGCCACCCCCGGGGTGACCTTCGTCAACCTGCAGTACGGCGATTGCGCCGCCGAACTGGAGCAGGCCCGCCGGGAGATGGGCGTGGAAATCTGGACGCCCCCCGGGATCGACCTGAAGCAGGATCTGGACGACATCGCCGCCCTCACCTGCGCCCTGGATCTGACCATCGGCTTTCCCAACGCCACGGTGAACCTGGCCGGCGCCTGCGGGGCCAGCGCCTGGGTCACCTCGGCGCCCGGCGCCTGGCCCCGCCTGGGGAGCGACCACTATCCCTGGTATCCGCAGATGCGGGTCTTCACCGCTGACGCCCTGGGCGACTGGAGCCCCATGCTCAGCCGGATGGCGCAGGCCCTGGCCGAGCCGGGCGGGCCGAAGCTGCGCCGGGCGCCCCAGCCCTGACGAAGGCGCCGGCGCGCCCTGCGCCTCCCGGAAGGCGCGGCAGGCGCTCAAGCCGCTTGAATGTCCCGCGCCGCCCTTTAGGTTGGCGTCAGTTGAAACATTTGTTCGAATGCGGGCGTCCTTGAACCCGCACATATTGGGAGCTCATATGGCCGAGCGTTTCGAAGGCACAGACGATTACGTCGCCACCGAGGATCTGAAGGTCGCCGTCAATGCGGCCGTCGCGCTGGAACGTCCCCTGCTGATCAAGGGCGAGCCCGGCACCGGCAAGACCGTGCTGGCCTACGAGATCGCCAAGGCGCTCGACGCCGAACTGATCACCTGGCACGTCAAGTCGACGACCAAGGCCCATCAGGGCCTCTATGAGTACGACGCCGTCACCCGCCTGCGCGACAGCCAGCTGGGCGATGAGCGGGTCAAGGACGTCAAGAACTACATCAAGAAGGGCAAGCTCTGGGAAGCCTTCGACGCCCCCAAGCGCCCCGTCCTGCTGATCGACGAAATCGACAAGGCCGACATCGAATTCCCCAACGACCTCCTGCAGGAGCTCGATCGGATGGAATTCTACGTCTACGAGACCAATGAGACGATCAAGGCGGCGATCCGCCCGATCGTGATCATCACCTCGAACAACGAGAAGGAGCTGCCGGACGCCTTCCTGCGCCGCTGCTTCTTCCACTATATCCGCTTCCCCGACGCCGACACGATGAACCAGATCGTCGAGGTCCACTATCCCGGCATCAAGCAGAAGCTGGTCGCCGAGGCCCTGCGCATCTTCTACGACATGCGCAAGGTGCCGGGCCTGAAGAAGAAGCCCTCGACCTCGGAACTGCTCGACTGGCTGAAGCTGCTGATGGTCGAGGACATCGACGCGGAATCGCTGAAGGAACGCGATCCCACCAAGCTGATCCCGCCGCTGCATGGCGCCCTGCTGAAGAACGAACAGGACGTCCACCTCTTCGAACGCCTGGCCTTCCTGGCCCGCCGCGAAGGCGCCGGCGGCTCGCGCCCCGGCCAGTAACCCCCCGTCCCTGCCCCGGAGCGTCGCGCTCCGGGGCTTACGGCGAATTCACTCGACGCTGCAGACGCGCCCGTACACCGTCACGGCGAAGGTGTACGGGAGCCTCTGACCATGAATTCCACCCTGACGATCGCTGCGATGGGCCTGATCCTGGCCCTGCCGGCCTGCGCCCAGCGCCCGGAGTCGGCGGCCACGACCGGGCGCCTGGACTGCCCCGAACAATCAGGCTCCCTCGACCGCATCGAGGCCGCGGAGGACGGCAGGTCCTGCCGCTATCGCATGGCTGACGGCGCCGAGGTCGAGCTTCGGCTCGTCGATGTGGCGGGCGACGCCCGCGCCACCCTGGCCATGCTGGAGACCGAGCTCGCCGCCGCCCTGCCCCCGCAGCTGGCCGACATCGCCCCGAGCGCCCCAGGCGCGGAGGCCGAAGAAAGCGCAGCCTTGGCGGCGCAGGCGATCGCCGAGGCGAGAACCGACGCCGGCGGCGAGGCTTCGAACCCCGCCGACGCCCGTCCCGGCGCCGTGGACGTCGATGTGGGCGGCCACCGCATCCAGGCGCAGGACGACTCCGTCAGCATCGACCTGCCCGGCCTGAAGATCGACGCTGAGGATGAGATGGCCAATGTCAAAATCGGCCCCGTCTCGATCAATGCGTCGGACGACGGGGCGACCATCAAGATCTATCGGGAGGTCCGCCTGAAGGGCGAGGCCCTGTCCCGTGAGAAGCGCGGCGTGCGGGCCACCTATATACTGGCCGGCGAACCCCGGGCGCAGGGCGCAGCCTATGTCGGCCTCGAGGCCGCCGGGCCGAAAACCGGTCCCCTGACCGTCGCCATCGTCACCTCCGCCATCGCCGAGGCCGACGACGAAAGTCTCGACGATGTCCGGAAACTGGTGCGCGAGAACGGCGGGGTCTGAGGCCCGATGGCCGCCCCCGCCGCCTCGGCTCAGGCTGGCTGCACTTCCATGACCTTGTAGGTCAGCGGGCGGCCGTCCTCATCGGTGACCGTGACGTATTCGCCCACCGCAAAGCGATGCTCGCCCAGGCGGTGGACCGGCTCGTCATCCTCGGTGTCGTCGCTGTCATAGTCGAAGAACCAGTGGTCCCGGCGCTTGGCCAGACGGCCGTCCACGGCGTCTTCGTCAGGGGCGAACCGGCGGACCACGCACTCGGCCCGGGACTTGGCGTAGGCCTCGTCGTCGATATAGCCGTCGGCGGTGAGCGGCGCGGTCAGGGCGTAGCCCCGATGATCGTCGCCGCCGGCGAACTCCGTGCCGGGATTGCGGGCGAGCCGCATGACGATACGCGATAGGGTCATGGAAGACCTCGAACTAGTGGGACAGGAACAGGGATGGCGAATCGGCCGCCAGCAGGGAACGGGTGGTGCCGCCGAAGATGAACTCCTGCAGGCGCGGATGGCCGAAGGCGCCGGCCACGAGGATCTCGGCGCCGGCCTTCTGCGCCGCATACAGCAGCATGGGCGCGGCCTCGCCGGAATCCGGCAGCACCTCGCACTCGGCCTTGACGCCGCGGGCGGCCAGATAGGCCTGCAGGCGACCGGGATCCAGCGCCCGGGTGGTGGCCCGCGGTGCGGTGAGGATCACCACCTTGGAGGCCTTCTGAAGCAGGGGCGTCGCCTGGCGCGCGGCGCGGGAGGCTTCCTTGCCCCCGTCCCAGGCCACAGCGACTGTGCCGCCGACCTTGAGGCCCGGACGGGCGATCAGGACCGGTCGCTGCTCATCGGCCAGGATCTCCTGGAAGGCTTCCGACAGAGGCCCACGGCCGCGGCCGGGCTCATCGGAAAACACCACCACGTCCGACAGCCGGCTCTCGGCTGAAAGATTGGCCCAGACAGGGGTCTCAAGGGCCATGAAGCTCTTGGAGCCGTAGGACACGGCGGCCATCGCTTCGCGGGCCTTCTTCTCGCCGACGGCGGCGGCCTCCTTGAGAGACTCAAGGGCGGTGGCCTGGACGCCGCCCATGAAGCCCTCGCCCATCCAGGGCATGACGTCGGCCACATCGGCCGGCGTGTAGACCCCGGCCAGTTCGGCGTCGAAGGCCCCGGCGATCAGCGCGCCGGCCTCCAGGACAACACGATCGCCTTCGCCGCCGGACAGCGGCGCCATGATTCTCGCCCACGTCATTTGCTTCCCTTTCCTGTGACCAGGATGATGCGCCCCATGATCGATGCGTGCATTGATCTTTGCCAATCACGCGCTGACAGAGCGCGACCATAGAACTGTGAAAGGAACGCCGCGATGAGGAAAGGGCTGCGTCGCAATGTGCGCGAACCCCGCGCCTGGCAACGCATGCTGTCAGGCCGGCGGCTCGACCTGCTCGATCCCTCCCCCATGGATATCGAGATCGAGGACATCGCCCATGGCCTGGCCCGCGTGGCGCGCTGGAACGGCCAGACCATCGGCGACCACGCCTTCTCTGTGGCCCAGCATTCCATCGTCGTGGAGGAGATTGTGGCGCACATTCAGCCGGATATCGCGCCGCGCTGGCGTCTGGCCGCCCTGCTGCATGACGCGGCCGAATATGTGATCGGCGACATGATCTCGCCGTTCAAGCAGGCCCTGGGCCTGGACTACAAGCTGTTCGAGGAGCGGCTGGAGACCGCCATCCATGTGCGGTTCGGCCTGCCGGCCAAGTCGCCGGCCGCGGTGAAGACCTTGATCAAACGGGCCGATCACGCCTGCGCCTATTATGAGGCCACACAGTTGGCGGGGTTCGCGGCCCACGAGGCCCTGGAGTTTTTCGGCGCCCCGCCGGAGGGCTACGACCTTGTTATCGAGCCGCTGTCGGCATCCCAGGCCCAGGCGCGCTATGTTCAGCGCTATCATGTGCTGTCGGAGGCTGCGGGATTCGCACCGGCCGACGCCGCCTTCGATACGGAGTAGCCAGACATGACGATCATCGTCTGCGGCCTGGCCGACCTGCCCTCGGTGATCGCCGCGCGCAGGCCCTCCCACATGGTGACCCTGCTCGATCCCGCCACCATGATCGAGACGCCCGAGGGCATCACGCCAGATCGCCACCTGAAGCTGGGGGTGAACGACATCGCCCAGCCGGCCGAGGGCCTGACCGCGCCGGACGAAACCCTGGTGGGCCGCCTGCTGACCTTCGCCGAGGCCTGGGACGAGCGCGACCCGATGGTCATCCACTGCTGGGCCGGCATCAGCCGCTCGACCGCCAGCGCCTTCACCCTGGCCTGCGCCCGCAGCCCGGAGGCGGATGAGACCGCCATCGCCAGGACCCTGCGCAGCCTCGCCCCCCACGCCTATCCCAACCGCCGGATCGTCGCCCTGGCCGACGACATGCTGGGCCGGCAGGGCCGCATGGTGGACGCCATCGAAGCCATCGGCGGCAATGGCTTTGTGAGTCTCGGCTCGCCCTTCGACTTCGCCGCCCGGCACTGATGGCCCAGGGCCAGGCCCATCCTCCGGTCGTCATCGGCCTGTCGGCCGTGGTCGTCGCGGTGCGCGACGGCGAGGCCCTGGTGCTGACCGTAAAGCCCCGCGGGGGAGACGACGGCGTCGCCTCCGACCTCGCCGGCCTGCCGTTCGGCCCGTTCGATCCGGACGCTCACCGCACGTTCGAACTGGCGCTGCGGGCCTTCGTGACCGCCCAGACGCGGTTTGATCTCGGCTATGTGGAGCAGCTCTACACCTTCGGCGACCGGGGCCGCGACGCGCCCCTGGCCGACATGGGCGGCGGCGACGCCTCGAACGGATCGGCGGTGAGCCGGGTCATATCGGTCGGCTATCTGGCCCTCACGCCTGCGGCTGTGGACACCGAGGCCCCCGACACCGCCTGGGCGCCCTGGTCGCGGTTCTTCCCCTGGGAGGACTGGCGCCAGGGCCGGCCCGCCGCCCTGGAACCGATCGAGGAGGCCCTGCGGCGCTGGGCCGATTCGGCGCCCGGCCCCTTACGCGCCACCCGGCTGGCCCGGGCTCGCCTGGCCTTCGCCCTCGACGGCGCCCCGTGGAATGAAGAACGGGTGCTGGAGCGCTATGAACTGCTCTATGGCGCGGGCCTGGCGCCCGAGGCCGCCCGGGACCGTAGCGAGGCCGGCGGGGAGCGGTCCGAAGCCCTGGCCGCGGCCCTGGGCGCGCCGATGATCTCCGACCACCGGCGGATCCTGGCCACGGCGCTCAGCCGGCTGCGGGGAAAGATCAAGTATCGTCCCGTGGTCTTCGAACTGATGCCCGAGGCCTTCACCCTCTCGGCCCTGCAGCGGGCGGTGGAGGCCATCGCCGGCGCGCCCCTGCACAAGCAGAACTTCCGTCGGGTGCTCGAGCGCAGCGGCCTGGTCGAGGGCCTGGGGCGCATCGACGCCGACACGGGCGGGCGGCCGGCCGAACTCTTCCGGTTCAGGCGCGAGATTCTGAGCGCGCGGCCGGTGTCGGGCCTGTCGCTTCCCCTGCTTCGCGACTGACAGCCTGGGGCTGACTCGCCGCCCAGCGCGCCCGGATCTGGTGAGAGGTCTCGCGGCTGCCGTCGAGGCTCCAGCCCGGCGGCCCGAACAGGTAGCCCGCCGCTTCGCGCAAGGACCGCGCCGTCAGCAGGTCCCTTCCGATCGCCGCCCATTCGTGAAAGGCGACCCGCAACAGGTTGAAGGTGCCGAGGTTCTTCACGACCCCATAGCGGCAAGGCTCGTCGTTCAGCTCGGCCTGGAAGGTGCCGAACAGACGGTCCCAGATGATCAGGACGCCGGCATAGTTGCGGTCGAGGTAGCGCGGATTGCGGGCGTGGTGAACCCGGTGATGGGACGGGGTGTTGAACACCGCCTCGAACCAGCGGGGCATCTTGCCGATGGCCTCGGTGTGGATCCAGAACTGGTAGACGAGGCTGATCCCCTTCTGGATCGCCACCATGGCCGGCGGGAAACCGATCAGGGACAGGGGCAGCCACAATAGCCAGGTCCCGGCCACGCCGCCGGTCCAGGTCTGCCGCAGGGCGGTCGACAGGTTGTAGTGCTGCGAGGTGTGATGGTTGACGTGGCTCGCCCACCAGAACCGGCGCTCGTGCGCCAGCCGGTGGAACCAGTAATAGGTCATGTCCTCCAGCAGGAAGAGGGCGACCCAGGCCCAGATCGCCGTCATCGGGATCGTAAACAGGCGATGCTCGTACACCCACAGGCTGGCCGCAAAGATCGCGCCGCCGGTCAGCAGGCCCGCCGTGGTGCTGCCCAGGCCCATGGCCAGGGAGGTGAAGGTGTCCCGCGGCTCGTAGTGGGCCTTGGCCCGCCCCAGTCGGCCCAGAATGATCTCCAGGACGATGGCCAGGACGAAGAACGGCACCGCCAGGGCGACCGGGTCGAAGTCCGGGCTCATGCGGCGAGGTCGGCCGGCGGCCAGTTGTCGAAGGCCAACAGAGCCCGGGGCGCGGCCACGTCGCCCAGATGGATCGACAGCACGCCGCCCTTGAACATGGCCGAGCTGGCCTGGCACCAGGAAAGGCGGCGCACTGCAAACCCGTCGCCGACGGCCATCAGCACCAGGGCGCATTCGCCGGAGCGCGCCAGGGCGCCCCTGCCGTCCCGGGTGATCCAGAGGCGGTCGATCCTGCGGTCTGGAAAGTCTTCGAAGAACAGCTCCCGGGCGCGGGCGTCATCCAGGGTCCGGGCGGGGCGGCCGATGCGCGCCCAGGCCGACAGGCCCACCAGAACGCCCACGGCGGCCAGCGAACTGCTGAACTGTATCAGGAACGCCTTGTCCACTGCGCTTGTCCTCCCCTGAAGCGCCACGGTCGGCCCCGAAAGCGGCCCGGTCAAGCAAAACGGCGCGCCCCGGGTGGGACGCGCCGTCGCTTCTGACCCAGATCCTGGATCGAAAGGGCTTAGAACTTGCGGACGTAGCCCACGGCCCAGACGTCGGCCGAACCGCCGTCATCCTGGAATTCCTGGCGGGTATAGTCCGCGCGGAAGCCGTTCTGGCCGTCCAGGAAGTAGCGGCCGCCGACGCCGAAGTTCCAGCTTTCGCCATCCGCCTTGTTGCTGATGCCGGCGGCCGAGGTTTCGATCTCGGTCGTGCCATAGCCCACGCGGGCGAACAGGTCGGCCTGCGGGTTGATCGGCAGGAAGCCGACGCCATAGATGGCGGCGCTGTGGTTGAGCTCCACGTCGATCGGCGAACCGCCGATGCTCACCGGCGGGCGATAGGTGTCGTCCTTCACGCCAAAGGCCAGTTCGCCTTCCACGCCCAGATAGGGCGTCAGCTTGGCGCCCAGGCGGCCCTGGACGGCGCCCAGGTCGAAATCGTCGGCGTCGGCATGGGCGTAACCCACCGAGCCGTAAATCTCCGGGGCCGACATCGACTGGGCCTGCACGACGGCAGGGGCGGCGGCCACGATGGCGACCGTGGCGGCCGCGGTCATGAGAGACTTCATATGAGATACTCCGAACTTGGGGACACGCTCCCCCGAGCGGGGTCTTCATCGTCGCCAATCGGGGCGAATTCCTGTCCGTCTGCAGACCTTTGCAGGGCAGCCACAGACTGTGATTAAAGAGCCACATCACCCCCTGCCCGCTTTTCGCCCAGGCCGTGGTATCTAACCCGCCAAGCCCGGAAGAGGCTGTCTTCGGAGAAGCGATCTTGCGTCACGCCGTCATCGCCGCCACGGGGCTCTACACCCCGCCCCACACCCTCACCAACGCCGAGCTGGTGGAGACCTTCAACGCCTATGTGGAGCGCTTCAACGCCCGCAACGCCGAGGCCATCGCCGCCGGCGAGATCGCGGCGCTGACGCCCTCATCCGAGGCCTTCATCGAGAAGGCGTCCGGCATCAAGTCCCGCTATGTGATGGACAAGTCGGGCCTGATCGATCCCGACGTCATGCGCCCGGTGATCGCCGAACGGCCCAATGAAGAGATCTCCATCCTGGCGGAAATCGCCGTGGCCGCCGCGCGTCAGGCCCTGGAGGCCTGGGGCAAGCCGGTCAGCGAAATCGGCGCGGTGATCTGCGCGGCCTCCAACATGCAGCGGGCCTATCCGGCCATGGCCATCGAGGTGCAGCAGGCGCTCGGCATCGACGGCTTCGCCTTCGACATGAACGTGGCCTGCTCCTCAGCCACTTTCGGCGTCAAGACCGCCGCCGACTATATCGCCACGGGCTCGGCCAAGGCCGTGCTGATGGTCAATCCCGAGATCACCTCGGGCCACCTGAACTTCTGCGACCGCGACAGCCACTTCATCTTCGGCGACGTGGCCACCGCCGTGATCGTCGAGGCCGCCGAAGAGGCCACGCCCGGCCAGGGCTGGGACATTGTCGGCACGCGGCTGAAGACCGTCTTCTCCAACAATATCCGCAACAATTTCGGCTTCCTGAACCGCGCCGCGCCGGAAGGCGCCGGCGCCAAGGACAAGCTGTTCGTCCAGGAGGGCCGCAAGGTGTTCCGCGAAGTGGTGCCGATGGTCTCGGAGATGATCGTCGACCACGCCCGGGATCTTGACCTCGACCCCACGGCGCTCAAGCGCCTGTGGCTGCATCAGGCCAATATCAACATGAACGACATGATCGGCCGCAAGGTGCTGGGTCGTGACCCCTCGCCTGAAGAGAACGTCATCATCCTGGACGAATACGCCAACACCTCGTCGGCCGGATCGATCATCGCCTTCCACAAGGCCAATGACGGATTCGCCGCCGGCGAGATGGGCCTGATCTGCTCGTTCGGGGCGGGCTATTCGGCCGGGACCGTCTTCGTCCGCAAGCGCTGAGGCCAAGGGCCCGGCCCTGAAGAGAAAAGGCCCCGCCGGCTGATCCGGCGGGGCCTTTTTTTGGTCTAGCGATCCTTCTCGCGTTCGCCGATGGCCGACTGGGCCGCCGCCAGGCGGGCGATCGGCACCCGGTAGGGCGAGCAGCTCACATAGTCGAGGCCGACCCGCTCGCAGAAGTCGATGGAGGCCGGATCACCGCCGTGCTCGCCGCAGATGCCGAGCTTGATCTCCGGCCGCTGGGCGCGGCCCCGCTCGGTGGCGATGCGGATCAGGTCGCCGACGCCTTCCTGGTCGAGGCTGACGAAGGGGTCCTTTTCGAAGATGCCCTTGTCCATATAGGCGGCCAGGAAGCGGCCGGAGTCGTCGCGGCTGATGCCGAAGGTGGTCTGGGTCAGGTCGTTAGTGCCGAAGGAGAAGAACTCAGCGTTCTCCGCCAGGTCGGCGGCCCGGATCGCCGCCCGCGGCAGCTCGACCATGGTGCCCACCAGATAGGGGAAGTCGAGCTTGCGCTCGGCCAGCACCTGCTTGGCCACCCGGTCGGTGAGCAGGCGCAGGAACTTCATCTCCTCGCCCTTGGCCACCAGGGGATGCATGATCTC
>Ga0208179_1001392_pt1 | contig 12454 bp, 11 predicted proteins | sample Malvired_Geostar_FD_184238 | JGI IMG/M metagenome (GOLD analysis project Ga0208179, IMG submission 184238) | Marine viral communities from the Global Malaspina Expedition - Malaspina viral metaG DeepMed_Geostar (SPAdes) (version 2) | ecosystem: Environmental > Aquatic > Marine > Oceanic | place...
GATGGGCGGAGAAGCGGCCAAAGACGCACAGATCAAGTACGCGAATTACCTGAAGCGTGGCCTTAACACCATGGCGGATTTCATTATGCCCCTTATCATTGACCAAAGACAAAATTTGCTAGGAACATGGGGTGAAATCGCAAGGCTTGGTGCTCCTAAAAAGGCATTTATTGACGCAGTGACACAGGGACTGTTTACGAGTGCAGGTGGAGAGAAGAGTTTCAATGACAAGTTTAATTCCATTCAAAAGGATACCCTTGATGCAATGGAGCAAGACAACTACCTTGTTTTCAGAACCCCCAACCAGACACAGATCATAGACGGAAAGGAAGTTGGATTCTTTGTTGATTACAGGAATGAATACGGGTTCAACGCTAATCCAACATACTCCTCTGATGGCAAGACACTGCTTGATCCGGGGGAACCGGCATGGATACCAACAAGAAAGGGCATTGAAATGCTCCTTGACAATCCTAACCTGTCAGCCCTTAAAACATTCGAGACAACACTAGGTCTTATGCTTGCAAGGGACAGGCAGCCTACCGGTCGTATGCTGGCGGACGTTCTTAGAAACTCATTCGCACAGACAAAAATGACTGGCCTTGGAAGTGACTTGGCAACCTCACCACAACAGGTTATCGAGAACTATGTTTACATTTACAACACCCTTTACGACAACATGACAGCGGCTTACAGATCAGCTGGACAAACTGACAATGAAACGGAAGCGATGGAGAACAACTGGGATTACGTTCCTGATTCATTTAACGTTACAGGACTTGACAAGTTTGTTTCATCCTACTACCAGCTTCGTTACAATGATTCACGTTATGAAAAAGACATTCACGGAGCATCAATGTACGGCGCATGGAGACAGTCCATGGAAGCCAACATCAATCTGGACAGCAATGAAACTCAAAAAGCAACCGAAGACATACATAAAAACATCATGGATCAATTACAGTAATGGCCGAGAAAACAAGAAAATTAACCTCTACACAGGCGTTCAATGAAACAATAAAACCTTTTATTGACCACAAGAAAGCTTATCAGGATTACAAGGGCACTACAACCGCGGGTGGCATACCTAGGACAGAGGCCCAGGAGAAGATTGAGGCTGGCAGAAAATGGCAGAAAAAAGTAATTGTTGACCCACTGCAGGCACCCTTTCAGGCAACGTGGAATTTCCTCACTCCTCATGCGTGGAGGAAGGGAAAAGAAAACTGGATTGTACAGAACAAAGCTGACGTAGCGCAGAGAAAATCAGAACTGGCTGACATGGAAGCCCACAGAGTAAAACGTGACAATACCCGTGACATGATCATAGAGATGGCGGAAGCAGCGAAACTAAAATATGAAAGCACGGGTAATAAAAAGTTTTTGGACATAGCTTCACAGGGAGTGACTGACATTCTCAACAGCGAAGGTCTTCAAATGAAGGATTTCGTGGTCGTTGACCCTGAAGTGCTGGCCCTTCGTGACGGAGCCGGACTTTTCAGCACGGATCCCAACCCCTATCCAGTCATTGAAAATTCAATGTGGTTTGGTGGTGGAGTTTTGGGATCAATAAAGGGTGAAAAATTAGCGGCACAGAAATTTTTAAAGAAAGGATCTTTGGCCAGTAGGTATTCAAAAGGACCTTGGATGGCTAGGGTTGCAGGCGCTGTTCTAGGTGGAATGACAGGATCGGCGACAGCGGATTATGGATATGAAGCAATGCTTGACATCATGAGCAGAGCTGGACAGGCAAGAAAATTTGTTGACAGTCCTGAAGCGCAGGCGAGTGTTATAGACGGATTATTGGCGGAAGTAATGCCCGAGTCATGGGACTTTGGCCCGGAAGGAATTGCGGGAAGAGATTTTTTTAGTGCGGAAGAACAAAAGGGAAGATTTAAAAGCGCCCTAAACGCGGCGCTAATTGACGGAGCATTTTCATCCATATTCTTTGGCGCAAGACCGGCATACTATTCACTGAGAAGAGGTATTGGAAGTGTTCCATTTAGGCTATTCAAGGACAAGAAGATGGAAGGCGTGAGGTCTTCAAGGGAATTGCTGGAGGCTGAACAGGATCTGATTCGAAAATGGGCTCCCATAGAGGGAGAATTCAAAAGACCGGTTGAGCAGTTATCATTTCACAACCCACTTGGTATACCAAAGCTTGGCAATGCCTTGTGGCGTCTTTCCAATTCAAAAATGTTTAACTGGCTTGGCCCTCAAGGGGCAATTAAAAAAGGTTCCAATGAATGGTGGCCTGATCCGGTTGAAATTCCAGGGTCAATGCTGTCCAGAACAGTTGTTGGAGGTGGATTTGGCAGAGCCATCAAGGGCGCCATGGCGCCAACCCCCTTGTTTGGCATGGGAATAACCAAAAGCCTTAAGGAACAGAGCAATTTTTATTACGACATGAAACAAGAAATGCTTGGATCATTCGCCCCCTACTTTAACATAGAAAAGATGGGTGTTGACTGGGCCAAGCTGGCGTCACAAAACGCAAGAGGTTTTAGGTTATACGCAAAGGAACTGGAAGAGAATTTCACGAAAGCGGCTGAAGGAATGGGAAAAGGATTTTCCGATGAAAATTTAGTTAAGGCCTCAAAAATAATACTGCGTGATTACAGACAGAAACTTCAAGTTCCTGCAACAGGAGGTGAGGATCTTATACCACAACAAGTATCAAGCAAGCTTATTAAATTTATCGAAACACAAATATTAAAACCCGTAGGTGGAGGAAGATCTCATTCAATGCGTGACGTTTACCAAATGAAGGGACTTCGTGAGCAAATGGATGATTTGTTAAAGCCACTGGAGGATGCCACACTGTCAAAAACCAATTACGAGGATGATGTAGCCCAGTTGTTCAGGGCATGGGAGGCAGACGTTGGATCCGTTTCAAACTCAGGCTATCCACAAGTGGTAAAGGCATTTCAGGATTATGATAATTTTGTAAGCAAGGGAATGTTGCTGTGGGGTACCGATATTGGTAAGGCGGCGGCAAAAGTTGACAGAAGGGGATTTTCCATAACTGTTGACAAAAGCCCAACGAGGGCCGGACAGTCACTGTTTGAAGTTTTGGTTAATTCAGCAAAGAAAAAACCTGGAACAGGACTTGAGGAACTAGCGGCCGTAAGAAGAATAGTGGGTGACAGAGGCTATCATAACGGAGTTGGAGTGTACATCAGGAACGCTTTTAATGACGCAATAAATGATCCAGCCGGAAACGGAATATTTAAGTTCGACGCGGATAAATTTAGAGGAGCTCTTGGCATAGGGCGGGAAGGATCAGCTATAAAACAACTAATGAATGACGCTCTTCCTGGACCGCAAGTTAAAAAGCTTGAAATATTTGACACTCCCACCGGTTTGTGGAAGGAATTTGATGATGAGTTGTATGAAAGTGGGGTTAACACAGGACTAAAGAACATTATTGGCGAAGAAATGCCCGAGGGAGGACTTAGAACCAACCCTGAAAAATGGATGAGGTCAAAGGATGTAAAGCTTCCTACCATGAAAGAGTTTGAGGTTCTCTCAGACATTCTTGAAAGGGTTTTCGTTGACGGTGTTCCAAACACCGCAAAATTCATGATGCGTAGGTCAGTTATCGGTGGATTCAGTGGTGCCATACGAGCGGTAATGCCAACAAGAGCGCTTGGAGGAAAGTACGGACAGGCTGCGGCGCAAGCCGGTGTTGGCGCCATAGGAATAGGGCCTTGGAGCATGCTGGCGGCAACTTGGTTGCTCAACTACGGAGGAAGGACACTTACCAGACCACCCGCAATAAGGGTAATGAAGAACATATGGGACTCCAACCTGCCTGAAACGGTAAGGCTGGCAAACATATTCAGACTGGTTCGCATGTATCCAGAGGAGTGGATGGCGTTTGACGCGGATCTCACGGAAATGGAGACACAGCAAAGGATGTTTGAAAAATCACAAAGATTAAAAAATGAATCACAAGGAACAGCGAGCAAGGTTAAGGACGCTGTCCTGCAAAATGTAGTAGGTCCAGCGATAAGAACAGGACAGGATGTAGTTAATGATCCTTTCGGAACACTAAAGGAAGGAGTTAAAAAGACCACGGAGATACCAGGAAATGAGAGTATATTAAGGCAACTAATGCAAGATGATGTATCTCCCGATGCGGCTGAAGTACCATACTCATCAGGATATGGCGGTGGCACGGGATCCTCAATAATGAGCAATCCAAACATGAACCCTGCGGCAGCAGCCAGCCTGTATCAGGGCGATACGGATGCGGCACTAGCCAATCAGTTTGGAGGAGGAACGCAGTACGCCGCTGGAGGCGGACTGATGGAGCTGAACCCAATCATGGACAACAAAGGAAAGTACACGGACATGCAGCAGGGGATCAATGACAATCCGTTTCAGAATGCACAGAACAAGGGAATAATGGGAGTGCTATAATGCCTGGACCAAGAACAAGAGAAAAATTAAGTCAAATAGGTGATCCTAATAAACCTAGAGACATAAGGGCTAGGTCTAATTTTTTTAAACGTCATGAACCAAAGGGCATAGAACAAATTCCAAGTGGAAATTATTTGCAACAAGTATTTCGTGACCTAAGGAACCAAGCGTCTGTCCCGCAGGAATCACTGATGGCAAGTCCCCTTCATCCCGATGAGCATATTTATGAACTTTATAAGGATTATATGGGACCAATGAATCCTGGACCCAAACCCTTCATTGACTTTGAAGAGTGGAAACGGGATATATATCCTGGCATGGATCAAGGCATAGATTCAACAGGCTTATCCCAAGACTGGAAAAAAATATATGAAAAAACCGGGAATGAGGATTTAGCTAATGAATGGGTAGCCTCGCAACAAACAGCGGATGCCAGTGATTGGATAGATTTTGGAGTAAATACCGGAAGAAACGTATATGATATGTATCAAGAGTCACAATTCGGACTTGATCCCTTTGAAGGATCAATAGGCTATGATAAACAATTTGATTTACCATTTGGCGGCACAGGAAATATCGAAGCGGATTATGATTTAGAGGATCAAAAAAGAAGGTTTGGTATAAAGGGCAACTGGAAGTGGGGAACTTAATATAATGACAATTAAGGAATTTATATGGGTAGCAGGAATTTTAATAGCTGTAGGTGGCACGTGGGGAATGACATCGCAGCGGATCAACGCAATGGAGAAGGACGTTGACAGAATGGAGACGGCAATTATCCTGTTCACAAAAATGGAATCAAGGATCGCCGTAATAGAAACGGAAGTCAAGCACATCAACGAGAAGCTTGACGACATGAAAAAATAGGGCCGTTTGGGGGGAGAATGTACGGCATCCTATCACTTTTAAAATCCTTGAAAGGGAAAGACGCAATGCGGAGAGTGTTAAAAATAGCTCAAGAATATCCTAACGCTCGTCCAGTTAGAAATATGAAAAATCCCGTGTTTGATGAAAAATCTAGGCTTAACAACGCCATAAACTTAGCAGAAGGGTCCGATAGGTATCTTAATCCTTACCCCGGAACATTCATGAATTACGTAAGGCACAAGATTCCTAACCGTGGAATGTTCGGAGACCTTGCCAACTGGTACAGGTTAAATCCTGAAAAAATGAAAGTCATGAATGACTGGCACATGGAAATGGGGAGCAAGAGTCCTTGGTCTCAGGGTTTCATGGATAAAATGATACAGCATGACATAGCGGAGATGGCAAGAACAAATTTCGCCATGAGAAATTTAACTGGTCATGAAAAATACATGCTTGCCATTGCAAAGCAAAGGAAACAACAGGCCCTTCAAAGGAACGCTAAAATACTTCCGTTCAGGAGACCGGAATAATGGCGAACATAGATCATTTATACAACGACCCAGACTGGATGTTACAGGCCGGACTGGCAGACATCGAGTTCGAACAGGACATGTACGATGACATCGTGTATGGGAAACCTGCTGAACAGCCTGACTGGAAGCGGGAAGCTTTATTAGATGAGATGATGATGGAAAACTTTGAACCTCTCGCCGATTATGATGAATTGGCCTTGATGGGACTAAGAAAGCACGCCATGGAAGGACCCATGAGATACCTTTACAATGAAAAGATGAAAGAAGGCAGGAAAGCAGGTTACTTAGGCCAAGCATCATGGGACGATCTCCGGCCAGATCGTGCACCAAGCCAAATAGATCTTAATCTTGATCAAATTATTTACGGAATGTATCCAGGAAAGTCAGGAATGGAAGGAATTGGAAAATGGGATCCAGCTAAAGGGTCTCTTCAGGATTACATTTCCGACATTTACAGACATGAGTACAAGCATCCATTGTTCAGCAAATATATACAACCTCTCCCAGGTAAGGATGAGAGGCACTCTGAGCTTAGGGAGCATAATCTTAAAAAAAAATACGATAAAATTAGAAGACAATATAGGTCAAATGATCCCCAACACGCACTCATACACGCCACAGGGGCCCTCTATGATAAGAGTGGACAGATGAGTGATTTTGATTTCAGAAACCTCAACCAAGTTACTCCAGAAGGTAAACAATTTTCAGGAAAACTTTTAGATTACGGAAAACAGCTACACCGGGATTTAAATACACACCCTGGATCCGCACCACCATCACGCGCACAACAGCGACTTAACACTGGCGGAATTGTGTCACTTATGATATAATGCGTCGTGCAATTAACACAGAAATATAACTACGCAGATTTAAAAAGACAGGATGGCGCAGTCAGGTTATACCTTACACCCGATGGCGAAAGCCTACCCTCCGTCACCACGGTGCTGTCCAAGACAAAAGACAAAAGCGGTTTAGACCAGTGGAGAAAGCGCGTGGGGGAGAAAACGGCCGAAAAAATTATAGCCGATTCGGCCAGAATTGGAACGGCGCTCCACCTATATATAGAACATTATGTGAACGGACACGGGTACAAGGATCTTACGGATGTGGGTAAAAAAGCGCAGACGATGGCCCAGGTCATTATTGATGAGGGGCTTAAGGACGTCACTGAGATTTGGGGTTCTGAAGTTCATCTGTATTATCCTGGCAAGTATGCTGGGACTACTGACATGGTTGGACTATACAAGGGAAGGCCTGCCATTATTGACTTCAAACAGACAAACAAGCCAAAGAAAAGAGAATGGGTACAGGATTACCTAATGCAGCTGGCCGCTTACGCCCACGCACACAATCATTTATTTAACACGGAGATTGACCAAGGAGTTGTTCTTATGTGTTCACGTGACCTTCTTTTTCAAAGATTTGAGCTTACCGGGGAAAACTTTACCAGAGCCCTGGATTCCTTCATGAAGAAGCTTGACTTATACGGTCAAAGCATTATATAATACATACAGGATGCCATAATGGGTCCTACTAAATCTTGCTTAACAGGAGGTTATTATGAACGAGCTAGATCTAATACGTAACCATTTTCTTGGTTTTCACAACGACTTTTTTGAAGGATTCAGAAGAGTCACCACTTATCCCCCATACAACATTAAAGAAAAAGATGACTTAGGAGTCATTGAATTTGCTGTTGCCGGGTTCACTGAGAAAGATTTGAAAGTTGAGGTTAAAGACCAAACCTTGCATGTTTATGGATGTAAGGAAGATAAAAAATCAGAGGACTTTTACCACAAAGGAATATCGGATAGAACTTTCCAAAAAAAGTTCAAACTTCATGAACACATTGTGATTAATGGAGCGGAGCTAAAGGACGGTATTTTAAAAGTGGCATATCACAGAGATGTGCCGGAATCCGAAAAACCAAAACAGATAAAAATTAAATCCAACTAGAAAGTTCCTCGCCACTGATTTCTTTGGCGATGTTAACCTTTTTTCGAAGGGACTGTATGATTTTTTCATCCACAGTCCCTTTCGCTACTAAATCTATGTACAGAACCGGATTTTTTTGCCCTATTCGGTGGGCACGGTCCTCAGACTGTATTCTCTTCTCCAGATCATAATTGTTTGAGTAATATATTACGGTGCTGGCCTCCGTAAGAGTTATACCATATCCACCAGTTTGTGTGTTTCCTATAAAGAATCTTACCTTTGAATCAGGATCCTGAAACCTTCGTATGCATGCCTGCCTTTCATCAGTTGGCGTTGCGCCGTAATATGTACAGCACGACTCTTTTCCAAAATCGCTCAAAGCTATGCTGGCTTCAATTCTTTCAATGTCATGGATGTAATTTGCCCATATGATCACCTTTCCGGTTGTCTCCCCCAGTATGTGCATTAATTCATCAAGCCTGTTGGTGGTAAGATTCATGGTACTTCCGGTATCCAGCTTCATATGCCCACACGTAATTTGATGCAATCTAATTAACTGTGTGAGCACATTCAGCGCGGTTGTAGACTGCCCCTTCAATTGCGCTATGGCGTTCTGTTTCATTTCGCCATAAGCTTCTTTTTGTTCGTCAGTTAGTTCTACCTCACGTTTAGAGTACGTTTTGGGTGGCAGGTCCAAACAGTCCTTTTTTAAAATTCTGTACGCGTGTGGAGAAACTAATTTTCCCAATTGTGCTAAATTCCTGAACTTTACTATCTTTTGGTATTTATGTGTTCCACCAGCTGCATTGGCTGTTATCATCACAGCGTATCTGGTTCTAAATGCGTAATAACTTTGCTGTCCCAGTATTTCCGGATCAAGGAAATCCATCTGCGCCCACAGGTCCATGGGTGACTGTGTGACTGGGGATCCCGTTAATATTCTTCTGTATTTAGCTTCTTTGCCCAGTGATAATATATTCTTTGTTCTTTTTGCTTTTGGATTTTTGATCGTGGTGCTCTCGTCAATAATCATCATTGACTTGAAATTTAAAAACAGTGCGGCATATTTTAATCCTTTTTTTGTGGATAAGGCCTCCACGTTCATGACAAATATTTTTAATTTATATCCTGATTCCCTTATATTCTTTAATTGCGCTTTATATTTTTCACTGGCGGACGGTTTCCATGCCAGAACGTCTGCTTCTATATAGTCAGGAATGTGAAGTGGTATTTCCTGCTCGACCCATGTCATGTAAGTTCCTTTAGGGGCTACTACAAGAAGCCTGTCTATTTTTCCCTTGTTGTACAGTATACAAGCATTATCCAGCGCTATCTTGGTCTTGCCTGTTCCCATTTCTGCGAATATGGCAAATGACTCTTTGTTCCAGCACTTCTTTAGCGCATCCTTCTGATGCCCGTATGGCTCTGTCTTAAATTTATACATTCTTAATTCTTGCTTTTAATTATAACATATGTTATAATACTAATCAAGAAATAATAATGACAGTTTTTATACCACAAGTAATGGATTATAATGTTCGCTCTGCAGAGAAGTTTGGGGAGTTGGAAGTTATGCTTCCGGACAGAAAACAACTTATTTTTTCTGCTGGTCCGTTAGTAGTTGAGCTTAGGCAAAAATTAAGAGACTTTTCTGACAAGGACTACTTGCTTTTAATCGGAGATCCTGCTATAATAGGGGTCTGCTGTGCAATAGCCGCAGAATATAATAACGGAAGATTCAAAGTTCTAAAATGGGATAAAAGGGAATTTCGTTATTATGACGTAGAGATAGATTTGAGAGGTAAGAATGAATGAGTTGATTAATCAAATGGCAAAAGACGCTGAAACCATACCTGAAGATAACATGGGTAAGATTGGTGCAGTGGCAACTGATATTGCTGAAACAGACGATGAAATTTCAAAAATAAAAATAAGATTAAAAAAGAAGGAAGACTATAGAAGATTACTTTCAGAAGAAGTTTTACCCAGTCTTTTTTCAGAAGTGGGACTGTCGGAATTAAAATTAGCCGATGGTCGAAAGATAAAGGTTTCCGAGACATACAGGCCGTCTATTAAAATAGAAAATAGAAAAGCTGCGTATGCTTGGCTAAGACACAATGGATTTGGGGATTTAGTAAAGAACCAAGTCACTTGTAGCTTTGGAAGGAATGAAGATGAGAAAGCTAGCAGACTTATATCCGATCTCTCCGAGAAAGGATTAGAGCCTGCACAACGCGAGTGGGTCGAACCTTCCACCCTTCGCGCATTCGTCCGTGAACAATATGAGAGTGGCCGGGATCTTCCTATGGATCTTCTTGGTGCCTATGTTGGTCACAAAACAACAATTAAATCTGAATAAGGTAAACATGAATAAAGTAAAAACTAAAGAGACGACCTTAGACCTTGCGGTTCTCGCAGAGGACTCTAAGTCAATGAGTGGATTTGGTTCGCTTAATCTGGCGAGGGATACAGCTATCCCCTACATCAGCATTCTGCAAACATCAAGTCCCCAAGTTAATCCATCCAAGGCGGAATACATAGAGTCCGCTAAAGCTGGACAACTATACAATACAGTTACACAAGAAACCTTCGATACAGTCGAAGCCATTCCCGTTTTCTACCACTTAAAATATGTAGAGTGGAAGCCTAGAGAGCAGGGTGGAGGGTTTATCGCTTCTCATGATGCCGATAGTGGCGTCATAGGACAGACTAAACGTGATCCCATGACAAACAAAATGGTGTTGCCTAACGGTAACCATATTGTTCAAACAGCTTATCATTATGTTTTAATGATGACTGGCGGAGGATACCAAAATGCGGTGATTAGCATGTCTTCAAGTCAGCTTAAGAAAAGCAGACGATGGAACAGCCTAATGCTATCGCAGAAAATTAAGGGTCCATCTGGGATGTTCACTCCCCCTACATATGCGTTTACTTACAAGCTAGCGTCTGTAAGTGAATCCAATGACAGAGGAAGTTGGTTTGGTTTTTCAATTGAGAAAGGTTCTCAGGTAACTGATGCTTCCATTTATGGTGAAAGCAAAGCATTTGCCCAATCTGCATCAGCCGGTGCGGTAGAAGCAAAGCCTCAGGAACCAAAACTAATCCAAAAGAACGAAACTGAAGAAGCCCCACCGTTTTAATAGAAAGGGACTGGAGGTTTCGTGGAAGTTGAAAGATTTAAATCTATATTTGAGGGTTTAGACATAGCTTATGGTCAGCACCAACCAAACGGTTCGCGTGCTGACGGTAAGCAGCAAGGTAAATCTTATATTGTTAGACAGGAGGTAACGAATGAGCTCTGGCAAAAACATCTGGAGGGGGAGGGTCCGTCTCTTGGCATTATTCCTATTAGGGCTGATAATACTACTAAGTGGGGATGCATTGATATTGATAGCTATCCTCTGGATCATCGTGCTTTATTCACGAGGATCAGAAAATTAAAAATACCATTAGTATACTGTAAATCAAAAAGCGGTGGAGCGCACCTGTTCTTGTTTCTCAAGAAAACAGTTTCATCAAAACTAGTAAGAAACAAACTAACTGAAATAACTTCTCTTATTGGCCATTCAACAGCGGAGATATTCCCAAAACAATCAAGCATATCACTGGAAAAAGGCGATCTTGGCAACTTTTTAAACTTGCCCTACTACAACGGAAACAAGTCAGTTAGATACGCACTGAAGGAAAACGCAACATCGGCTACACTGGAGGAATTCTTTGGTATATATGAAAAAAACATTGTGGATGATTTAGATTCCATCGCTTCCCCGGAAGTTGAAACCGTAAAGGACGGTCCTCCGTGTCTTCAGGCTTTGTGCAGTCAGGGATTTCCCACTGGAACAAGAAACAACGGACTGTTTAACATTGGAGTTTATTTAAAGAAATTTGATCCAGATAACTGGGAAAAGTTACTGGAAAAATACAATCAAAAATACATGAGTCCCCCCCTTGATCACAAGGAAGTTACCGTGGTGGTTAAAAGCCTGGAAAAAGGATATCAGTACAAGTGCAAGGACCAACCCATTAATTCATTTTGCAATGTCAATGTTTGCAAGACAAGAAAACACGGGGTTGGGGCGGAGAATGTATCACAGCAGTTGGGGGCATTATCCAAACTGGAAACAGTTCCGCCCATATGGTTCCTTGAAATACCCACTGATGACAATGAGGAGGATTTAAAGATACAACTATCAACGGAAGAGTTACAAATACAAACAAAGTTTCAGAAGAGGGTCATGGAAGTATTGACCATGATGCCTCCTTTGATGAAGGCGTCTGATTGGCAGCAGCTGGTTAACTCAAAGATGGCAACAGCTTTGAAAATACCGGTGTCAAGTGACGGATCTGTGTCCGGACAGTTTTTAGCTCACCTCCAGGAGTTCTGCACTGGAAGGACACAGGCACAAACAAGGGATGAACTTCTTTTAAGAAAGCCCTGGACGGAAGCGATGCCGGAAAAAAATGAAAAGACGGGAAAGGAAGAGGTTATCACGCGCACCTACTTCAGGCTCGTTGATCTTCATTCGTATTTAATAAGAAATAAATTCACGCACTACAGCAACACCGGCCAGATTGTTGCGGAACTACGCAGCATAAACGGAATACACAAATTTTGGAAACTTAAAAACAAGGGCATAAATACATGGGGTATACCTGCCTTTGACGATCAGGATTCAGAACATGAAGTTAGGAAA
>Ga0208179_1001394_pt1 | contig 12436 bp, 15 predicted proteins | sample Malvired_Geostar_FD_184238 | JGI IMG/M metagenome (GOLD analysis project Ga0208179, IMG submission 184238) | Marine viral communities from the Global Malaspina Expedition - Malaspina viral metaG DeepMed_Geostar (SPAdes) (version 2) | ecosystem: Environmental > Aquatic > Marine > Oceanic | place...
TCCCGGTGTTGGTGAGGGATGAGACTCCAACCGCCCCGTCCCCACCAGAGATTGCGTTGCCTCGTGAAAAGGAAGGGCCAGAAGAAACTAATGTAGTTGACGTCCCAAGCAAAGAGGGATTAGATACCCAGATCAGACTCGATACAACTGTTACCATTACCCATAGCAAGGCGGGTAGGATGGGCCGTCAGCGCAAACAGACTGGTAAGTTTGTTGAGTTCTCTTATCCCGAAGAGGATTACTTTTTAGGCGGTAGGGTTAAGTTTGTTTCAGACAAGGGAAGAACCCAATGGGTTGCTTTATCTGACATCTCTTTCATCTATGATGAGACTGAGTTTATGGCGGCGAAGGAAAAGGAACGCCTTGAAGAGAGGTTGGGCACCATTGCTTCTGTTGTGGAGAAGTCCACAAAGCCAAAGAAAGAAGGTAAGAAGGAAGAGGTTGTAACCGAAGTTGTTGATGAGGCAACTAAGGAACCTGTTGAGGAAGCGGTTACAGAGGTTGTAACTGAGACAGCACCAGCACCCTCTGCACTGGCTACATATCCCAAAGAAGTACTGGACAAGGTTACGCCTGTTGTGGCTGATGACACTACTAAGCCACTGAAGGACGTAAACACTACACCTCTTGGCAACCTGCCTATCGCTCAGAAATTTACAGACAGTATTGGAGGAGAGTGGGAAGTAGTCCAGCAAGTAGGGCACCACAGAACATTACTTAAATTTGTGGGAGGCAAAGCCCCGGATATTGAATTCAAGGTAACATTTGAAGGAAAGAAGGATACCGTTAAGTTTGTACCCGGTATGCTAATAGATGCTGATGCCTCTACCTCTCCGTCTGCGTTGTACTTGCTCCGCTATGGAGGCGGTCTAGGTAAGGGGGAAAAAGGTGAGGTCTCAGGACTTAGTGCTGGCGGCAGGGCTTTCGGAATCAAAGGAGGCAAGGCAGAAGAGATACCTAATTACTCTGTTGTACTTCCGGTTAGCGAAGATGGCACGTTTGCTTACAACACAGGACTCACACCTAAAACATTTAGAGAGATTCTGGGTAAGAAGATAGGGGCATTTAAACTTGCTCGTCTGGAAAAGGATGGCGTTATACGCATAGTACAGAACCAATCTGACGTGCCTAATCCACCTAGAAATATTGTAGTTCGAGCGGTAGAGCGTGACGGTAAGGTATGGTTTATAACTAACAACATCAAAGAGAGCGAGATACCCGGCGTGTTCGCCCATGAGATAGGGGTGCACGTTGGCTTGTTGAATATGTATGGCGATGAGGCGTTAGGGTTTATCCTATCCAGTGCCAGAGACTTGAGAGATTCGTCACCTCTGTGGAGGGAATCCTTTGCAGCGGCTGAAAGTATTTACGAGAAGATAGATGCTAAGATGTCAGAAGGGGAGAAGGCAGACTTCATAGCAGAAGAAGCCATTGGTATCTACACTGAGGCCACTAACCCCATGACTGATTCCTTCTGGGCCATGCTTTTGGATTGGCTCAGGCGGGGGATAGGAAGAGCCAAGCAATACCTTGGAACAAAGGGTATCAACTGGGCTGGTAAGTTAACTGAACCAGAGATCATTGCCTTTGTAAGGGGTGGTATACGTGGAACAATCAACCGTAAGTTCGATGAGGCAAGAGTCAGAAACACAGAGCGATACTCCGTCCTGTTTGGTGGACTCGATGACAAGTTCTTTACCTATGTCAACGACAAACTAAAGGACAATGATAAGAAGTGGGTTGATGATGCGGTTGCAAATGGAAGACACTTCAGAGACAGAGTAGGTTTGTTCTTTGATACATTTAAATATGTACCATACGTACTGGAGTATGGAGAAGATGTTAAGAAACTATACACTGACCTTACTGACCAAGATAAAGAAGAAGTGTTCAAGTACTTCACTAACAAAGACGCCACTCCAGAGATGATCTCTAATGTAAAGTTACGTGCGGCATCTGTTAAGTTTAAAGACAAGATCATGGAGATTGGGGAAGAGGCATTCAAGAAAGATATATTCCCAGAGGCCAGCCGTGATCAGTACAATGAACTTTATGGGGCGTACCTGCCCAATGTATTTCTTGCTCATCTATTGACAGGTAAGAAAGGTGCCAGTCCTTTTGGAATGAAGGCCAGCCCACTTCACTGGACAGAAACACGAGTGGAGTTGGATGAACTGCGAAAGGAACTATTGGGACAGGTCACTGACCCAGCCTACCTAATATACAGAGCCATCACTGTTCCTCAGATGGACATGATTATTATTGACTATCTGCATGAGTTGTCCCAGCGGGTAGCCTTTGAAAAAGATTCAGAAGGAAGAGACCTGCCGCCTTGGGTAATGCCAGAACAGTGGGTAGTTTATGAGGTTACTGATCCAGTTACTGGAAAGACAAGAAAGAAAAGAACTACTGTCCACGCAATAGACGTGCAAATTGAAGGCTTAAAGGCAGTAGAAGGACACCCCGGCACAGAAGCACGAGTGGTGAAGAACGCAGTTGCGGAAATAGGCAGACTAGAAGCCATCAAGAAGAAGTTCTACGTGGACAAGGGCGGCTCCGAAGAAGGGGCGGCGGCATACTATGATAAGAAGTATGACACCAAGATGTTTAGGCAGATGCCTAAAGGTAGAAGGTTTGGTTCCTTGTCTGGAGTGTGGATAAGGAAAGAAATATATCAAGACATCTTAGGTAACTCTGCTACCGCATTCGGGGAACAGAACCTGTTCTCCAAGATGTTCAGCCCACATGGTAAACACGCTAAGGTGGTGGGTATATGGAAGACCCTAAAGGTTCCAATGAATCCACCCACTGTCTCGCGTAACTTTGTTAACAACACCATGTTGTTGAACTTGTTTGGCAAGGTTCCCTTTCATAGACAACCTGCATTGTTTAAAGAAAACATACGGGAGATTTGGAAAGGAGTTAAAGCGGGAAAAACATTTAAGAACTCAGACGTTGCAAATAATTATGGGTTAAAGAAAGAGTTCACTGCCGCTGAGTTAGCAGAGCACTATGGTTTAAAGGCATCTACCATGATAGCCTCAGAACTACGTGAATTTGAGGACATCTTACTGATGGTAGAGAGGGACGGCATACTGTCCTTCACAATGAACGCTCAAAAGTATTGGAGGAAGGCGGCTAAGTGGTCTGGGAATATGTACCAGAACCTAGAGGTTTTAGGTAAGAGTGTCTATATATCCGACGCCTTAACGCACCAGAGGGAGCATCTTGAAGAGGTGCGCCAACAAAATCTTGGGCCAGATGGGAAGCCCAGTATCACCATAGAACAGGCCGCTATCATACGAGCCAACGAGGTGCTGTTTGATTACAGTGAGGTATCACCCACTGTTAGAGGGCTACGCTCCTCATTCTTTGGTGCACCGTTCATCACCTACCAAACCAAAGTCATACCCCAACTTATAAAGACAGCGCTCAACGAGCCATGGAGATTCCTTCCATACATCATGCTCTTTGCAGGAGCGCAAGCGGCATTCGGAAGTATGCCGTTCATGGATGATGACTGGGATGAATTTATGCGGCTTGCACCAGACTGGATTAGGCAGAGTGGGCACGGTATGCTGATGCCATGGAAGGATGCGAACGGTAACTTGCAGGTTGCTGACTTGTCTTACTATTTCCCATGGTCAGGCATATGGGAGTTACAAAGTAACATCAGGAGATTGGAACTAAAGCAGGGGGCACAGGAGTTTGGCCTCATTGCTCCGGGCTGGCAGTTAGCAGTAGCCCTCATGCAAAACAAGGACACATGGCGTGGTGCACAGATCGTTGATCCCAACGGAACCGCCGTAGACAAGGCAATGGATACGTTCAACTGGATGTGGGGGATGTCGATGCCCAGTATCATTACCCGATCTGGCCTAGTGAATATGCCCAGCGTGTTAGAAGCAGTGGTCAGGCTTGATCCCGGTGAACTAGAAGGTAAGTTAGCCGACTCCGCCTTGGGAAGAACTGGGCGCTATGGTGATCCTAAGAGGGACATATGGGCGGCTATTGCCTCAGCGGCGGGGCTGGGTATATATCCCATAGCACCAGATGCTAGACGCAAGGAACTACGTAGGTATGAATCTAAAATTACCCGCTTTCAAAGAGACATTACCCGTGTTCGCACAGACAAGTCCCTCTCTGACAAACAAGAAGAAAGGAAGATCAATGTCCTGCGTGACAAGATTGACGAGGCTCGACGCAAGCGCAGTGAATTCAGCGCAGGTAGGATAGGTGTTGGAGAAGCGAGTAGGCTATGAAACTGGTGGTAGTAGAGTGGCTAGATATCTTGGCCACTTCGGGCTGGGAAAAGGAAGACGAGGTAGAGCCTCAGCGTATGTGGACTGTAGGATACCTCGTACAAAAGGACAAGAAGGTGATCAAAGTAGCGAACACCAAGGACGAGAAAGAAGAATGCTTTGCATACCACGCCTTCCCTGCTGGGTGTGTGGTTTCTATCAGAGAGATCATTGATAATCCCGAAGAAGTTTCCGAAGGGTGATTGCCCTGATCTCATCGTAATACCCTTCGCCATCTAATTCTCTGAGGACAATCATACCTCTCCACCACTGGTGTTGGGTATCACGGCACCAACTCTCAGCGTAGTCTGGATGGCTGAAACACCCGGCACTTAGGCCGAATATCTTTTGCCCATCAGGCCGCGTGTGTTCCGCGTGGTTGTACAAATGGGTGTGACCCTGCACCGCCGAACAATGTAACTTAGAAACGAGCGTGTGGCCCAAGTGGAGGCTGCTGATGGGACGTCCTGCTATGCCCGACGTGAAGTAGTGGCTAAAGGTGATTCCAAACAGGGTTATGTAGGATTTAAAGCCCACCGTTTTCCACCCATATTTCTTGTACTGCAAGTCCTCTATACCTATGGCTCCATGTAATTCGGGAGCGAACTGGGTGGCTCGTGTGATCCTGTCCTCGTGGTTGCCAAGGCACATGATTAACTTAGGTTTGTACTGCTTCTCCTTGTTCTTGCGCTTCTGCTCGTTGAACTTCTTGATGGGTGCGAAGAACTTTTCTTGGGCATCTACCGCACTGGCTACGTCCTTCTGATAACGCCTACCCTCGAACCCTCTCGTTCCCTTATCGTAAGATGAGAGTGACGGCAGGTCAGCCCAATCCCCTAAGCACACCACATACTCAGGACGTTCATCCATAACGAACTGACCCGCCGCCGTAAATCTTTCATTGTCATAGTCAGGTGCCGCATGGGCATCTGGAATAATTAAAAGGTTCATAACTGTAAGAATTTCATGTCTTTCAGTTCATTTCTGTTTATGTAATGGTTTGTTATACCATAACCGAAATCTTTTTGTGGTGCTTTAGATAAAGTTTTGCCGTATTCCCAACCAATCAGGGTGGCTTTCATAGTATCGTCATTATATTGGGCAAGAACATATATATCAGCGAATGGTTTCCCCACCTCGTGGATTAGATTAAACGCTTTCCTCGCTGTCTTAACATCTACCGTTCTGCCATCATCGAGTACAAAATCTATCCCTTTATCACCCTTGGGTCTATCGGTAAAATCTGGCCTCACCCCAGTGAGGTGCCAGAATGCAACTTCTCCAGACAAGCCCACCTTCTCATAATCTTTTGATAGTGGTCTGGATGAAGCATGGTTCTTGTGCAACTGATGCCTTCTGTTGGCTATCTCATCAATATCTATATCATCAAATTTCTTAGTCATATCTCACACTCACCTGCCATACAAGCATACTCTTGACTGGCTATAGTCTGGTCTTCCTCTTCCTTGATGGAGTCCCACTCTATGTGCGTTGGCATCACCTTCTCTAAGGCTTTGTACTCCTTTGCAGTACAGTCCTGATAAGGTGTTAACTGGTAAGAGTGATCATCGTCTGAGTGCGGTAGGAAACTGACACCAGAGAGGATGTTGAAGTTCTCATATACCCACGCACCAACTTCCACCCACTCATGCTCTTTGATGGACACCGTAATAGATGGTTGGTGTTCACACCAGTTAAGAGCAAACCTCTTCCATACGGCAAGATGTTCTAGGGCACTCATGTTGTGGCGTGTAATGGATTCATCTGGTGACTTCATAGGAAAAGAGAACACCCACTGTCCTTCCTTACCGGGATCATCCACGTATGGAACTCCCGCCTCTATCAGAGCGGTAGACAGGGGGTCTTTCTTGTCATTACGAACGTGGCGAATGAACGTCGAATGGTGCCTTGGATGTATGCCACTGGAACAGTCAACTAACTGACTCACCGTACCACTGGGCTTGATGCAGGTAATAGCCGCTGACTCAGGGATGCCTAGTAGTTTAGCGCACTGAGCATTCTCCTTTATGGCGTGGTCTCTTAACCCACGCAGTTCCTTGTCGCTTGCCCCCATCAGGACGGGACAATCCATTATGCCAGTGAATGACACACCAAGCAGTCTCTCTTCCTCTGTGTTCTTCTTCCAAGGAGTGGAGAGGTAACGAAAATCAGTGAGTGTAGACTGTATAGTGCCTATCCATGTGGCCTGTGTTACCTTCTTGCGAAGGGTAGCCAACGTATCATTAGGACGGCACACGATTTCTGAAAGGTTGCAAAATTCTCTTGGCCGAAGGCGAATTTCTCCGCAAGGATTCAGGCCGAACTCATGGTTACTATCCCTGCGCTCTGGCACCATGTCCTTTGCGGCTTGGCGATTGAAGATACCACGCTCACCACTACGGCTTTCATAGAGTGAAGTCCACTCTCTAAGGAAGGCTCCGGTATCTGGCATCTCAGTGTAAGCCACACTGTTATTAGCGATAGACCTTTGTGCATTCTCTAAGAACCACTGGCCTGACTTGGCATGACGCATACGTTCATCAGTCAGGTTGGAGAGGGAGATGGTGGCTGATCTTCTAACACCACCAACCACCACCGCCTCCCCTTCGTAGCACACGAGGTCATGGCATTCTATGCTGTTCAGTTTGCGTCCCTTGGCATGGGTAAATATGTTGACCGCGTGTCTTAGTAATTTATCCAAGGGATCAGGCCCACTGGCTCTTCCACCAAACGTCTTGAGCCTTGCACCTGATGGTCTGATACGAGACAAGTCCCATTTGGGAACTCGCCCACTGTAGAGCAGACTGATTAGTTCTCTAAGGGCAGTTGCCCACCCTATCTTTGAGTCACGCACCACGATTATAGTATCGGTGTCGTGCAACTCTTCTGGTACTTCGGGTAACTGGTTGATGCACTGTCTCTCAACGCTGAAGCCCACGCCAGTACCACACATGAGGACGTACATGATCTCATCGAATGCACGTGGCGAATCGATAGGGATGTACGAACAATTAAATCCTGCGGCGTTGTCACGGTCTAATGCCTTCCCGGCGACCATCAGACAGCGCATTGAGGGCATCACATCATACCTGAGTATGGCGTTCTTAAAGTCTGACAAGTTCATATCAGTCTTCTCCTCAAAGAAGTTGATGTACCTGTCAACTGTCTCGCCCCAGTTTTCTCGACGTTGCTCTTCTTCTAGGTAGCGAGCATACCTAGATTTGTGGATGAACTGTTGGTATAGATTCATTAGAACGGTATTGGCCCTTCGTCAGCACCCGGCTCGTACTGTTGTGGTGAAGGTTCTTTCTGACCAAGGGCTTGAACAGTAAATGCCTTGATCTCAGTGACGTACTTCTTGTTGCCACCCTTATCAACATAACTACGGTTGCGGATACTTCCTTCAACGTACACCTGAGCACCCTTCTTTACGTAGTTCCTGACGAAGTCAGCAGACTTACCGAAGACTGACACGTTGTGCCAATCAGTCGTTTTGTTTTCACCATACCCGGTGTTGGTTGCTAACGAGAACGATGCTACGGTGTCACCTGAACTCGTTGCTCTTATGTCTGGGTCTTTACCAACATGACCCACCAGTATTGCTTTGTTTACACTAGCCATTAAGGATCGTACCTCTTGATTAATTTCCATAGGTCTAAGGCTGTAGCGAACATATTAAACAGCCTCTCTTTTTCTTCCCACTGGTGTGCGTACACGTAGCCGGGGGAAGTAACTGATATGAATAGGTTGAGTAGTTTTCTACCACCCCCTATTCCATAATCGTAAGCCGCCAATTGTATACTATACGAGTCATACATATCTGGCTTCTTACCATCATCTAATTCTTTGGTCTTCCAATCTACTACCCACTCATCAGAGTACATATCAATCTGACCACCAAATCCTAAAGGATGGGCAAACGACTGCTCTATCTTCCAGTCTTGCTTACCACATATCTCTAGCAGTTTGGCCTCAGTCCCTTTGATGAGCGAACCGTATCCGGGTGCGCCTACCCCGTTGACAAAATAGTTCTCCAGTATCCCATGGATCAGAGTGCCGCGCTCTGCCGCCTTCAGGCTCTCTGTCTTGTGGATATCGAACACTCTCTTTCTGTAGTCGTGTTCTGTTTCTGGGCCATGAAGCGGGTTAAGGTACATGGTATCGAACAGCAGCCCTTGTGACCACCTTACCAATCCCGGAGCGGCAACCATATCTTTCCAGATGGAAGACACGGACGGCACCCACCCATACTTCCGGGCATCACGCAAGGTAGTAGGACGCAGGTTACCATCCTTGCCTTGAACCTCATGGTGGGGGGCACCGTCCTTGTCATACCAGTGACTCATGCTACTTTCTTCTGAATGTCTGGGCCACGTATATCCTCAGCAAAATCGGTACGATTGGATGGTTTTCTTTTGAAGTCTTCAGACTCGTCTTCACCATAGACACCGTATCGATAGGCACCACAGGTTTTAAGGACAGCCCTTGAGAGCGCACGTTTCTCTGCTATCTCTGCAACGTAAGAAAAAGTTGTGTTGCCATCGGGCTTCTTCCCATACTTGGCGCTTGAATAAGTCTCAATGGTTGCTCCGACATACATATCATCGACTGGCTCGATGGTTGCTATCGCCTTTATAACCGCATAATCAGGCGTCAGTACCTTGTCTTCAAATTTTACAATGATCCTGTTCATGTACTGAATCTTTTCTATTCCAGTACGTGTGATGATGGGAACCTTCTTCCCGCCTAGTGGGATGGAGAAGATGTCCTCTTCCACTACCAAATGGTTCTTCTTTACTAACTCATTTAGAAAATCTTTTCGCGTTAACATTCTTTCGTCCTCGTGCTGTTCCTGTTGTTGCCATTGTTGAACTTCAGCCTCGAACCTCTGCTGATCATCTTCATATGCTTCTTCGTCATCCATACTTTAACTCCGGTAGTTGTACGCCTTGCTCTGCGCCTAGTTGAGCCACCCTTTCTATTAAGGCTGACATTTCTTCCACTGACAATTCAGAAGTCGTAACCAACCTACGCTTAGGAGTTCCATTAATACCAAGGTACTCACGGCTACCCAGATATTCAGAACACACGTAGTCTTTGATCTCTTCCACTGTATGACCAGTCTCTTGTGCTATTTCTCGTAGCCACGAGTGTAACAGATTGTTCTGTTCCATGCTACGGTTAGACTTATAGGGGCGTACAACCACCTCATATGGGGTATCCCCATCTAGATCGAGTGCATTTATGTGCTCCACTAATCTCCATCTAACCTTGTAGGCTCCCGGTCTCAGAACGTAAGTGACTCTAGTGGATAGTGGCATCTGTTGTTACCTCCAGTCTTTCTCTCACCACTTCAAGTGCATTGATCATGCCTTGAGCATATACATTTTGCATGAGATTGTAATAGGGTTTCACGGCAGGATCGAAGTATATTATCTTAGGCCACATCTCTTCAAACCGGGCCATGATTTGCTCCAATACTTGTGGGTCTTCTGGTTCCATTAGTTTAGGGTGACGCTATCAAGGAAAGATATGTCAGTCACAACCAAGTGGTACTCAACATCGTCCACCTTATAGGCAACCTCATCGAGATCGCTGTGGATAATGGCCTTAACCACATCAGTTGGAATCATGTCTGCGAATACACGCAATGAGACTACAACATCTTGATAATTTTCTGATCGAATGCTTTGCTGATCGTCTTCAGTGTCCATCTAAATTGCGTTTCCTTGTCGTGTATCCCGCTATGACAGTCGGCGTGGCATTCGTAGCACACTGGCACTGTAAGGTGATGCGCTACCTTCCTGCCTTGGCCAGCCCCCAACCCTATGTCTCTCAGATGGTGAGCCTGTACAGGCATTGTACCACAGTGAGAGCAAGGGAGACTGGATACCCACTCTAGGTATCTCCGTTCAGCGGCGGTCATAAGGATATTATATCACATGTGTGGTATACTACGGCGTAGTGTGCACACACAGAGGAATAACGTATGTCAATCCGCATGATTAGTGCGGCGATAGATTTGGATTTGTCTCCATCAGACAAACTGATTCTTATCTTACTAGCCAACAACGCAAACGACGAAACAGGAGATTGCTTTCCAAGCCAGACGTACCTAGCCAAGAGGTCTGGCCTCTCCCTTAGTACCGTCAATCGAGTCATCAAGAGGCTCGAAACCGTGGGTCTTGTTGATATCATACCCCAGTATCGTGATGATGGGGGGCGTCGCTCTAATAGGTATCGCCTGAACATGAATGACATAGGGGGGGGTACGTCATCAGAGCATAGCCCCTGTGGTGTGAGAGCACAGGAGCCTATGTCACCAGAGCATAGCAGAACCGTAATAAGTAACCGTCATAAGAACCTAGAGAGTGCACGGGGTTATAGATTAGAAGAAGATTGGGTACTACCTGATGCGTGGAGAGAGTGGGGTAAGAAGACACGACCTGATCTACACCTAGAGACAGTAGCCGCTTGCTTTAAGGATCACTGGATTTCAGTGAGTGGGGTACGTGCTGTCAAGCGGGACTGGTTTGCAGTCTGGCGCAACTGGGTTAGACGTGAGGCTATAGTAGGCGAGCGCAAGTTCAGCGATAAACGTCCACCATGGGCTAACCTGCCCAAAGATGATGGCAGGTTACCGAATCATGCATCGGTGTATGGCTTTAGCATAGCCAAGCAGGGTGAATCATATGAGGCATACCGGGTGCGACTACAGACTGAGATTACGGAGCGACTTCGGTGAAGAAGTACGTTGCAACAAGTGATGCTGAGACTGAGTTTATGAATCAGTTGATGGAGGCACAATTAGATATCCCGAAAACAGAGTACAAATTCCTAGACAAGAGACGGTTTCGGTTTGATTTTGCATGGCCTGATCGAATGATTGCTATGGAAATAGAGGGAGGAGTCTGGATTACGGGGAGACATACGAGAGGGGCAGGATACAGTCGTGATATGCAGAAGTACAACCTCGCAGGACTGCATGGATGGAAGGTATATCGTTTTACACCACAAGATGTTTATAAGGGTGTAGCGTTGGCCTTTATAAAGGACGTAATGAATAACAACAAACCAAAGGTACAGTCATATGAGGATATCCGCAGAGGACTTGTGTTCTCTGACACCGTACAGTCACCTAAATCTAAGGCATCGAGTAAATCCTGAGAGAATTTGCTACGTCCTAGCCGGGGTGTCCAAGCAAGCATCCAGATATTTGAGGCTGAAGTACGTACTAGAAGAAAGCCAGCGATACCACGTGGTGTATGAGTTAGCCAAGAGGGTGTATAGAAAAACCCAATCACGCTATCAGAATCCGTGGATGTTTATGAAGTTGGCTGAGATAGCAGTAGATGAGTCTCTTGGTAATGGCTTGTGCAAGACGTGCAATGGGAAGGGGTGGATTGATACCGGTATTAAACGAATCGATTGCTTCGACTGTCATGGAAGCGGGACTCGTCATTCATTGGATGATGCGAGTGTGGCTGAGAGGATACAGGCACCGCTGAAGTGGTACAGGAGGTATGGGAAGAGGGCACTGCTTCAGAATATGATGGGCGTCCTGAGCAGTTACGAAGGGGAGTTACATCACGCTTTTCAGACTAGATTATATTAACCACAATTTCTATGGGCTTGACACGTATGGTATAATACTAGTGGAGGGGTATCGAGACAAAAAAAGGGGGAGCCGAAGCCCCCCCTTATTTCTAGCGGTTTACCTTGCCGCGTAAGTGGTAGTCAAAGTACCTCAGCAAGGCGTCATAGACTTTCTTGGGACACGTCTCCAGATCATCGACGTCAATGCCAAGAGCATCGGCCACCGCATAATCTAGGTCAGCATCTTGCGCTAATCTTTCAAAGTCATTCATGTTCCACCTATAGTAGGTTATGGTTCATCTTAACCTTGAAATCCATGGCTGTCTCGATTAAGGCATCCTTGGATATACCAAGATTGTTGTTGAGTACGGTAATGAAAGTAGAGACGAAGTCTTCTGTATGTTTCTTGCCACATGGAAGTAACTCGTGTGCTACCTCATGGCATACAACAACAGACTGTCTCATCTGTCGAGGGATGGCAATTGCACCGCGTTTCGATGCGGCTGATCTGCGGCCACGACCATCCGTTACTATCGGGA
>Ga0208179_1001395_pt1 | contig 12418 bp, 10 predicted proteins | sample Malvired_Geostar_FD_184238 | JGI IMG/M metagenome (GOLD analysis project Ga0208179, IMG submission 184238) | Marine viral communities from the Global Malaspina Expedition - Malaspina viral metaG DeepMed_Geostar (SPAdes) (version 2) | ecosystem: Environmental > Aquatic > Marine > Oceanic | place...
GGGATTGACCACCCCGGCGTGGCCGCCGGCGCCGTTGGCCACAAGGATCAGGCCGTCGACCCCGGCCTGGGCGGCCTTGCGGGCGTGGCGGACGTTGGCGATGTCGTGGAAGACCACGCCGCCATACCCGTGCACCGCCTCGACCACGTCGCGGACCGCGCCGAGCGAGGTGATGATCAGCGGCACCTTCTCCTCGACCGAGACCATCATGTCGGCCATCAGGCGCGGGTTGGTCGGGTGGACGATGTGGTTGACGCCGAAGGCGGCGGCGTCGGGGGCCAGGCGGCCCTTGATGTCTTGCAGCCACTCTCGATAGCCCTCGGTGGTGCGCTGGTTCAGCGAGGGGAAGGTGCCGATGACGCCGTTGTTGCAGCACTCGACGACGAGGTCCGGCCCGGAGACCAGGAACATCGGCGCGGCGATGACCGGCAGCTTGAGGCCTTTTTGCAGCGATGCCGGAATGGTCATGGAGGCTCCCCGGGTTGTCTTTCGCTACGGATAGCGGGCTGTCGCGGGGGAAGGCAAATGCTTCGATGGGCCAGGATGACGTCGCCTGGTGAACCGGCTACATGGCGACCATGACCACAGACACCTCAGGCCTGCACCAGCTGGGCCAGATGACCGCCGCACCGACGAGCCCGGAGACGGCCGTGCTGGAGCGGGTTCCGAACCCGCACGCGGGGACGCTGTATCTGACGCGGTTCACGGCGCCGGAGTTCACCAGCCTGTGCCCGGTGACGGGCCAGCCGGACTTCGCCCACATCGTCATCGACTATGCGCCGGGGGAGTGGCTGGTCGAGTCGAAGTCCTTGAAGCTCTATCTGACCAGCTTCCGCAACCACGGCGCCTTCCACGAGGACTGCACCGTGGCCATCGGCAAGCGGCTGGTCGACCTGCTGAAGCCGACATGGCTGAGGATCGGGGGCTACTGGTATCCGCGCGGCGGCATCCCGATCGACGTGTTCTGGCAGACCGGACCGGCGCCCGACGGGCTTTGGCTTCCGGACCAGGGCGTGCCGACCTATCGCGGACGGGGGTGAGATACGCATCATGTCGCTACGACCGTTTCATCTGGCCTTTCCGGTTCATGACATCGAGGCCGCGCGCCGTTTCTGGGGCGGCGTCATGGGCTGCGCCGAAGGGCGCAGCGCGGACAACTGGATCGATTTCGACTTCTACGGTCATCAGATCGTGACGCATCTGGTTCCGGGGATGGGCGAGGCCGACGCCGGCGGCAATCCGGTCGATGGCGGCCTGCGCCTCGCCGGTGGAATAGCCGGGCGCGGCGCCGCCATTCACGTCGGCGCTTAGAAAACCGTTATAGCGCATGGCACGCTCCGGCCCGGCCGCTTCCTTCACCCTGAGCACGGCGGAGAGCGGCACCATCTCGCCATTGGCCGAGCGCACCTGCAGCCGACCGATATCCTCGGCCCGCGCGCGGTATTCGGCATCGGCCTGCACGCGCACCGAGTAGGTGCGGCCGAACTTGTTGAAATCGTTCACATAGAGCGACCCCAGATAGATCTGCAGCGTCTCGAACACATCGGTCACGGAGACGCCGAGCTGGCGCGCCCGCGTGCGGTCGATATCGGCATAGAGCTGCGGCACATTCACCTGATAGCTGGAGAAGATGCCGGCCAGCTCCGGCGTCTGGTAGGCGCGCGCGACGAAAGCCTTCGTCGCCTGGTCCAGCGCGGCATAGCCCTGGCCGGTGCGGTCCTCCAGCTGCAGCTTGAAGCCGCCGATGGTGCCCAGCCCCTGCACCGGCGGCGGCGGGAACATGGCGATGAACGCCTCCTCGATACCGGCGAATTTCTGGTTCAGCTGCATGGCGATGGCATTGCCGCCCAGCGCCGGGTCCTTGCGCAGGTGGAAATCATCAAGCCCGACGAACACGATGCCGGAATTGGAGCTGTTGGTGAAACCGTTGATCGACAGGCCGGGGAAGGCGATGGCGTCGCGCACGCCCGGCTGCTGCAGGGCGATCTCGCCCATCTGCCGGATCACCTCTTCGGTGCGGTCCAGCGTGGCGCCGTCGGGCAGCTGCGCGAAGCCCACCAGATACTGCTTGTCCTGGCCCGGCACGAAGCCGCCCGGCACGCTCCTGAACAGGCCTACGGTCAGGCCGACCAGCAGCAGATAGACTGCCATCATCAGCGTCTTGCGCGAGATCACGCCACGCAGGCTGCCGCTATAGGCGTTCGAGCCACGGTTGAACGCCCGGTTGAAGCCGCGAAACAGCCAGCCGAACATCTTGTCCATGCCCCGGCTCAGTGCATCTTTCGGGGCGTGGTGCGATTTCAGCAGCAATGCTGCCAGCGCCGGCGACAGGGTCAGCGAGTTGATCGCCGAAATGATGGTGGAGATCGAGATGGTCAGCGCGAACTGCTTGTAGAACTGGCCGGTCAGGCCGGTGATGAAGGCCAGCGGCACGAACACCGCCACCAGCACCAGGGCGATGGCGATGATCGGGCCGGACACTTCCCGCATCGCGCGGTAGGTCGCCTCGACCGGGCTTAAGCCCTCCTCGATATTGCGCTCGACATTCTCCACCACGACGATGGCGTCATCGACCACGATGCCGATGGCCAGCACCAGCCCGAACAGGGTCAGCGCGTTGATCGAGAAGCCGAACACATACATCACCCCGAAGGTGCCGACGATGGAGACCGGCACCGCCAGCAGCGGGATGATCGAGGCGCGCCAGGTCTGCAGGAACAGGATCACCACCAGCACGACCAGGAACACGGCTTCCAGCAGCGTCATCACCACGGCATCGATGGAGGCGCGCACGAACTGGGTGGTGTCATAGACGATCTGGTATTCGACGCCTTCCGGCATGTTCTGCTGGATTTCGTCCATCACCACGCGCACCTGATCGGAAATCTCGATGGCGTTGGACCCCGGCGACTGGAACACCGGCACGGCGACCGCCGGCTTGTTGTTCAGCAGCGAGCGCAGCGCATATTCCGCCGCCCCCATCTCGATCCGGGCGATATCCTTCAGCCGGGTCACCTGACCGTCCGCGCCGGACTTCACGATGATCTCGCCGAATTCCTCCTCGCTTTCGAGGCGGCCCTGCGCGTTCACCGACAGCTGCAGGTCGATGCCCGGCACGCTGGGCGCGGCACCGACAACGCCGGCGGCGGCCTGCACATTCTGCGCGCGGATCTCGTTCACCACATCGCCGGCGGACAGGCCCAGCTCCGCCACCTTGTCGGGGTCCAGCCATATCCGCATGGAATAATCGCCGGAGCCGAACAGCTGCACCTGCCCCACGCCATCGATGCGCGCCAGCCGGTCCTTCACATTGAGGACCGCATAGTTGCGCAGATAGGTCATGTCATAGCGGTCGTTCGGCGACAGCAGATGCACGACCATCATCAGGTCGGGCGAGCTTTTCACCGTGGTGATGCCGAGGCGGCGCACCTCCTCCGGCAGGCGCGGCTCGGCCTGCGAGACGCGGTTCTGCACCAGCTGCTGCGCCTTATCGGCGTCGGTGCCCAGCTTGAAGGTGACGGTCAGCGTCATCAGCCCGTCGGTGGTCGCCTGGCTGCTCATATAGAGCATGTCCTCGACGCCGTTGATCGCCTCCTCGATGGGGGTGGCGACGGTCTCGGCGATGACGCGCGGATTGGCGCCCGGATAATTGGCGCGCACCACGATCTGCGGCGGCACCACTTCGGGATATTCGGAGATCGGCATGGCGCGCAGCGCGATCAGCCCGGTGACGAAAATCAGCACCGACAGCACGCCCGCAAAGATCGGGCGATCGATAAAGAACTTGGAGATGTTCATGAAAGGAGACTCCGCCCGATCAGGCGTTGGACAGGCCGGCAGACGCAGCGCTTAGCGCTGCGCCACCGACGTGCCGCCCGCAGGCTGGGAAAAATTGTACATACTGACCATCTGGGGGGCGACGACAGCCCCTGGCCGCACCCGGTGCAGGCCGTTCACGACGATGCGCTCGCCGGCTTCAAGCCCATTGGTGACGACGCGCAAACCGTCCTCGGTGGAGGCACCCAGTGCCACCTCGCGATAGCCGACCTTGTTCTCGCCATCGACCACCAGCACGAATTTCTTGTCCTGGTCGGTACCGATGGCACGTTCGGAGATCACCAACAGCGAATCGGCCTTGGCCTCGCCCATGCGCAGCCGCACGAACTGGCCTGGCATCAGCAACCCCTGGGGATTGGCGAACCGGGCGCGGACCCGCACCGTGCCGCTGCGCGCATCGACGCTGTTGTCGATCAGCTGGAGCTGACCGGTATGCTCCGCTGCGTCGCTGGCGATGGTGCCCATCTGCACCGGAATGCGCTCGATGGCGGCTGGTGCGCCCTGGGCGGCGAGGTCGCGGAGCGCCGAAGCGACGATGCGTTCGTTCACATCGAAACCGGCATAGATCGGATCGACGGAAACCAGATTGGTCAGCACCGGCGCACCGGGACCGGCGGCGACCAGATTGCCGACGGTGATCTCCAGCTTGCCGACGCGGCCGGAGACCGGCGCCTTGATTTCGGTATAATCGAGATTGAGCTGGGCCGCCTGCAGACCGGCCTGGGCGGCGCGCAGGTTCGCCACCGCCTCGATATGGGCGCTGACCCGCTGATCGACGACGCTCTGCGAGATCGTGCCCCGGTTGGACTGCTGCAGCTGCTGCGCCCGGTCACGTTCCTTCTTGGCGAAGGAAACACGGGTTTCCGCCGCCGCCACCTCGGCCTGAAGCCGGGCGACCTCCGCCTTGTAGGGATCGGGGTCGATGGTGATCAGCAAATCGCCCTTGCGGACCAGCCCGCCCTCACGGAAATGTACCGACTGCACCGCGCCGGACACGCGCGAGCGGATATCCACCCGCTCCACCGCTTCCAGCCGGCCGGAGAAATCGTGCCACAGGCCGGTCTCGCGGCGCTCAACCGTTGCCACGGAAACCGGCACCGCGCTGGGGGCCGCCGCTGCCGGCGGCGCATCGTCGGCCAGCACGACATGCCAGCCTTGCGTGAAATAGAGGCCGCCACCGGCGGCGGCGGCGCCAAGGATAAGTGCAGCGCCCAGGAGGCGCCGTAAGCCCTTGTTCATGAGGAAACTCCTTGACCGGTGGTCGATGCGCTGGATGGCGAAGTGGCGCGGTCAAGGCCGGCTGCCCATCCGATTCTGTAATGAACGATACAGATATGACGCTGGACGGATACCGTCAAGCGAATTATATAGTGCTTCATAAAGAATTAAAAAAGGAGGATCGCCATGGCTAAGGGTCGTCCCCGCTCATTCGATATGGACACAGCCCTGGACCAGGCCCTGAAGCTGTTCTGGACCAAGGGATACGAGGGCACCTCGCTGTCCGATCTCACGCAGGCGATGGGCATCAGCCCGCCCAGCCTCTATGCCGCCTTCGGCAACAAGGAGGAGCTGTTCCGCCGCGCCCTCGACCGCTACATGCAGGAAATGGTCGATTTCTGCGGCACACTGAACGCCCCGACTGCCCGCGAAGTAGCGGAGAGACTGCTCCACTCCAGCGCGGACATCGACCCGGACCGTCCGGCAGGCTGCCTGCTGGTGCAGGCGGCGCTGTCCTGCTCCGAGGCCTCCGATTCAGTCCGGCAGGAGCTGATCGCCCGCCGCAAAGCCGGAGAGGACGCCCTGCGCGACCGCTTCGAGCGCGCGGTGCGCGAGGGCGACCTGCCGCCGACCGCCGACCCGGCCCTGCTGGCCGGCTACCTGACGGTCACCGCCGAGGGCATGGCCGTACATGCGACCAGCGGCGCCAGCCGGGAGGTGCTGCGCGGCATCGCCGACGCCGCCCTCCAGGCCTGGCCCGTGCTGATCGCCGGCAGGCAACCCGGCACCGCCGCGCCGGAGCAGGCGGCGGATTAGCCGCCGCCCTTTTCCGGACTTACCGGTCACGCGGTCTCCCGTACCATCGGCAGGCGCTCTGGCCGGCCCACGCCCAGCCGCGCCATCGCATTGGCGACGGCGGGACCGACCGGCGGCACGCCCGGCTCGCCCACGCCCGTCGGCGCCTCCGTCGAGGGCACGATAACGACTTCGATTTCCGGCATCTCGTCGATGCGCAGCGAACGGTAGCTGTCGAAATTGCCCTGCGCCGGCAGGCCGCCATCGAGGGTCACCTCGGCATAGAGCACATGGCCGAGGCCATAGCCGATGCCGCCTTCGATCTGCGCGCGGATCACATCCGGGTTGACCGCGACGCCGCAATCGATGGCGCACCAGACCTTGTGCACCTTCGGCCCGCTGTCGCCCATCGAGACCTCGGCGATCTGCGCGACATAACTGCCGAAGCTCTCCACCGCCGCGACGCCACGCGCCCTGCCCTCTGCCGGGCGGCTGCCCGACCAGTCGGCCAGCTTGGCGACCGCGCGCAGTGCACCGGCCAGGCGCGGCTTGTCCGCCATCAGTGCCAACCGTCCCTCGACCGGGTCCTGCCCGGTCTCCTCCAGCAGCCGGTCGATGAAGCATTCGACCGCATAGCCGGTATGGGTATGGCCGACCGACCGCCACCACAGCACCGGCACGGGGGAGTTCACCGTGTGCAGGTCGCAGCGGAAATTGGCGACCGCATAGGGAAGCTCGCGCGAGCCTTCGACCGAGGTGATGTCGATGCCATCCTTCACCAGGAACTGCTCGAACGGCGTGCCGATCGCCAGCGACTGGCCGACGATGGTGTTGCTCCAGCCGGTGATTTTCCCGTCCTTGATGGCCCCTTTCATGCGGTGCACGAAGATCGAGCGGTAATAGCCGCCGGTGATGTCGTCCTCGCGGCTCCAGACCAGCTTCACCGGGCGGTTCGGGCCGATCGCCTTGGCCGCCTCCGCCAGCTCGACGGCGAGCTGGGCATCGCCCTGCGCGCGCCGGCCGAAGCTGCCGCCGCCGAGAAGCGTCTCCACCGTCACCTTGCCCGGCTCCAGCCCCAGCACCTTGGCGATGCTCATATGGTCCAGGGTCTGCAACTGGCTGCCGAAACGGGCGCGGGCCGACTGGCCGTCCCATTCCAGATAGCCGTCCAGCGGCTCCATCGGCGCATGGGCGAGATAGGGGAAGATATATTCCGCCTCGATGATCTTCTCGCCGTCGGCGAAGGCGGCATCGGCATCGCCGTGCGCCCCGGCGGCAACACCCGGCGTCTTGGCGAGCGCGCGGTACTCCTCGATCATCGCCTCGCTGCCGCGTGTCTCGGCGGCGCTGTCATCCCATTCGAGGGACAGCGCCTCGCGCCCCTTCAGCGCCGGCCACATGCCCTCGGCATAGACCGCTACCCCGGAGGACAGCCGCTTCACATCAACCACGCCGCGAATCTTGCGGGCGGCGCTGTCGTCGAACCGGGCGAGCTTTGCACCGAAACGCGGCGGCCGGGCGACCACCACGGTCAGCATATCCGGCGTGCGGATGTCGATGGTGAATTCGGCGCTGCCATTCACCTTGGACGCGGTGTCCAGCTTGCGCAGCGCCTGCCCTTCCTTGCCGATCAGCCGGAAGGATGAGGGGTCCTTCAGCGCCACATTCTCCGGCACTGGCAGGCCGGCAGCATCTTCCGCGAACGCGCCGAACCGGCCGGTCTTGCCGGACGGATGGCGCAGCAGGCCGCGCTCGATGGTGATCTCGGAAGCCGGCACCTTCCAGCGGGCGGCCGCCGCCTGCACCAGCATGGCGCGCGCCGTGGCGCCGGCCTGGCGCATCTGCATGTAGGAGTTGGCGATGGCGGTGGACCCGCCGGTGCCCTGCACGCCGAAGGCCAGGTTCTTGTACAGCTCGACATTGGCGGGCGCATGCTCGGCGCGCATCTGCGCCCAGTCGGCGTCCATCTCCTCGGCGACCAGGGTGCTGAGGCCGGTGAACGGGCCCTGGCCGAATTCGATATGCTTCACCAGCACGGTCACGGTGTCGTCGGTACCGACGCGCACGAAGGCATTGGGCGCGAAGGCGGCGCCCTTGGCCTGGCTGGCGGCCTTCACCTTGCCGGCCAGCGGCAGTTGCAGGGCGAGGGTAAGGCCGGCCGCGCCTTGCAGCACGGCGCGGCGGGAAACGCGCATGGCGGTCATGATCAGCCCTCCAGAGTGCGGGCGGCGTCGTGGATCGCGGCCCGGATGCGGACATAGGTGGCGCAGCGGCAGAGATTGCCGTTCATCGCCGTATCGATGTCCTCGTCAGTCGGTTTCCTGTTCTCGGTCAGCAAGGCGACGGCGCTCATCACCTGGCCGGACTGGCAATAGCCGCATTGCGGCACGTCATGCGCGGTCCAGGCGGCCTGCACGGCGCGCGCCTCGGGGCTGGTGATGGCCTCGATGGTGGTCACCTCGCCCGCCGCGACGGATGATACCGGGAACACACAGGAACGCTGCGCCACGCCGTCCACGAAGACGGTGCAGGCGCCGCACTGCGCCATGCCGCAACCGAACTTGGTGCCGGTCAGGCCCAGCGTGTCGCGCAGGACCCAGAGCAAGGGGGTATCGTCATCGACATCGACGCTGTGCGTCTGGCCGTTGACTTTCAGGGTGATAGCCATGGCTGCCTCACAGGTAGCTGGAAAGGGACCGGATGGTGGAACGCCGGAGGAACGGGGACGGCCGGCTTCTTCAAGCCGGTTTGCGTGCAGCCGTTCCTCCTGTATGAATTTTTGGTGTCCGATCTTCTGTCGGATACCATATACTAACTAGACCCGATGGTCTTATTGAGTATAGTCCGTATAAACCGAGTGTCTGTCAACACCCATCATGCGTCCGAAAACCGAAATTTGTGAGATCACCGCGCAGACCAGGCTGGAGCAGGTCGCCGACGCCGCGCGCCGGCTGTTCGCCCGCTATGGCTACAAGCGCACCTCCATGGATGATATTGCGCGCGAGGCCGGCGTTGCCAAGGCCACGCTCTATCTGCATTTCAAAGGCAAGGACGATGTGTTCCGCACCATGATGCGGCGGACCGCTGATCTGGTGCTGGAGCGTTGCGACGCGGCGCTGGCCAGCGGCGCGCCCTTTGCCGATCGGCTGGAAGGCGTGCTGGGCGCCTATTACGGCACCTGGATCGATCTGTTCGGCGACCCCGCCCATTGGGGCGAGCTGCATGTGGTGAAGACGCAGATCGCCATGGCCCAGGCGAAGGAGCTGGAAAGTCTCTATCTCCAGCGCTTCCGGGATTTCCTCACCAAGGCGGATGCCGAGGGTGAGATCGCGCTGTCCCGCGCCGGCGCCGACGCCGCCCAGCTCTGTCAGACGCTGATGCAGGCGGCAGCCGGCGCCAAGAGCGGAACCCCGCCGACACCGGACGAATATCGCCAGCGCCTGGGCAACATCGCCCGGCTGGCCGCCGCCGCGCTGACACGACACGCGGAATAGACCCGACCTCGCCAACCTCTATGTCGCACATACCCTGCTTGGCGACCCGCTTGCCAATGCCGTGGTGGCGGAACTGTCGCGCCATTCGCCGGATTTCCTATGCGGACCCGGCGAAGCGGCGGCATGCAGCGAATTCCTAGAGGGTAATCGCTGCGTTACCGCGCGCTGTGCCGTCCGGGCAGACCGGCCCTGCATAACAGACACCCCTCGTAAAGTTGCGAATAATTATCACTATTGCTAGGGTCGCGTTTCAGTACCGCACTGCCAGAAATCAATCGGGGCACGAACCGTGATCGGCAAGGACATCAGGGGATTGTTCCTCGCGCACCGCGCCGAGATTCAGGCTTATCTCACCCGCAAGCTGCGCAATGCGGAACTGGCGGCCGAGCTGACGCAGGAGGCCTTCCTGCGCTTCGCGGAACAAGGCCAGGCCGGATCGGCCGCCATTCTGCACGACCGCTCCTACCTCTATCGCGTGGCGCATAATCTGGCGGTGGACCATTTGCGCCTGCACAGCCGGGAAAAGTTGGAACCGCTGGGCAGCGACATGCTGGACGCCATCGCCGACGACTCACCCTCGCCGGAGCAGGTGGCCGGCGGCCATAGCGAGCTTGCCCGGCTGCAGCGCATCCTGATGGAGCTGCCGGAACGCACGCGCGCGGTATTCGTGCTGACCCGCATCGATTTGCTGACCTATCACGAGACCGCCGCGCGGCTGGAAATCTCCGAAAGCTCCGTTCAGAAGCACCTCGCCCGGGCGGTAAAGCATGTCATGCAACGGCTGCGCTCCGACGAGACGGAGGCATAATCCGACATGAGCATTACCGAATCGGCGCCGCCCATTCGTCCTATCTAGGGCGGCTGCTGAAACAGACCGAAGAACGGCCCGCCAAGCACTGGATGGATTCGTGAGCAAGCCGAAACACCGTCAGGATGAGATCGACAGCGCCGCCGCCGAGTGGGTCGTGCGGCTGGAGGGGGCGCCGCTGACCCCGTCGGAGCGGCAGGCACTGGAAAGCTGGCTGCAGGCCGACCCTGCGCATGCCGAAACGCTGGCCGAGGCGCGCGCCGCCCTGGCCCGGATGGACGCGTTGCGCGCCGCGCCGGAGGTGGCTCCAAAGCGCGAGATTTCCCCCTGGCCGCCGGCGGACGAATTCCCGCGCCGTCGCCACAACCGCATGCACATATGGGCATCAGCGGCGGCACTGGCGGCCTGCCTCCTGCTCTTCATCGCCGCCAGTGTGCTCTGGTTCGGCAACCCAGGTACCCTGCTGCTGGCCGATCATCGGACGGCACCGGGCGAAATCCGCGCGGTCGGGCTCGCGGATGGCAGCACCGTGCTGCTGGGGCCGGCCAGCGCCATCGCCGTGCGCTACTCCGACAGCGGCCGCGCCGTCGAACTGCTGGAGGGTGTCGCCTATTTCACGGCCATCCCCAGGGAGCAGGCCGGCGGACGCCCCTTCACCGTCATGGCGGCGGGCGGCACGGCGCAGGCGCTGGGCACCCGCTTTCAGGTGGAGCGCACCGGCGATGCCGTCATCGTCACCGTGACCGAGCATAAGGTGGAGGTCGCGTTGGAAGGCGCTGCCGTGAAACTGTCGCCCGGCCAGGCCGTGCGCTATGCGCCGGGCAACCCGGGTAAGGGTACCCTCGGCAAGGTTCGCACCGTCTCGCTGGAGCAGAGCCTCGCCTGGCAGCGCGGCCGGCTGATCTTCGACCGCGTACCGCTGGACGAGGCGATGGCCGCCCTCAACCGCTATCGCCATGGGCGCATCCTGATCGCCGATCCGGAACTCGCCACGCGCAGCGTCAGCGGCGTGTTCGACCCGAACCATCCGGACGAGGTGCTGCGGCGCATCGCCGGCGAACTTGGCGTGGAGCACGTGGAAATCCCGCCCCTGCTGACCCTGCTGCGATAAAAATTCAAAAAATCCGCTGGCCGCTTACCGACTCGGCAGCGCAGTTCCGTCTCACTCATGAGAGCGAATGTAAATCATTCGCAATTCATCGGTCTGAGTGAAAGGAACTGGGCTTATGGGGGCGATGGGGATCGCACGTCATCACGGCAGGGGAAACGCAAAGCGGCAGGTGCTGAAGGCGACGGTCTGTACGCTGGCACTGACGCTTGGCGCCGCAGGGGCAATCCTGTCTTCAGACAACGCCCTGGCACAGCAGCAGCCGGTTACAGTCTCGCAGGCCACGGTCTCCTACAACATCCCGGCGCAGGACATGAACAGGGCGCTGTTGGCCTTCGCCGACCGCAGCGGGCTGGAAATCTTCTTCGAGGCATCGCGCGTCCAGGGGCTGCGCAGCCCGGGGCTGAAGGGCGCCCACCCGCCGCGCCAGGCACTGGCGCAGCTGCTGCGCGGCACCGGCCTTACCTATAATTTCGTCGGCAATAATTATGTCCGCATCGAGCGCGCGGCCACCAGCGGCGAGGCCAAGACCGGTACCATGGAGCTGACGCCGGTCGTGGTCAGCGCCACCGGCTATGAGCAGCAGGTGACCGACGCGCCGGCGACGGTGACGGTCATCACCGCCGAGGAGCTGAAAGGCAAATCCTACAGCAGCATCACGGAAATCCTGGATACGGTCCCGGGCATCACCATCCAGTCGAGCGGCAGCGGCAAGCTGCCGGGATCGACCACCATCAACATGCGCGGCATGAGCGAATCCTACATCCTGTTCCTGGTCGATGGCCGGCCGCTGGGCGATTCGCAGGACGCCTATTACAACGGCTTCGGTTCGGGCCAGAAGACGCTGCTGCTGCCGCCGCCGGCCGCCATCGAGCGTATCGAGATCATCCGTGGCCCGATGTCCTCGCTCTACGGCTCCAGCGCCTCGGGCGGCCTGATCAACATCATCACCAAGAAAGCGGCCGACAGGTGGACCGGCAGCCTGACCCTGGGCCAGACCATTCAGGAAAACGACGCCTCCTCGAACGCGCTGCAATCCAGCTACTATCTGACCGGGCCGCTGATCCAGGACAGGCTGGGCCTGACCTTCTACGGCTCGACCTATGACCGCGACCCGGATGAATTCCAGGGCGGCTATTCCGGGTCGCGGTCATAGGC
>Ga0208179_1001404_pt1 | contig 12356 bp, 31 predicted proteins | sample Malvired_Geostar_FD_184238 | JGI IMG/M metagenome (GOLD analysis project Ga0208179, IMG submission 184238) | Marine viral communities from the Global Malaspina Expedition - Malaspina viral metaG DeepMed_Geostar (SPAdes) (version 2) | ecosystem: Environmental > Aquatic > Marine > Oceanic | place...
GCAAAGAAGGCTTTTACTGGACAGCCGTTCTTGTGAGAAGTTTGAGTGGAAGTCACGTCAGTAATCACCCCTCTCGCCTCTCTACCCCAATTATAGCACGGAATAGGCCCGTGTCAAGGGGAAAATCCAACTATTCCTCGCTGCCGAACATTTTGTCGAAGCACGTCCCGCACACCCCACTGATGAGGACTTCCCGCTCATCCGCTGACAGGTACGGCATGGCGTTCTGAATCAGTTCACCATTCTCCCACGCCGTAACATCCTCAACATACACTTTCATCTCGACCTGATTCTTGCAGCGGTTGCAGGTCGTCCACATCGTCGTTTTCAGTTTTGCCATAATCATACCGTTACCCCTTCACTCAAGAATTGTTCTGCGTAGAAGATTGCATCCGCCTCATCCGGGCAGTCGGCAATCATGTCCATGTTGAAATCATCCGGGCCATCCGCAATCGGCGCCCACACCTCGTACACGCTGTACCGGGGTTCCCAAACAATCTCGACCCCGTCCTGATTCCAAACCAACTCGCCGTGATGAGTTCTGATAGCCATTGTCTATCCCCTTCGTTTGCCCTTGTTATCCCCCATTATAGTATATTATCGACATTATGCAACCCCCATCTCCACACATTCTGAAATAATTCTAGAATAGTCATAAGTCTTTGTGTAGCAAGAGGTTAGGTCAAAATGGGCGGGGCGATTTTGGCCTTCTTTAACTCGTTACAATAATTATTGTTCCACTAAAAACAAGCCACCCCCACAACGCAACCCTTTCAGCCCACAATCCCATGTTTTTCACCCCTCTTACTCCTTTTTACGCTACAGCCATCCTTGTGTTTCTTTATCTTTACCCGAAACTGCGACCAACCAAACTTCCCCCTGTTATACTGGGAGATAAGGTCGAACATAGCTTGCGGGGTTGTGCGAACAGTCATCCACTTGTTCTCAGGAATTTTGTGGACAATCTCAAAACCAATTGCTTTAGGCATCGGCCTTGCCCTTGTCCCGCACTTCGCGCTTCCACGTTGCGCGGTCACAGTATGACCAACCAGCGTTGACCAATTCCCTGATGGCCTTACGCTCTTCCGCCGTGGCTTCCTTACGCTTTTGGAACTTGTCGCCTTTACGCAGAATCTTCATCGTCTTCCTCCATAATCTTTCGTTCATTTTCGTGTTTGTACTTGTCAGCCGCGTTCAGACGCTCAAGCAGCCGGTTGCCGAGGCTTTTCGGGTTTGCCAGTGCCTCATTGCCGGTCAGTTGCGAGGCCATAATGATGAAGTCCAGCACGCCCCGAACGTCCATGAATCCAACCACGTCATCGTAGAACGTGTCGCTGTCATCGTCACCGATAGGCCCGGTGAATCCCGGCACGGCAACCCACGTCAGTTGGCTACCAGTAACGTAGGCGGCACACTCGGCGGTGTTGGAACCCCAATGAAAACCATCATCCCCGCAGCAAGCGTCCTTTGGGGCGTCGAATGGTTGATGCTGCACATCCGGGTCGCAGTAGTTCCCCGGTCCCCACTGGACGGAAACCGTAATGCCGTTGGGCAGGTCCAGTTGGAATCCCTTGTTGTCACAGATACGCATTGCTTTGTAAGTCATTATTTCCACCAATCAAACTTGTCAGCGAGCCAGCAAACGACTCCCAATGCCACTATTATACCAAGGATGTTCTGCCATGTCAAGAGGTCAGTTACCATTATTCCACCCCATCATCGAGGTAGCGGTACGTCATCGTCTGGTGGGCTTGTGCGAATTCGCCCTTTGGCACTTTCACCGCCCATGCATGTCCACCGTACTCTATCGTCAGATGTTCGAAGTTGTCAACAGGTCTCGCGTCCCTGTCACTCGGCATACTCACGATTGCGCTATGCAGATTCTGCATTACATCGACTCCCTGATTGCGTTTCTGTTCTTGTTTGCCCGTGTGCGGTTCCGCTTGGTTCGCCTGTCGGCGTGTTTGCCAGCCCCGCCCCGGTGTGTCTTGTGACCCACGCCAACCTTCCAAGGCTTGACGGTGATTTCCAGTGTGATGATGTCGCGTGCCATGTCTTGCCCTCTCTGTTACACTCCCCATTATATACTATTATCGTCCAAAGTCAACCCTAAACTTGAGAAATTCCGCTAACTTTTCGCTGACTATAGACTAACTCAGACTTCAGCCGATAGGCTTTGCTGAGACACAATCTCAAGTGTATCATTTTGCCTCATGTAGCATTTTGATACATAGCATCCTTTTGCCACACCCCATTATATAGTATTATCGGCATTTGTCAACCCCAACCTTTAGTGGTTTTCTAAGTTTTTTGAGATTAGTTGTAAGTTGTTATGTAGCAAGGGTTTACGCAAAATATGCCCGCCGATTTTGTGCCAAAAGTCAAGCCCAATCTCGGATTTTAGTCGGCGTCCACATACTCCACCGGCAACACCCGGAAGTGTACGCCGCCCAACCCGCAAGCCTCGAAGAACCGCCCACGGTCAAAGCGTGGGTTATCCTTTTCGCAAGCGTTGGCAAGGTCACACGCCATATCATACGCTGCGTCCCAGTTTGTTTTTGCCAGCTTCTCAACGGAACCGGCCAGCATCTCAAAATCTTTTCGTGTCATCATACGTCAACCATCTCCATTCGATTCCAAACTTCATCAGCGACGGTTACGGCCCATTCGCTGTCGTCAGTTGTTTCAACCACGTCCCAATCGAAGCCATCGGGACCATTCGCCACCATCTTCCACACCTCGAAATTGTCACTACCATGCAGGTAGATAACTCTCACGCCGTCCAACTTGTAAACCGTTTCCATTCTCTACGTCCCCTTCACTTTCCAGATTTTACGTCGTTGCTTTATTGCACCATTGAACCCGAAGCCGCCACTGGTCAAGTGCCGGTAGTCAACCGCCAACCCCATATCGGCGGGGATTTCGTTGCCAAGCTGCCCGTGCAGGATGGTGATGCACTGTTGCATCCGGTGAGCTTTCAACGGGACCAACTCGAAGTCGTATCGAGTACCCCTGTCAAACAAGTCGCCGGTTTTTGGTTTGTTCTGCATGTGTATATTGTACCAGATACGTTGTTGATTGTCAACCCTAGCAACACCACTTTGTGTCTTGCCAGTAGTCGAATCCCGAAGGCCCGTCGCCCACGTAATTCTTGAATTCCGTTTTCGGCTTCTCCGTGTGGAGTACCGCCGGGGCATCCCCGCCACACTTCTCACAGTTGCAGTTCCAGTCGTTGTTTTCGTTTTCGTTCTTCATCGTGTTTCCCTTTTCGTTCTTGTTTTCCATGTCTCCCATTATACTATATTATCGGCATAAATCAACCCCAATCTTCAACTAAAATAAAATTTTCTCAGAATAGTTGTAAACCGTTGTGGCGCAAGAGGTTACGTCGTGCGGAACCCCGGCCCCGCACGTTTTTGTCAACCCCTAAATCACTCCGGTTGCGGAATGGGGTCGCCGGGGGTCCATGTAGAAAACGGCGGTTCAAGCACACGCAAGCCCAGCATGAAGTCGGCGTGTACCCTCGCTTGCTCACCAGAGCAATGTCCCATCTGATACGCCTTGTCCACCACTGAAATCGGGAAGGACCATTCCGCGCCTGCTGGTGCGTCCATCACCACGATTGAAGCGGCATCCTCCCAGCTTTCTGCCTCCACCCACTCATCTACCCAAACATTTCGATAGGTGTCCGGTTCCTCTGGATGGGCTTCTTTGTAAGCTGCTTGCACTTTGAACTCATACATCATTCTGCAAACAACTCCTCTCCCCGCTCCGCTTTCGCGGCGTAGATCTCGATAAGCTCGGCCTTTGCCGCCTTTTCTTTTTGGTGGTCGCTGATCGCCTCGGTGTGGCGTCGGTTATATTCCTGCTCTACACTAGCAAGAGACCTGTGGCCTGTCGCGTCGTGGTATGATTCTGGCAACCATGAATTCGGCACTTCCAGAACCTCGCTCATCTCCTCGCGGAGCTTTGCAACCAACTGCCCACCAACCGTGTTCTCAAATCTGTAGCCCATACTTTCCCTTTTCTGTTTTCTTGGGTCGGCCCCGGATGTTGGGGAGCTTGTCACCCTTGTTGTGCGTATTGTACCAAAAGCGGCGTGTGTTGTCAAGGCTTTCAGTGGCTCTCAACCCTATCTCGTGGCGTGGTATGCAGGTTGCCTGCGAGATCCAGTAGCCCGTTCAACGGCTAGACCGTATGGTGACTCTTACGTCCCACAACGACTGCCTAGCCGTCGAACAGATCCACAACGATGAGCGCTGCGAATGTTACGATGATGATTGTGTAGATGGTGTTCATGTTTTCCCTTTTCGTTACGTGTATTTTACCATACACGTTGCTGGTTGTCAAGCCCCAAAACCGTTGTTTTTCTCCAGATGGCCAATCGCCATCTCCAGCCACGCAACGCTCATCAGGTTCTCTGTCGGCTCATTGCGTGGGCGAAACCCGTACACGTCCTTGTGTGTGTCCGAGTAGATGCACTGGAGTTGTTGGAGCCTTGTCAGTTCGTGCCATTGTTTTGTTTTCATGTTTCCCTTTTCCTTGTTGTTTTTCATATCCCCATTATATATATATTATCGGCATTTTGCAACCCCAAACGCCACCCTAAATTTTATTTTGTCAAAGTAGTTGCTAAGTCATTGGTGCCAAAGGACTTACGGCGTGCGGAACCCCCGCCCCGCACGTTTTTTGTCAACCCCTCTAGGGGCTAGAGGGCTGCATTGGGCAAGACGCTCTCGTCGAATTCGATGTCGTACTCGGTGTCCGCATCACCGATGGGGTCGTGTTCCGGGTCTTCCGGGTCATCCCACGACTTCACCAGTTCGCCACCGGGACGGCCAAACACCGGGAACGGGTACGCCGGTGGGTACGGTGAGGACTCTTCGCGCGCCCGTGCGTCGGCCTCGATGATCTGGGCCTCGATTGCGATGGTGTTGTCGCGTGTTTCGTCAAACGTCATTGTGAGTCCCTTTCAAGAACTGTGCTGTGTTGGGTCGGCCTCGGTGGTCGAGGAGCTTTGCACCCTTGTTGTGCATATTGTACCAGATACGCCGCTGGTTGTCAACGGCAGAATCCGGTTGCCGGGATGTAGTTCGGCCCAGCCTTGTGAGCCACAATCCGCTTCTCAATCTGGCGGAACCATGCAGCGTGTTCGCTGTATTCATCCGCGAACGTGATACCAGCCTCGCGGTTGTCCACCTGTTCACAGCGGAAGCACTGGTTGCCAGCCACGAAAGCCTCGCAGGTCATCGCGCCACAAGCACAGTTGTTCGGCTTGGTGTTGTTGTTATTCGTCATTGTGTTTTCCCTTTCAAGGAAGTAGGTTGTTGTTTCTTATGCTCCCATTATACTTATATTATCGGCATAATACAAGCCCAATCTTCAACTAAAATAAAATTTCCCCAAAGTAGTTGCTAAGTCGTTGGTATCAAAGGACTTACGACGTGCGAAACCCCGGCCCCGCACGTTTTTGTCAAGCCCAAAAGCAAAAAAAACCCCCGCCGCATTTAGGGGCGAAGGTTCGTAGGCGATAGACGCCCATCCATCCAGTAGCGATTTAGATACTGGACAGTATGACAATGACCGTCGCAACGGCTTTGATCACGGCTGACCAAATCATAGCGTTTCCTCCTCGTTCCATTCTTCGTCGTGCCAATCGGGATCTTCCGTCCCGCCCAGTATGTGCCTTGCGGGTCCACGTCTGGCTCTGCCCATATCCCGCAACTCGATAATCAACGGCCATAGCACCAACATCCCGAAACCAATCACGATCTTCGTCGTCAACGGCGACACGTTCCACGCTGCCAACATTGTCAATCCTCTTTGTCGCCGTGTCTCGGACCATCGACCAAGTTACGGCCTCCGAGTTCCTTCAGCATCTTGTTGCCGATGCTGTTCGGATTCGGCTTCGCGTCGATCTGCGATGCTCGATTGATGAAGTCCAGCACACCCTGAACGTCAAGGAATCCAACCACGTCATCGTAGAACGTGTCGCTGTCATCGTCACCGATTGGTCCAGTGAATCCCGGCACGGCAACCCACGACAGGTTGCTACCAGTAACGTAGGCGGCACACTCAGCGGTGTTAGAACCCCAATGCTCGCCATCATCCCCCATCGCTTTCTTTGGAGCGTCGTATGGTTGATGCTGCACATCCGGGTCGCAGTAGTTCCCCGGTCCAAGCTGGACGGAAACCGTCACGCCGTTGGGCAAGTCCAGATGGAAGCCCTTGTTGTCACAGATACGAATTGCCTTGTCCGTCATCGTCCGTTCCTCTTTCGTTTCGTGTTAGGTACTATTGTACCACAATACAGCCTGTTGTCAAGCTCAAACTTTCCTTGCTCTGCAATCGAGTTCGCTTGCAAGTTCAATGTTCTTCGCATCATCATCAAAGAAGTAAACCACTTCATGATTCTCGATGATGCTCAGCAAAACAGTTCGCTTTGCCTTTGCAACGTTTTGTCCTACGTTGCCTTGTTCTGGATTGTCTTCACCAATGCAATGGATCTCATGTGCTTCAATGTCGAAGCCATTCAAGAACTCAGCAATTGCGTTTGCAATACGCTTGTTGCGAGCCGTCAAGATGAAAACCGAATGGCCTTCATCGTAAACTTCCTTCGCCAAGTCCATCAGTTCCAATGGTGTGCCGTTCAAGATCGTCGAAGGATCATTGAACTCTGCGAAACGATCATCAGTTCCTTCGCGTTCAACTGCACTTGTGTGAGCAAGTGTATCATCGAAATCGAAAACGAAGGCTTTTGTTTTTGTTCTGTTTTTCATTGTTGTTTCTTTGTTTCTCATAACCCCATTATACTTATATTATCGACATTTTGCAACCCCAATCTTCAGCTAAAATAAAATTTTCCCAAAATAGCCGTAAGTCGTTACCCACTAAGGAGTTACGACGTGCGGAACCCCGGCCCCGCACAAAACTCGCAAGGCTCAGGTGCCCCTCTACAGTGACTCCTAGAGGGCTACCTTAGAGAATACTCCAGAGGCTGGCACCCCTATTAGACTAAGGGCAGCCTACCCGTGTGTGTCAGCTACCAAGCAGGGACCGCGTGGCCCGGTAGGATTCGTCGTCCTTATCCGTAGCCGGTGCGGGTGTCATGCAAGGCTTAGTGCCACCATTCGCGCTTGCCATTGCCTCTCGCAACTCATGCTCATCGACAAGCATATCAAACGAGTGATCACCAATGGTCACGCTCAACACCGTCTTAGATGGGTGCGTCACGGGGCGAGCTTGTGTGTCGTCGAGTGTTTCTACTGTTGCATCTTGGATCTTGATCATCTTGTTTCTCTCGTGTGTGTGTGTGTGGTACAACGATATAGGCCCGTCAGCCCACGTCTCAATCATCCACGGGTGCGCCCTCTGGCTCAGGCGTATCATCCATGTACGGCTTGGATCGGCGGATGTGTCGGCTGTTCACGATGTGTTCCACTTCGCGCTTGTCGTCTTGCCAGTTGTCGTTGTTGTTGTTGTTGTTTGTCATGATCGTATTATACCAAGTAGTCGGTTGTTTGTCAAGCTCAATCGCAAAGTATTTCTACTTGCCCCAAGGATGCCGTCTTGCATCCCCTACGCCGATCATGGCGAGTGGGATAAGGATTGCTGCCAGCATTGCGATTGTTGTGATGTCCATTGTGTGTTACCCTTTGTTCCTTGTTGCTTTGTATGTTACCATTATATATATATTATCGTCATTTGTCAACCCCTCTCTCCACCTAAAATATTATTTTCTCAAAGTAGTTATAAGTCGTTACTACCAAAGGAGTTACGGCATGCGAAACCGGGGTTCCGCTTTTTTACAAACGTGCGTGCGAGGGTGTATTGTAGGGCAATCGCAGGTAGTCGCCTATGCACTAGCACGCACGCTAGAGTAGGGCGGTTAGTCTACCCGCACCTCTTGGGGCTATTTACCCCAAGGATGCCGTTTGGCATCTCCCACGCCAATCATGATGATCGGCAGAAGGATGGCGGCGAGCATTGCAGCGGTGATGAGTGTGTTTGTCATGCTTGTATTGTACCAGAGGAGAGATTGTTTGTCAAGTGTAGGTCGGGGATAGTGGCGTCTTATCAGCGTTGCCTGCTATCCCCTATCGCTTGCCTAGTGCAAGCCACCAGTGGCGGCTTCGTAAAGGATGACGGCGATTGCGATAATGAAAAGGGTATTCATAGTGTTTGTTTCCTTGTTGTTGTTGTTGTTTCTTATACTTGTATTATACTTATATTATCGTCAATTGTCAAGGCCACTCACCACCTTTTCTTGAACTTTCCCAAAGTAGTTGTAAGTCGTTACAGGATAAGCACTTACGACGTTCGGAACCCCGGTTTCGCACGTTTGCTGTCAAGCCTAAATCTACCGAATCGGCATATTGCCGGGATTCAGGAACGGCACGTCGAAGTGATCGCCCTTCATCACTACGGCAGCCTGCGACCAGCCCAGCAACGCCAGCAGTCTAGCCGATTCGCTGAACACCCATTCGCTCCCAGCGTTCAACGGGGCGTTGAGCCGGAAAGCGTTGCCGTCTTTGTCGCGGCCTGTCCAAACTTGTTGTTCTTTGTTTGTCATGATTGTATTGTACCAAGTAGGTTGTTTGTCAAGTAGCCTGCCTATGCACTAGGTCATCATAGCCTAGAGTAGGGCGGGTTATCTACTTGAACCACGGATGCCGCTTAGCATCGCTCACGCCGATCATGGCGAGTGGGATAAGGAGTGTTGCCAGCATTGTGATTGTGATGATGTCCATTGTGTTTCTTTCGTTTGTTGTTGTTGTTTTGTATGCTTGTATTGTACCAGAAGTTGGCTTGTTTGTCAACCCCTATTTGGGGTTTTTTCTAGCCTTCTCATGAGCCTTGAACTTTCTAACCATGTTCCTTGCTGCTCTGAGGCCCTCTTGTCGCAACTGCTCTTGTGTCTTGGTCATTTTTGTTTCCTTGTTGTTTGTCATTTTGTTTTCCTTTTCGTTTGTTGTTGTTGTTTTGTATGCTTGTATTATAACAAGTAGTTGTCGTTTTGTCAACCCCTATCGGGGACAATTCCAGAATATTCTGGAAAGTTTTTTTAGCTATCCAATTCAACGATAGCCTTGAAAACCGAAAGAGTAACGATAACCTTGAGGATGATGAGAAGCATTGTGTTTGTTTCCTTGTTGTTGTTTGTATGCTCCCATTATATATATATTATCGGCAATTGTCAACCCCTATCATGAGCAATTCCAGAACTTTATCAAAGTATTTCTATCGGATCATATCAACGTATCCTTATGCATTATCCATTACATATCAACGTATCCTTATGCATTACATATCAAGTTATCTTTATACGTTACTCACTCATATCAATATATTCTTATATATCATAGTTGAGACTGAATCTCAATGTCAATATATCATAGTGTAGGTCTAACGCCAAGCATAGTGTATCGCTCACCCTAACCATAGTGTATTTCCTACCCTAACCATAGTGTATTCCCCACACCATGAGGTGGGGTTTTTCCAATCTGGACCACCACGCGGATCAAACAGGGAAAAGTCGCAGGTGGTACAGACGAACTAAACTCGCCCGAAATGAAATGTCCACTTTTATTTATACCCAGTCGTCCTGCGGCTGCTCTAAGTCGGGATCTTTTGTGTAATCCGAGGTTAGCTCTTCGCCAGTCTCAATATTACGCAAGGTGACTAAGTATTTGAACTTTTCCCCAGTGATCGACTTGCAGTTTGGGGTGTATGAGTGATTATATAGGCAGTTGGGCACTAGATTGGCCCATTCCCGTTCGTCGGGAAGCCCCGAGTGAGTTTCAAAGAGTTTTTGTCCCGCAGGCAGAGGTTCAACCGCAAAGACACCGTTTCCTTGTATCTTACTTTCCCTAAACTCGCACCGACTCATCCTTCCTCCAGTTCACATATTCCGCGACCGCTTTTCTTGACAATCCCTAATCTTTGTCTCAACTTCCTAACGGCCCCCAAGGATATATGCCGTCCATTTCGAACGCTTAACTGCGCAGCCAAGTCTTTATCTTTTATGTGGGCTGCGTTCTCCCTGATAAATTGCCGATCCTCCATACTCCATTTAATATTCATTGATCGCCCATTTGTGTATTAATAAAGTGGCCATTTGGGTATATAATATATTATAGTCTTACCAAGGGAGGATTTTAATGAGATATTTCAAAAATTCTGACGGAAGGTTAATAGCGTCCTCGGAACCGCAGGTGGTCGCTGCGAGCGGAGTGGACGAAGAGGCTGCGGCACAGGCTAGTCTATCCAAAGAGAAAGACATGCAAGAACTTTTAGGAGATACTGATGAAGCTAAAAATACTATCTGAAGGCACCCCTCCAACCACCAAGGTTGTGAACGCAGATACGGGAGAAGAGGTAGAAGAGATCATAGGTTTAGAAATTAGCATGGATGCATTCCATATAGAAGCAGCTATTTTAATTCGAGACCCTGAGTTATCTATAGAGCAAATCGAGGTACAGGAGATTAGACAAGGTGATTCCACAGGGTATGACGGAAGCCCAAGTAATCCAGATAATCAATAATATTGCCAATAGATTAGCGGGCAAGTTTAAATTTGGCTATCACGACTTGGAAGACATGAGGCAGCAGGCACGCCTGTTTGCTTGGGAGGGCATGGAAAATTACGACGGGATAAGACCGCTTGAGAATTTTTTGTGGACCCATGTTCGCAACCGGCTTTACAACTTCAAGCGAAATAACTTTGGTAGGCCAGATAAACCCTGTGACAGTTGCCCGTTTTTTGATATATCTTTTTCAAATGACAAAGGGTACGGCTGTAAAGAATACAGTAATCACGAAGAGTGCGACCTATATGCTGGATGGCTAAAGAGAAATACTTCTAAACGCAATATTATGAATACTGCACAGCTTGAATTAGATGTAAAAAGTTCAGGGGGCATCGAGGAGATCCTTGATAGAAAGTACATCTTTAATTTAGTAGACAAGTCTATTCCTGTCCAATGTCGAGAAGACTGGGTAAGATTTGTAAACAATCTAAAGCTTCCCAAGGTCCGTAGAGAAGCAATCGTTACGATAATCATGAACATACTAAAGGAGAACGACATTGACACGGAAACGTGGTAAGCGAAAGCGTGGGAAGCTCTCCGTTGCGGATATGAATTTTATTCGACAAAATTGCTTCGACATGCCCCTCACGGAAATTGCCGACCGTCTTAACCGGACAGTTGCGCCAGTGCAGAAGTTTATAGACAAGGAAAACCTTAGAATGCGCAACATGACCGATGATGAACATTTGTTGGTCAAGCTACGTGAACGATACTACTTCAAAGAACTCAGGAAGCAATTCAATGACGCCGAACTTATTTTTTTTGAACATCAATGGATTGATTACTTCAGGCAGTTCTCAGAAGATGTAACACACACGGAGGAGATGGAAATTCTTGAGGTCATTAGGACTGAGGTGCTTATCAACCGAGGCATGGAAGACAGGCAAGAAGTTGTATCAAATATAGAGAGACTTAACAAATTGATTGAGGATGAGATGGCAAAACCCACGCCCATGCAAGACACCCAAGCCCTCGCCTCTTTCCAAACCCAGTTAGGAGCAGCCATGTCTTCTAAATCAGCTTATATTAACGAGCATGAGAAACTGCTTACTAAGAAAGAACGATTACTCAAGGATCTAAAGGGAACAAGAGAGCAACGCAAGAGAAATGCAGACGACGCCAAGACCAATTTTACTTCTTGGTTACGTCAATTGGACGATAAAAAAGTTAGAGAAAAAGAAGGGTTCGATATGGAGATTCACAGGGTTGCTGCTGAAAAGGCAGTCAGTAAGTTGGGTGAATACCATGAGTATGAGGACGGGACAGTGGATCAACCAATATTGAATTCTAACACCTTAAAGGAAGAGGAACAGATATGAAGACAGCTTTAGTAACTGGAGTTACAGGACAGGACGGCTCTTATTTATCTGAGCTTCTGCTAGACAAGGACTACAAAGTCCTTGGACTGAAAAGACGCAGTAGCACAAACACTTCTGACAGACTTGGCAAGTCGATGATTCATCCTAATTTTTCCATAGTTGAAGGAGAAGTGGCAGATTCAGGATGTGTATATGAGATTGTGAATAAGTATAAGCCGGATGAGATATACAACCTTGCTGCCCAGTCCCATGTGGCAACCTCTTTTGAACAACCTGATTTTACTTTTCAAGTTAATGCATTAGGACCGCTCCACTTTTTAGAAGCAATAAGACGATTTTCCCCGTCTACCAAGTTTTATCAAGCCTCTACGAGCGAGATGTTCGGCAAGAACTTCACAGAGAACTATGCAGGTAAATACCAAGACGAAGATACCACCCTTATGCCGC
>Ga0208179_1001406_pt1 | contig 12354 bp, 10 predicted proteins | sample Malvired_Geostar_FD_184238 | JGI IMG/M metagenome (GOLD analysis project Ga0208179, IMG submission 184238) | Marine viral communities from the Global Malaspina Expedition - Malaspina viral metaG DeepMed_Geostar (SPAdes) (version 2) | ecosystem: Environmental > Aquatic > Marine > Oceanic | place...
TATTAGGAGAGAAGTAAATGGCAGCAACATACACAAGTAATCTTCGTCTGACCAAGCAAGGTGATGGAGATAATCCTAATACGTGGGGACAAGTTCTTAACGATGGGGTTATCAGTCTGGTAGATGATGCGGTAGCTGGCTATGCAACTCTATCTATTGGCAGTACTGTCAGTGTTACTCTAACCAATAACCAAGGTTCCGGTGATCAGGCTCGATCTGCTATACTAGAACTTACTGGTTCTATTGGTGGAGCACATACATCTATCTTTGTCCTTATTCCCAATAACTCCAAATCATATGTAGTTCGTAATTCCGTATCAAATAATGCTTCCGACGATGCTGTTATCTTACGAGTTGCCGGTAATACTGGAGTAACTATTCCTCCCAGTTCAAATACTTTTGTAATCACAAATGGAACTTCGGTCTATAATGTTGCTCCTGCAACTTTCGGATCGGCTATAACTGTGGAGGGTGCAGCAACTTTTGAATCAACCGTTTGTGTGTCTGGGGCTGCTAATTTCACAGGAACAGTTACTGTGGGAGGAGATGTAGTAGTCGAGAGTAATGTTCATGTAAGCAGTAAGGTATGTGCCTCGGCCTTCTATGGGGATGGTGCTAATATAACAGGACTTCTTCCTACGGGAGCTATCCTACCTTATGGTGTTACAGCAGCACCAACTGGGTATAAATTATGTGATGGTTCTGCTCATACTCGTACTGGTACTTCAACTTCTGCCTTGTTTACTGTGATTGGGACTTTATATGGAGTTGGTAATGGATCAACTACATTTAATGTTCCTGATCTTGCTGGTAAATTTATGGCAGGAATTGGCTCTGGATTAACTAGTGTAACAGCAGGAATGATTGTTGGAACTACCATAGGTAATACTGGTGGTGTTCAAGCTGTAACATTGACAGAGGCACAAATGCCAGCTCATGAACATGGATTGGCAACACAAGGACCATTTGTAGGGGGTGGTTCATCCAATCTTGCATATACTTCAGGAACTAATGTTAATACAGGATCAACTGGTGATACTGGTGCACACAGTAATATACCTCCTTCATTGATTGTACAATTTATTATCAAGCTTTGATATGACAGCAGAATTAAAAAAATTTAATTTTCAGCAAGGTTTCAATAGAGAAACTACGCAATATGCGGAAGAAGGCCGTTGGTATGACGGTAACCGTGTGCGGTTTCGTGCTGGTCGTCCTGAAAATATGCGTGGCTATGAGGTAAGAACCAGCACTGTCTTTGATGGATCTGGAAGAGCTTTGATTAGTTGGACGGGTACAGATGTCAAAGCCAGAGCAATCTTTGGTACTCCTGATAAACTATATGAACATGAAGGAGATCAGATATATGATATAACACCACTAACATCTTCTGTGGCATTGACAAACTGTTTTGGTACTTCATCAGGCTCTACCAGAGTATGTTGTTCTGATGCTGCTCATGATCGAGCTGCGGGAGATTATGTGTATTTCACAGCAACTTCGGCTATTGGAAGTAGCAATGTAAGTCTGAGTGGAAATGTTTATCCTATTACATCTATTGTGAGTGGAGCTGTATTTACAATTAGTGTTACTGGAAATGCAGATAGTACGGAGTCTGCCAAAGGAAAGGCCACATTCAATTACTACATTCCCACAGGTAGTTCTGTGGCTGCTGCTGGGGTAGGCTATACGGCTGCTGCATATAATGCAACCGAGCCAACATCAGTGGGAATTAGCAAAATATCTACAAACGCAGGTAATACACTGGTAACTGTCTCTTGTGCTGCTGCTCATGGAGGAGTTGCCAATGATACTGTAATATTTATACCTGTGAGTGCGGCTGCTCATCCAGTCACTGTAGGAGGTAATCTTATTCTGAGTCAATCTTCAGTAGGATCTGTTAATGTGGGAGGACCAGAATTTACCATCGTGTCGATAGCTAGTACTCAGATTATTGTGAGTGTTAATACGGCTGCATCAGCTACGGAGAATGCCACATCTAATCTGGCAATGACTGCCCGGATCTATCCTCAAGTAGCAGGAAGTATAGGCTCTCCCTACAGGGCTTGGGATGAACCTGCCTCTGCAAGTGCATCAGGTCTTAAAATTGAAATTGGACAGTGGAGCCTGGATAACTGGGGTGAGGATGTAATAGCCAATCGGAGAGGAAGTAATATATTTTATTTTGATACAGATGCTTCTGTAACTCCCACCAGAGCCACATCAATTACCACATCTCCAATTAGTGTTAACTCAATTATTGTATCTCCCAATGATAGACATCTGATTGCTCTGGGTACTAATGAATATGCAGCGGATGCCACAGTGAGTGGAACATTCAATCCAATGTTGGTTCGTTGGTCTGATCAAGATAATCGAACTAACTGGGTTCCTTCTCTAAGTACAACGTCCGGGGAAGTGGTACTGACAGACGGTACTAAAATTGTAGGTGGCGTTAGAGGAAGGAATGCTATTAATATTTGGACTGATAATTCTTTATGGTTGATGTCATTTGTTGGTCCTCCCCTCACATTTAAATTTCAGCAGGTGGGTACTAACTGTGGTTTGATAGGGCCACATGCAGGTATTGATTATAATGGTGTTACATACTGGATGGGATATGATAATTTCTATTCCAATTCTGGTCAAGTAAAGACTCTGGATTGTACGGTTCGTAGATATATATTTAGTAGAATAAACGCTTCCTATTATGATAAGGTATATGCTGGAATCAATTCAGAGTTCAGAGAAATAATATGGTTATATCCTTCTTCGGATAGTACGGAATGTGATAGCTATGTTATTTTCTCTCCAGAAGATGGTTACTGGGTATATGGAGAGACATTATTTACGACCTTCAATGACATGGAAGTATTTGGCAATACACTAACAACTGGAGTAACAGCCTCTGGAAATAATATTTATAATAATGAACCTGAAGAAGTGTTTACTGGAACTGGAGATTCAACTTTAGTATCTTATGTAGAATCTGCTGACTTCGATATTGCGGATGGTAATGCGCTTATGTTCATGGACAGGGTTATTCCTGATTATGATATCAGTACTGGTAAAATCAAAATGAAAGTTATAACCAAACAATTTCCTGAGAGTTTGGAAAGCATTACCAAGGAATTTGATATTGCCGGGGCTACCCAGAAGGTGGACTTCAGATCTAGGGGTAGACAAGCAAAGATTAGAGTTTCGTGTGCATCCAATAATTCCAGTTGGCGGTGGGGATCAATCAGATTAGCTCTTCAAGCTGATGGAGGGCGATAATGGCGCAATATCCTATCTTACCTATTAATATGCCTACTGATGATATGAGAGCAATGTATGAAGAGATACAGCAATGGGGAGCTATGCTAGCCACTGAACTTGCAATCAGGGACGGAGAAATAGATTCAGCCCCAACCACAAATATTTATACGGTTGTGACAGTGGGAAGTATAGGTAGACCCCGGAAGGGTGACATTGCATATTCTGCCAGTGCTGGTAAGTTCAGGGGATATGTAAGTCTAGGTTCGGAAACATCTTGGAAGGATTTTTTCTAATGACAACAAAGGCACAGCATCTGGAATTGATTAATAAAAGTACTCTCCAGAATAATTATAATACCGGACAGGCTATTGATCCTTATCGAAACAGACTGGATAAAAAACAACAGCAATTTGCCAAAATGAAAAAAATAGGGTATAATAGTAGTAACTTTATTGCTGAACAAACTGCTCCTCAATCTAACACTTATGGAAGATTAACATAATGGCTTTACAAGACATACTAGATTTCCAAGAGATAATTGAAACTGAGACACCCAGAGATGATATGCGGCTTATGCAGCAAGCAGCTCGACCAGAAGGTATGCCAATGCCAATGCCACCTCCTGATGGGCCACCTATGGGACCGGCAGGACCACCTATGGGACCACCAGGGCCACCTATGGGACCGGCAGGACCACCTATGGGACCACCAGGGCCACCTATGGGACCACCAGGGCCACCTATGGGACCACCAGGGGGTTTATCTTCAATACCTCCTATGGGTTCACCTCCACCTTCTGTACATCAAGCTTTGTTTTCCATGCCTATACCCACCATCGCAACAGAAGTGGTGAAAGACAGATATTTAGCATCCCGTCCTGATAATGAAGAAACATATGGAGATGTTATTAATCGTCAACCACAACCAAGATTTGAGGGTATTCGGTTAGAGGCGGCGAGGGGAGGTTTAGTAGATTTACCTGCCAGTGATAAATTTGCTGGGAGGGTACCCGGAGATGGTCATGGAATGGAAGATGATGTATCTATGGCTATTGAAGAGGGTGGTAATACAGTAGGTGAATTGAGGGTTAGTACCAAGGAATATATTATACCAGCCGATGTAATGTCTCTCATAGGAAATGGTAATCCAGATAGGGGAGCTGATATTATGGATCAAATAATTAAAGAAATTAGGGCTGAAGCTACGGGAAGCGATGAGCAGCCCAAGGAAGTTGATGGCTTGGAATTGGTTCGTTCGCTCCTAGACAAAGTTTAGATGGCTTTAATAAGAATAGAAACAAATGCAATTGATATTGTCTGGCCCCATGTTAAAGATCTTCTTCAGTTATCAGTTGACCAAAATCTGGGGGAGTTCACAATAGAAGATGTGGAGCAATGGTTGCGTGGCGGTCAGATGGATTTGTGGGTGATAGGTAATAAAGAGGATGGCATTATGCTGGCAGCAACAACAGAATTTGTAGACTATCCCAGAGAAAGAAGACTTAGAGTAGTTCTAGGATCTTCCAAGAAAAACACAATGGATAAATGGCTTAAATACTGTTGGGATGAAGATTCTGAATTGATCAGGTTTGCCAGAGCTAATAATGCTAAAAGGTTTGAGATCTTGGCAAGAGATGGCTGGACCAGAGTTCTACCAAAAGAAGGTTTTAAAAAATATTGTACTGTCTTAACAAGGGAAGTGAATTGATATGACCATAAAATCTAATTTTAAATTTATTATTGATACCTATTCGGTCAAGGAAAAGGTACAGTTATTAAAGGAACTGTACAAAGATATTGCTGGATATGGTAATGATGATGATGTGGAGCTAGCACATATTAATTCTTTTGAGGCCAAGGTTCTTAAAGCCTTGGGCGGTGCTGGAACTATCAATGAAATTACGGAACTTCCCCAGTATTTGGGTGGGGGATCAAGACCACAAACCAAAACAGAAACCAAGGCTGATATTCCTGATGTTCTTAAACCTTATGTTCAGGATATTCTTGGTCGTGCCAGAACACGTATGGAAGAGCAAGAAGCAAAGGGATATGAAGAGTATGAGGGAGAGAGGATTGCTCCTATAACTGCTGAAGAGAAAGCAGCTCAAGAAGGTCTTCTGTCATTACTGGGAACTCAACAGCCATACCTTGAAGAAGCTTTGACGGATGTTAGAGCAGCAGGAGCAGCGCCCACGGCAGGGGAAATCCAAGGTTTGATGAGCCAATATCAACAAGCTGTGACTGATATGGAAAGGCGGAAAGCTGGAGAGGCTTATGAGGGTGTTAGAAAGGCCAGAGAAGCAAAGCTAGTTGGTGGCGGTGGTATGTCTGGTCTGGGATCAAGGGCAGCTATAGAAATGGGTCTGGGAGAACAGGCACATCTACAAAATTTAGCAGATATTCAAACAAGGGGATCTCAAAGTGCATGGCAAGATGCTCAAAATCGTTTGGCGCAACAGAGAGAACGTCTAAGACTTCGTGCTAGTGATGTGAGGGGTCTGGGAAAAGATATATATGGTACTCAGGTTTCAGAGATTGGTCTGGGTGCGCAGGTGGGTGAGCAGAGGCGACAATTTGAACAATCAAAACTTGATGATCTCTATCGTAGGTATATGGAGAAAAAACAGTTCCCCGACCAAGAACTTGCAAAATACTCTGGTCTTGTCTATGGGATGCCAACAGGTTTTCTGGCAAATAAGGCTTCAACACAGACAGGTCCGAAGGGTCCAAGTTTTGGTAAGCAGCTTCTGGGTGCTGGGCTACAACTGGGAGGAGCCTTCCTGGGTGGTCCTGGTGGTGCGATGGCTGGAAAAGCTCTTGGTGGAATGTTTGGCGGCGGTGGTGGCGGAATGGCTGGTGTGGGTTCTGGTGCTGCTAGTAATCTTGCTAATTGGAATCCGAATCCGGGGTGGAAAAGTGGCGGATTAGTTGGAAGAGGACCAAATACCTATAAAATGAGTGGTGGTGGTGGTCTTTATGATATTCTGTATGAGCGTTATAGTGCTCTACAAGAACCTGATATGAGTGTGGAATCCGATACGGATATATTTGTGGAAAGAAAAGGTGGGGGTTTGACCAATCTTCCTGTTGTGTATAGGCAATCTGGATCTGTAGGTAATTGGTGGGAAACACAACCATCTAAAACTGAAGTGTATGACACTGAGAAAGCTCGTCAAGCTCTAGGGCCAGGATGGGGTACAACTTTCGCAGAAGAGCGAGCACTTGCAAACATTAAGGCAGGACCAAAGCCACCACCACCTAATCCATTAGCTGGACAGCGTGACCCAGAACAAATAAAAGCACGGGCAGCAGATAAGGCACAACGACTAAGAGCACTTGAAGGAACTTTAAAAGCACCTCATTGGATGAAGCTATTGGGGGCAGGAGTGGGTGCTGCTGGTGAGGCTATAGGTTCACCAAGCGTGGCAGTTGGTCCTGGTGGTATGCCCTATCATGTGCCTACTCTTGCAACATCTCTTAAAAGTAGACTTGCTGATGTGAAACAACAGCAAATGGCTGAAACGGCAGAGGAAAAAGCCAGGAAGAGGAAGGAACTGGAAACCGAGTTTGAAACGGAAGAGGAGATATTCCAGTATCCAAAAACTGTGCAAGATCGTCTGATAGCAATTCGTAAGTTAGGTCTGGGTGCTAGGAAGGATCAAGCACAGATTAATAAAATTATGGCTGAAATTAGAAAGCTCAATCGTGAGGCTGGATCTCAAATGAGAACAGGACTATTTAAATATTTATCTGACACGGACTTGAAAGGAGCTAGGGAAGGATTAAAAACAGCAACGCTAGGTTCTGGATTAACAGAACAAAATATTGATAGATTACGTGACTTGCGTCAGGGGGATGCAAATTTAATTCTACAAGATCAGCGTTTAATGATGCATATGGATAAGTGGTTAAGCCCACAAGATGCTTTAGATAGAGCAGTTAAAAGGGCGCTAGATGATAATAGATTTAGAAAGAAAAAGAGATTTTTGTGAGATAGGATCATTGTCACCAACCATCCTGTTATATAGGAGTTAGTTTTGGCTCAAGATACTTCATATAATCTACCTTCTCTGGAAGATGTAGAAGGTTATATCCCTTCTCTGGAGGATGTAGAACAATATCTACCTCCCTTGGAAGGAGGAGAACTTACTCCTGCTCTTAAACCGGAGCCGGAACAGGTTTCTACTACTCTTCCTCCTCCCAAAGAAGCTCCTATTTCCACAGTTGATCCTGATTCTTTCTGGAATCAAATAGCTATTGGATGGGATAATACCTATGGAAGTTATTTTGAAGGTATTGGCTTAATTGCTGATACGATAGGACTTGATGAAGACGCACAATCAGCCAGAGAAGTAGCCGAAGAAGCTAGACTGAAAGCACAGGGACGGCCACAACCTAAAATAAGTCCCTCCATCACAAGAGAAGTTGGAAAAATTACCGAAGGAGAAGTTGATTCCGCATTAGACCATATAGGAGGAACTGCAAAAAGGATGGTAGCAACTGCCTTACCTTCCATAGCTCCTTCTCTGGGTGCCTATGCTTTTGCAGAGAGAACAGCTCCTATTGTTGCAAAGATTCCAAAAATTGGGTGGATGGCAGCGCCAATATATAAATGGACTATGTCACTACTTCCAGGTTTTGTACAAGGATCAGGAGAAATATATAAGGAAGCTAGAGATGCAGGGGCTAGTGAAGAAATGGCCAAATTGGCAGCATTACCAGGAGGATTGCTCATAGGTCTTTTAGATCGTTGGTCTGCTGGTACTATCATCAGATCGGCAGTACGTAGCCTAGGTAAAAGAGCAGTAATTGATGGGCTTGCTCCAAAGCTTGGTAAAAAAATAGCCAAGGAAGTTGTTGAAGAAGGTTTAAAACAATCTAGTATTGGTGCATTAAAAAAATCTTTAAAATCCGTTGCGAAGGGAACAGCAGCAGGAACTTGGGCAGTAAGCAAAGGATTTGCAAAGGGAGCTGCTGCCGAAGCACCGGCTGAAGGCGCTCAAGAAATAGTTTCAATGGCTGCTTCTCGTCTAGCTGCTGATAAACCTATTGGTGTTGATACAGCAGAGTTTTGGAATCGAGCTATTGATGCTTCTGCTCTAGGTATAGCAGGAGGTGGTCCCGTAAGAGCTTTAACCGATGGTATGGCTCCTATGGTTAGACGGCAAACGATAAACAAAGCCAAGGAGTTGGAAGAGGCAACTGATCATCTTCCAGAGCAGGTTTTTGATGCTGAAAATGAGCTTGCCAATATGATGAATGAAGGGCATACAGCAACTACCAAACGTAATATTGGTGAGCCAACATTTGTAGATACTCTATTTAAACCCGTCCGTAGATCCACAACTTTTTTAAAAAATTTAGCTGCTAGAACTCCCATTGGATCTAAACTTGTTAATGATCTACAAAACTTTTTCATTGATACTAACCAGGAAATTGGAATAAACTATTCTCAGTTTCAAGATATAATTAGGGATGCCAAGAAAACTTTTAGAATACCCCTCACACAACGTATTCCCAAGAAAGTAAATGATGCTATTGCCAAACAACTCAGGTATGGTGAGAGAGCGAAGGATGAAAAAGTAGCTCAAGTTGCTGATAAGATCAGAGCTTTTCTTAATCAGCAACGTGAAAATTTAATAGCTGCCAAGGTGGATGTTAATTATGTAGATAATTATCTAACCAATGCCTATAAACTTCCCATGACTGGACAACTGGGTCGCCGCCACAGAGCTAAGAAAAAATTCAAAAGAATTCTGGATCGCCATAATGTGAAAGATAGCGGAGCTGTGTTGGATAATATTATTTCAAATAATAATGTTCATGTAACTGAGAATGAAATTGATATATTTGAATCGGAGCGTCCTGGGGGTCCACTTCCAGTTACTGAGAGATCCTTTGAGAAGTCTCGTAAAATTCCCAAGCATGTCGTGAAAGAGCTTGATGAGGCTGGGTTAGTGGAAAATAATGTGGAGGCTCTTGTTAACAGGTATATTGTGGGAGGTGCCAGACGAGCCAAGATACAACAAATTAAAAATAGGTATAAGGATAATCAAAAAGATATGGATTTTCGAGAGGGGGAAAGGGAACATGTTCGTAATATTTTTCAAGCTCTCCAAAATCGATATAAATCTTTTGATGTAAAAGGTAAAAAATGGGGAAAATTTTGGAGACCTACCTATCAATGGCTAAATACAGCGGGATATATTACAACATTACCGCTTGCAGGTATTACAGCCATGACCGAACCTCTCATTGTTTTAAGCAGGATCAGTCCTAGACATTCTATTTGGGCTGCAAAAGACGCAGCTCTGGTGTCTGGTGCAAAAATTGCTCGAACCTTTTTTCCAAAGATGAAGCCGGGTAAACTGGAACGATCCATGATGAATCTCATGCAAACAGCAGATCTGGCTTTAGTGGATAGCATTCGAGATATCGGAGATATAGCCATCTCTAAGAAAGTAACTGATAAATTTTTTCGAGCGAACATGCTTGCCCAGGTAACTCAAGCTACTAGATTTATGGCTTTTGCTGCTGCCAAGAGACAAATACAGGAAGATATAAAAATACTTGAACAGGAAGGTGATATAGGTCGTACCAGAGAATCTCAAGATGCCCGGAGTAGGTTGAAGAAGCAGGGACTGGCCAATGTAGTAAAGGGTTTGGCGGGGCGTCCAACTCAAAATATAAAAGAAATAATGGATTGGGCCGAATCTCCTTTGCATGGAGAAAGAGCAGTTGCGGAACCATCCATCATAACCAAAGCTATTGGAAAGACTGTTGATGAAGTAATCATGACACCCAATGTTGTTAACAGGCCGCTTTGGATGTCCAATCCCTGGCTCTCTCCGGTGGCACAGCTCAAGGGTTTTATGATGGTCTTTGGTAGTACCGTTGGTCCAAAATTTTATCATGAAGTGTTTAGACCATTATCAAAGGGACGTATACCAGCCGCTGATGCGGCAAAATGGGCCATGACATTTACTTTACTTATGTCAGCTATGTATGGAACAGCAATGTTGCAAGATGCTATTAAGTATGGTGATGAGGATAGTCCAATAGATGATATGGAAGAATCAGAACTTCTTTGGTATTTATTAAAACGAAGTAATATTATGGGATGGGGAAATCTTATACCAGAAGCACTTAAATATCAAGACCCAGAGGTTCCATTTCCGTTCACTGCTGCTGGTCCAGTTCCCGTTAAACTTTTTAAGCTAGCAAGTGCTATTCTTGATTTACCATCGGGTAGTCCAACAAAAATAGCTAATTGGATTTCAAAAAATACTCCCATTGTTGGAATGTTTTCTTATAATGAGCCAATAAGAGAGGAGTGGAGAGAATACTGGGAGGATATGTTAGACTAATGCCAGCAGATACAACAATGATTTGGAATGCCATACTGAGCTTGGCTTGTGGTTCTTTTCTGTGGTGGATGCGAACCATGAGTATGCAAGTATCGGATCTTCGCAGAAGGATAGCAGATACCAGAGAGGAGATTGCCAAGACCTATGCCACCAAGACTGATGTGGAAAAGGATCTTAGAAAAATCATGGACAGGTTCGACAAGCTGGAAGAGAAACTTGATACACTACTGATGAGGAAATAAGTTAGATGTCTGATTGGAAGTACTTCACTGAGAATGAATTGCGTTGTCGTGGCACCGGAGACTGCCACATGGATAAGAGTTTCATGAAGAAGCTTAACAGGCTTCGGGAAGACTACGGTAAGCCTATGATAATCTCTTCTGGGTATAGAGATGTATCTTATAATACAGTTACAGGCGGATCTCCTGACTCTGCACATACCTACGGCAAGGCTGTGGATGTAGTAGTGGGAGGAGTAGAAGCTTATCTGTTACTACGTCTGGCCATGATACACGGCTTCAAGGGAATTGGTGTCTCTCAAAGAGGGAACTTCGACAGGCGTTTCTTGCATCTGGATATGATGGATGATAGTGATAAGCATCCCCGTCCTTGGATATGGAGTTATAAGTAATGGTTGATCGAGGTGGTCTAAGTACTTTAGTTACTAATCCAGAAGTACGGTCATGGGCTGGCTCGGCGGCTGAAAGAGAAGCAGCAGAAAGAGAAAGAGGTAGAGCACGGCGGGAACAAGGGATGCAAACATTGGAGGCTCTTCCCGCAGGTTCAGAAGAATGGGCAGAGATGACCGGCCAGATGTGGGAGGATATGCCTTGGTATGATAAATGGGCTATATCAACAGCACTTGTTCCTGGTGTTGGAGACGTTGTTGGATTTGGAGCGGATGCCATTGCGTTAGCTAAAGATCCTAGCTGGGCTAATTTAGGTTTTATGGGTTTAGGTATACTACCTTTTATTCCTGCTGGTAGTGTCATAAAGTCTGCACAAAAACTTGAGGCTCAACTTCCCAAGTATCCGGGCAAGTCCAAGGTGGAGAAGCGCCTGAAATCAAAAACACAAACTGGAGAAGAAGTTAAAAAGGATACCCCTATTCTTTCTGGTACTGCACAGAGAATTTTTACTAATTTAAGAAATGATATTCCCGGTTTTTATGAAGGAGGTATAGGTGGGGCAGGGAAGGGAGCACGTTTTGTAAGAACTTTACCAGAAGGATTGTCAAATGCATATTTAGCTAGGTATCATCCTGAGTGGAGAGCAATCCAAAGAGAGCATAATATTAGTGTAGCTGATCAAAGGGCTGCTCGAAACGCTCTCAGAGTTTCTGACAGAATGAATAATATAATAAAAGGTGAGACGATTCCCGTTTCTGAAAGGAAACTCGCATGGAAATCTATAGAAGCTCAGAAAAAAGCTTTTTTGAAAGCAGGAGGAAAACAACATACTTCAGACTATCAAATGATCGAGGACATGATACAAAAATTAAAGTTGGACGCTCGTCATGGAAGGGAATCTTTAGAAGCTCAGAAAAAAGCTTTGAAAGCAGAAGGAAAACAAAATACTCCAGAATATAAAATAATCGAGAACCTGCAAAAAAACTTAGAGGCAAACGCTCGTAACTCAGTAAAGAAAGCTATGGGTCAACTCAATCAGTCTCGATCTATGACTAAGCAATACCTTGGTCATGACAGTGGATTAGAGGGTCTTCTTGAACC
>Ga0208179_1001410_pt1 | contig 12333 bp, 21 predicted proteins | sample Malvired_Geostar_FD_184238 | JGI IMG/M metagenome (GOLD analysis project Ga0208179, IMG submission 184238) | Marine viral communities from the Global Malaspina Expedition - Malaspina viral metaG DeepMed_Geostar (SPAdes) (version 2) | ecosystem: Environmental > Aquatic > Marine > Oceanic | place...
ACTTCGGGGCTCTTAATTGAGCCCCATTTTTTTTATTAAAACCTAAATAATCAATCTCAACGGAGAGCATCATGGCTAAACGTGAACAACACACGATGTGGCAAGAGATGGACGGGACAACAAACTACCATGAATTACATCCCGGCAAACAGGATCAGATCAGGAATATGACGAGTGAAATTCGAGATAATATGGATTCATTGCTTGAAATGGGATTACCTGAGCCTTACAATGGCTGGAACTTTGGAGGCGATATCATAGAAGTTGTTGCGAAAGCATATTTTATAGGGCAACGCGATGCTAAATCAGAAATAGCTCGTCATTTAATTGCTTTAACCGATGAAATAACAGGAGAATTGTAATGACAACGTTTAAAAACCAAGGTATTGTTATACACGAAGATATATCCGATGTGGGTATTAGCTTAACTCCAGACATCAGTCTTCAATCATTACAGGCAGCAGTCGGTGGTTACATCGAACCTGTAGTTCAACATAGATTTGCTGATGTAACCGTATATGTTAATGAAGAAGGTTCAATGAAAAACCTTCCACCGAACACAGCAGCAACGATTATATTCGAGTATCCGTTAGTCGGGAACGTTGTAATGGTAGCTGACAATGATGAGATGAACAAAGAGTTTGAACATGAAGCAGACGAAGATGATAATGCTAGAGTTCCATATCTTCATCCATTAGGAACATTAGCAAAATTAGATGATGAAGCAGATGTGTTGTCCCCGCTGGACGATATGATGGATCGACACAGAAAAAGGTTAGAATCGGAAGATGAAGAACCACCGAGATTTTACGAAAGACTTGATAACTATGACCCAGCTGGTCATTAACGGAGATTATGACAATGACAAAACCCCCTAAAAAAGTTGGAATAAAAGTTGGTACAACGCTTCCTAAAAATGAATGTAGTAAAACCAGACCTGTTGAAGATCCCTACGAGATATGGGAGAACCCACGCTCTGGATTTGTATTTCGCGTTTTGAAGAAGTATCAGCGGCCAGACAAGGAAGCTGAAAACCCCTATGCACGTTGGTTTGTGGCAACTAAATCACCTTATACTTATGGTAATTGGGAATTAGGTGATAGTTACGTTAGAGATATTAAATGGAACTCGGTTCAAATAAAATAGGTCAAAAATGGATTAACACTTGTTTTTTTGGACGTGATATAATTAAACTTCACACAGAGAAATAATCGGAGACTGATATGAACGTTTATGCACATCGTACACCAACAATACCTGACAAAACAGCAAAAAACATTAGTGCAAGGTTAGTAGCAATCATTAATGGATCTGATGTAAACGAGACACAAGGCGGAAGACTTCTCGAGCTTTGTAGAGAATGTTGGGGATCTGGATGGCAGCACGGTCACTTTGTTATGGACCAATCAGGTCCACAAGAAGAGAATATGATTGATGGACATCTTGAAACTCAATTTGAAGATATAACTAATTATGGGGGAACAGATTAATGGCAAAAAAGAAAGCAACTAAAAGGTTAGTTGCAAAGGATATACCAACATACTTGGCTAAGTATTTTCCTGGTGGAAAATTCATGCTAAGAGGCAGAGGTAATCGCAGGAATGCCGCATTGTTTGTATCTTTGCGGAAAGACTTATGGAAAAAGCATCTGTATTATGATGCTGATCCTGATTACCCGTCAAAACAATCACCTGAATGGCGGTATAGAGTTTTACTTCGTAAATTCCAACAAGATCTACCTCTGGAATATTCAGACAGAATGAGTGTTTATTTGCGACAAGATAGGTGCTGATACTAGCTAGGCCTATTCTTGTTCTTGCGATGTTGTGGCCCCGTGACATCGTTATGGCATAACCAACGGGGCTTTTTTCTATGAACACATATAAATTTCTTATGAGACTAAAAGACACACCTGACCCACCTTGTTTAGATTGTAGATTTTATGAATTTTGTTTAGAAACAGAAAGATGCTGCAAAGCATTTAAGCAGTATGTTGCTGATGGCGAATGGACGACAGAATCCAGAGAACCTAATTATTATACTCACGCAACGGAAGATGGTATAACCGAATCAGAGCTTAGTCGACGACTACGGGTATCAAAACGTGAACTTAAATCTATATTATCATGGTGTACTTTATGGAAACTTGCCTTTGAAGAAGAAAAATTTTACTTATTCAAGGAGATTGAGAGATCTATCCTTTGTGGATACCCCGGAATGGAAAGAGCAGGAAGAATACAAAAAGCTCTGCTTTGCAAGATTTTGCTGGCCGCGCCGGGATCAATTGACACCAAGAGGCTTCAAGACTTGGGGAGGGAAATTCGAAGAAATGCATAACGAGTCGTTAAAAGATTATGCTAGGAGGAAGATTGATGAGCAAAACTTACAGAAGGAATCCGGTAGCAAAACACGCGAAAAAGTATAATAAATCCTTCGGTTATAGAGACCGGAAGAGATATTATCGTCCAACAGATAAGTTGGATGAAACACAGGAAAACTATCAAAACGGAGATAGAAATGAACCAGACTCAGCAGCACTTAAACAGTTTTGGGCAAATTATGAAGATGGATGGCCTTACCCAGATTAGGCTAGAGTTAAATGCGGCAAGTTCAATACAATTATGGAATCCAATGATAGATGGTTATACTAGATTAAGTTTAAAGAATGCTATAACATTAGCAGAAAAGTTAGGAAAATCTAGAATATCTTACAGAAAAGTTAGAATAATGGGTAATGACGACTATATTCTATTTATAGAACCTAGATCTATCTGGAGTACATCATGAAGCATTATGAAAATATGGGATCTATGTATTACCAAACAGCTCAAAAAATAAAATCAAACGGAACAGTAATTGACGCTGGTACTGGTGGTAAAGCCATTGAGGTAATAAACCAGCAAGTTGGATTAAATACACCGTATCACTTGGGTATATCCGAACCCACCAGAAAGTGGAGTAAAGAATATGCTATAGCAGAGTTTCTATGGTATTTGGGTATGCATAAAAAAGTGGGATGTATGGACCAATTTGCTGGAATATGGGGTAAGATTAAAGATAAGGACGGGTATGTTGAAAGCAATTATGGTTATTATCTGTTTGATGATAACTGGTATTGGATTGTTAATGAATTAGAATCAGATCCAGAAAGTAGAAGAGCTGTGATATCTATTTATTACAACTCACATAAGAAAGCTAATAAATCAGACCATCCTTGTTCCATGTATGTGCAGTTCTTAGTCAGAGACTATAAGTTGCATCTGATATGGAATATGAGATCATGTGATTTTATATTCGGTCTTTGTAATGATATGTTCTGTGCAGCAATGATATTGCAGTTAATGACAAACGAATTAAGAAACAGTCTTAATGTAGGTTGTGGTACAGTTAACTTCAACATAGGTTCATTACATTGTTATGAACGACACTGGAAGATGATGTTTGAAGCAACAGAGTATTGGGGTGATCCTAATAAAATAGCGGGTCACAAATATATTTTACCTAAAGATGTATTGTTAGATAATTTAATCGATGATCATTTTATAGATTCGCATATGAGTAAAACTCAAGCAGATGTGGCAGTAACTAGTTTTAATAAACAAATTTTAATGGGAGATTTTTATTAATGAAATCAGCAGAAATAAAAAATGTAAAGGAAGAGATTACGGTTTTAGAAAAAGCGTATGAAATAGTTGTTGATCGTAAAGATGAAGATCACAACGATTATGGAGAATTCACAGAGAGTATGGCGAGAGCTAAGATTATATTCTTGGGAATGACCGGTATAGATTTGCCTATACAACACATGTATTCGGCTTTAATCGCACTCAAATTATCACGCGAAGGATTTAACCACCGCACGGATAACTTGGTTGATATTTGTGGATACATACAGGGATTAGATGATTTCTACAACGAGGTGAAACGAAATGTCGTTGATAACGATACGGACGAGTAGCGAGAAGGTAGATAATTATTTATCTGGAATCTTTTTTATGGCGGAAAAAGTATTAAACGAGAATGCTGACCTAAGTAATAAAGAACATTGGTTTACAGTAACTATAGATCAGGGAGAAAAAGATGTTATTGCCGACACTGCAGTTCAGCAAGACAAGGAAAGTAATATCACCGGATAGAGCTCATTCATTAGATGCGGGAATAGATTTCTATGTTCCAGCAGATTTTGAACAAAAGGGATTAGCGCCAGGTGAAGCTTTAAGAATCAAAAGCGGTATCAAAGTAAATGTACCTCAAGGTTATGCTTTAATAGCATTTAATAAGTCAGGTATATCTACAAAACTCGGTTTAATAGTAGGAGCTTGTGTAATAGATTCTGGCTATCAAGGCGAGATTAGTATTCATATAATCAATACCAGCAATAAAATGATTTGGATACTTCCAGATATGAAGATAGTGCAGTATTTACTCATACCTATTGCTGAGTCTATACCGGAAGAAGTCGAAGAAAGTAAATTATTTCCATATTCTTCAACGAGAAAAAGTGGTGGCTTTGGAAGTACTAATGTAACATACATGGATGATTCTTTAAACCCAATAGAAATGGGAGTATATGATGACGACCCAAATCCGTACGATGGAAACTACTCAGAAATGTGATACCTTTGTTTGGGGTCCACATTTTGATATGTTTTATAAACATTACCAGCACTGCAGAATGGCGCTTGAGCTAATGGGTGGTAAAACACCCAATTGGATTATTAATTATATTGCAGCATTTGATTTAACAACGAAATATTATACGGAGACTCCTAAGTGGAAGAAGAAAGAACCATCGCTGACATACCTATTAAACACAGATACGGGATATTCCCCGCAACAATTATCGGAGATAGCCGTCTTAAAGCGGGACAACTCAGATGCTTAATGTCAATACTAGCTTGGCGTAGCAACAGAACCACCAATACAAGACCAATACACTTAGAAGCTCTGCAACTGATGATGCCTATGTACACTAAGGGCAGCATCCAGAATTATATGCAGGATCTTAGAGCTTTCGGTTATATAGAGATAACACCGCGTCCTGGTACTACCTCGATGTACACAATCTGCGATAAAGCTGATGCACATATTCAGTATAAAGAACATCGTGGAGAGCAGGTGGAGAGCAGCGCTGCTGACCAGCTGACTAGCAGTGTAGCTAGTATAAAGAATATTAATAATAAAAAGAATAGTAGGTTTATGGCTGTGTGGTCAACCTATCCTGAACATAGACGTAATTCAATCGCCCGCGATTCGAAGACATGGAGAGAGTTTGGCGATGAAGCATTAGTAGACATAATTATAGAAGATCTTGAGGCACGCAAAGAAACAGAAGCTTGGACAGGCGAAAACGGTAAGTGGGTTCCTGGACTAAGAAAATATTTAGAGAACCGGACCTGGGAAACTAATCCTCTCAAATCCAAAGATGACTTCTGGAAGAAACTATGAATAAGAGAATGAAAGAAATAGCTAAAACTTTAGAATTAGATGATTCTCAAATTCATAAATATCTTAAAGGTGATGAAAAGTCTTATGTTCAATCACCGTTAGAATTTTTTGATATTGCAATAGAACATCTAGAAAATAAAGGTTTACATCCTGGAGGTAGATTACCTTGGGAAATAGATTTCAATATATTACCTCATACATTAACTATTTGGGCTGGAATGAATGGACATGGTAAAAGTCTTATAGTTCAACAGGTTATGTTATATCTCATGACTGGTGATTACTCTTCGCGAGAAGAAAAAGTCTTAATGTGGTCGCCAGAGTTAGCTCCAGTATACCAACTAGAGAGATTAGCAAGGCAAATAGTAGGAGATCCTTATCCTGATCTTGCAGAAGCTGAAGAAGCTTGGTGTTGGTTAAATAACAGATTATGGTTATACACTAGAGAAATAGATTGTGGTCCAGAACAGTTAATAGCTGCAGCTAGATATGCACAAGAAGAACTTGGCGTGACTCAGTTTGTAATAGATTCATTAATGAAGGTAAATCTTGGATCACAAGAACGAAATATATATTTAGCTCAAAAGAATTTTGCTAATATATTAGCTAATGTATGCAGAGATACCGGTATATGTATTCACCTGGTTGCTCACGTTAGAAAACCAGAGAATGAATTAAAGCGAGTAAGTAAATACGATATTAAAGGAGCATCTGAATTAACAGATTTAGTTGATGCAGGTTTTATGGTTCATCGCAATAAAAGCGAAGAAAAAGCTAGAGAAGAAGGTAGTGAACCAATGGAACCGTTAGCTGCGTTAGAATGCTTTAAGAATAGACATGGTGGACATGAACCATCTTGTGGCCTTGAATATGAACATGATGGTATGACATTTTTTGATCATGGAAATAAAAAAGAAAACTTCTACGAAAAATACATTGGACAAAGAAAAACCCCATTCTAGTATTTCATACGAATTAGTTGAATGCAAGGTTAAAAACTGTACAATTCAACACGATAAATTTTACAGCAAATGCTGGGAGCACTTACATGAGAACACAGAATTGGAAAAACGTAGAAAGGCAGGCAGCAAAGCTTTTCGGAGGTACAAGGACAGGGTGCAACGGGGAGAGTCGGCGCGATATAGAGCACCACGACCTCTCTATTGAGGTTAAACACAGGAAGATATTTCCTGATTGGCTACATCAAGCTATGGCTCAAGCTGTTAGAGAAGCTGAACATCGCATACCAATAGTTTATTTGCATGAACGTCATATGAAATTTGAAGATGGTTATGTAGTTATAAAAGCTAAAGATTTTCAAGAGGTTTATACCAAAGCTGCATCGATATTTGGCAAAATTAGGAAAGAAAATGAAGTGTAAGTGAAAAATTAGACGTGATATAATAACTTCTTTAAACAACTCGAGAAAAAAATGGGAAATTATACGAATAAATATTTTTATCCGGAATGGATTTGTAATTTATTAAAGCATAATCCGTATACAAAAGGACATAAACAGTCTGACATAAGTGTTACCCAACTTATTGATTCTCCACAAGTTTTACAACTTCGTAAAGCTCATAGAGATGATATAGAAGAAGATGTATCTGATAGAATATGGGCTATCTACGGAAGTGCTGTTCATGCTATAGCCGAAACAGCTAACACATCATCCTCAGATATTCTAACAGAGAAAAGATACCATCATAAATATGGAGATCATATCGTAACTGGTCAATATGATATATACGATATGAAAACTAAAATTATTTATGATTTTAAAACAGTTTCGTCATGGTCATTAATTAGAGGACCTAAAGAAAGTTGGGTTAATCAGCTTAATGTATTAGCTGACCTATTAAGAAAGAATGATTGGGAAGTAAAAGGATTAAGCATAGCAGCTCTTGGAAGAAACTGGGATGAAAAAATATCATTAACTAATAAGTCATATCCTGATAAAGCTTTAATGATGTATGACATAGAAATGTGGCCAGAAGATGTAGCAGAAGTATACATAAACAAAAGATTACAGGCTCACTTTTTTAATGATCCTATGTGTACATTAGAAGAGAAGTGGGCAAGCGAAGAAAAGTGGGCTGTAATGAAAGAAGGAAGAACTAGAGCCGTAAAACTTTTCGTTTCAAGAGATGAAGCTAACGATTTCTTAATTATCCAGAAAGATCAGGATAAATTAAAAATAGAGCATAGACCTGGTTACAATATGAGATGTGCTAGGTATTGCAATGTTCAACCGTTTTGTCCACAATATGCTAAGGAGAATCCAGCATGAATAAGGGAGTAAATGTGTTTTATGAAACACCACAATTTATCTGTATGTTTCCACACCTGGAGGAAACTGAAAAGTTCCAGGAACAAGATACTGGTCAGTATAGTATAACTATGCTCTTCCCTAAAGAAGAGGTTACCTTCGAAGAAGTTGATGAGAAAATCAATGAGGCTGCTGAAAACGACGAGAAGGTAAGCAAGAGTAAAAACTGGCATCATCCACTTAAAGATGGTGATGAAATGGGAAAAGAGTGGTCGCTTGGTGTATGGGTATTGAAAGCAAAAACTAAGTTTCCTGTTAAAGCTGTAAATGCTAAAGGTGCTGTAATAGATGTTGGTGAAATATGGAATGAAGCTAAATGCAGAGCGCATGTAGTCTTTCGCCCTTACATAGCTGGCGGTAATAAGGGAGTTACCTGTTCGCTTAAAGATATACAATATATCGAGGGCGGCGGTGGTGGAGGAGGTGTCTCCGTACCTGCTTTCACACCGTTAGAAGACGTGCCGTTCTGACATTTGGGCCCACCCGGGGCATCCAGTTCGCTGGCTCTGCCCCTTTTTTTATGGAGAAACAGTTTTGAACAAATACGGAAGATCTATTGATAAAACTTTCTTATCTATAGACAAGGCAGAAGAACGTGGACTTATACATCGAGATTATATTGCACACTGTTTACGTTGGAGTCATGTTGCTGACTTTATACGAAAAAAGAAAAGATGGTTAACAGCTGATATAATAGATATAGGACCAGGTAAAGAATTACCTTTAGCTAAAACACTATATGTAAATAGAACTCCTCCTAAGTCTTATACTGCAATAGATGTTTCTAAAATAGAAATGCCATCTATGTTTGAGAATTCTAGTTGGAAACCTACATATATTTTAGAAAAAACCGATGCAGCTAAGTTATCACCGGATAATTTATATGTAAGACCTAATATAGTTGTATGCTTTGAAGTTATAGAACATGTAGAACCTGGTCATGCTAGAGCTATATTAGAAAGAATACAGCAATGGTTAATACCAGATGAAAATGCTAGAGCATTTGTCAGCACACCTAACTGGGATCCCAAAGTAGGTGCGGCAGGTAACCACGTGAATGAGATGGACCATCAGGCGCTAGGAGCTTTAATAGAAGATCTAGGCTTTGGTATACACGCAAGACATGGAACGTTTGCATCTCAAAAAGATATATTACCGAAAATGAGTATTGAAGATAAACACCTGTTTCAACGATTAAGTAAGTATTACGATAGCAATTATTTATCTACTATTTTTGCTCCCTTATTTCCAGCACAAAGTAGAAATTGCTTATGGGTATTAACAAAAGAAAGAAAATACCACATGCGTAAATTCCCTAATTTAAGAAATTTACCGCAGGTATGGACCTCGTCAGAAAAATGGAGAGAGCTTAATGGATAGTTACCAATCATATATACACAAAAGCAGATATGCCCGTTATCTACCGGAGTTTAAACGTCGTGAAGAATGGAATGAAACTGTAGAAAGATACGCTACTTTTATGTGGCAAGATACTAAATTGGTTAATGTGGTTATGGCTATAATAGATATGGAAGTAATGCCTTCTATGCGCGCCTTTATGACAGCAGGACCTGCTTTAGCTAAAGACCATGCTGCTGGTTATAACTGCTCTTATCTCCCCATAAACAGAATGAGAGCATTCGATGAAACCCTTTATGTATTAATGTGCGGTGTAGGTGTAGGCTTTAGTGTTGAGCGCCAGTATATAGCTGAATTGCCGGAAGTATCAGAAAATTTCTTTGATACCGATACAATTATAACAGTTCGTGACAGTAAGATAGGTTGGGCATCAGCTTACAAAGAGCTTTTATCTATGTTGTGGTCAGGCATGATACCCAAATGGGATATGTCAAAAGTAAGACCATCAGGAGCAAGACTTTTAACATTTGGTGGTAGAGCTTCTGGACCAGAGCCTTTAGATAGATTATTTCGGGTGACAACAGAAATTTTACGGGGTGCCGCTGGAAGAAAATTAAATTCTATAGAATGTCATGATTTAATGAATTACATCGGTGAAGCGGTCGTAGTAGGTGGTGTACGTCGTACAGCAGAAATATCTCTTAGTAATCATTCAGATGAGAGGATGCGAAATGCAAAAATGGGAAACTGGGTTGCAGAAAACCCACAAAGAGCGTTGTCAAACAATTCCATATGTTACACAGAGCGACCTGACGTGGGTGCTTTCATGCGAGAGTGGTTGGCTATTTACCAATCCGGAAGTGGAGAGAGAGGGATATTCAATCGTCAAGCGTGTAAGGATATGGTCCCCGAAAGGCGAGATAGTGATTGGGATTTCGGAACGAATCCATGCTCCGAAATAGTACTTAGACCGAACCAGTTCTGCAATCTTTCTGAAGTTATAGCAAGATCAAGTGATAGTATAGAATCATTAACTGAAAAGGTAGAAATGGCTACTATACTAGGTACAATACAATCTACATTAACTAACTTCAGGTATTTATCCACAAAATGGAGAAAAAATACTGAAGAAGAAAGACTTTTAGGTGTAAGTATTACTGGTATATACGATTGTCCAGCTCTATACAACTCTACAGCTAGCGAATTAAATAAACTTCGGGATAAAGCTATTGAAACAAATAAAAAATGGGCAAAGAAGCTTCATATTAATGAGTCTACAGCTATTACTTGCGTTAAGCCTTCTGGTACTGTTTCTCAGTTGGTCAATAGCGCTAGCGGTATCCATCCTCGTTACAATGATTATTATATTAGGCGTGTACGCAATGACAAAAAGGACCCGCTATCACAAACGGTAATAGATTCTGGAGTACCATATTCTAGCGATCCATATAACGGCAATGCATGGGTATTTGACTTCCCAATGAAAGCTCCACCTAAGGCTATAACCCGAAAGAGTCTTGGCCCGCTAGATCAACTAGAATTATGGAAACACTTTGCTTCACATTATTGCGAACATAAGCCTAGTATGACCTGCTATGTAGGTGAGAAAGACTGGCCTGAGGTGGGTGCATGGGTATGGAAAAACTTTGATATAATAAACGGTATAAGTTTTTTACCGAGCGCTGACGAAGGTCATATATATCAGTTAGCTCCATACGAAGATATCTCAAAAGAGAAATACAAGGAACTCGCTAAAACCATGCCTAAGAATATAAACTGGTCGTCAATCGTGGAAGAAGAGGATTTTACAACTTCTTCTCAAGAGTTTGCTTGTACAGCAGACCAATGCGAGATATAGGTAAACCAAGAATAGTAACTGTCGACTGGGTCGATACAGTCTGTTCATCTGAATGGGATACTAAGGACGATGTAGATATAAAACTAGTTAAGCAAATAGGGTGGCTAGTAGATAAAAACGACAAATGTATTAAAATAGCAGATTCACTATCAGAAGAAGAATATTACGGTATAACTGCTATACCATTAGGTTGTGTAAAACTAATAGTGGATCTGTTGACCGGGACACCCGAAAGCTACTAACGAGTTACTTCCGCAGGGAGTGACGTTTTCTTCACGCGTTTGTCATTCGGGGCCCGATCGTTAATCCTTTTCGTAATAACTTGGTGCACCAACTATATCTCTAAACATTTCATATTTAGTTATCGGTGCTATCCTAGCCAAGAATTTTTCTAAATCAACCTCGCCTTTATTGATTAAATCACCTATTAGGTTAAGTATTTCTCCAGCTTGGCTAACAGCTGGTCCAAATATTACATCGTGAGCTCTTTTGTCTGGGGTTTGCCACCAACCATACTTAAATGGTAACCATATATCTACAAGCTGTGAACCGGGCGCTGTAAGCAAACCAGTTCTGTTAAGAATGGCTACAAACTTTTTCCATTCTGGTACATCATCCATATAGTCATCATCGTCATCGTCATATTGTAGCATGTGTCTTATTGACTGGGCGAACATAACCATACCATACATGGCTCCTATAGTAGCTAGATAGCCAGCTACCATCTTAGCTTGCTGACGAGTTTTAGCTGTTCCTTCACCTTCAGCAAAACGTACTCTGTCTCGCATAGCGACCATAAAGGTATTACCAAACGTTGTCATAAAACTCTTAAATATGAGAAGTGGTGCCATACCAGGATGTCTAAACGCTTTTGCTGCAGTAGCTTCATTAGGTCTTGTAATTACTTGATCTACAAACCTTAATGTCATTCCACTCGGATCCCATTTAAACTCAGCCGGTACATCATAGAACTCTCTATGACCGGCTTTATACCACCTGACAGCTTCATTTATCTCTTCCCTGGTTAAGCCAAAGTCCTTAAGAATTTTCATATCCTGTAGAGTATTCCCTTTGCCTTTGGATATAGACTTCAGAAGACTAATAGTATATCGTCTAAGGTTATTAGCTGCCATCATCTGTTGCATCTGAGTAAGAGTGGTTAATAGCACAAGCTCAAAGTAAGTATCCATATTCATTAAAGATCTTACTTGACGAGCTCTAAACCTACCTGTTGCTGCATCGCCCAATCCATAAAGTTTGTATAAAGCTTTAATACCTAGTTTAGCACCAGGACCTTGAGCGGCTATACCAGTTCTAATAAAACTGGGCCCTATATATC
>Ga0208179_1001411_pt1 | contig 12330 bp, 11 predicted proteins | sample Malvired_Geostar_FD_184238 | JGI IMG/M metagenome (GOLD analysis project Ga0208179, IMG submission 184238) | Marine viral communities from the Global Malaspina Expedition - Malaspina viral metaG DeepMed_Geostar (SPAdes) (version 2) | ecosystem: Environmental > Aquatic > Marine > Oceanic | place...
GATCCCCCCGCGCCCGATGCCTCCGGGCGGCGCGACGGCGGTGATGACCATTCCGATGGTGGGTGTCGATGGCGTGCGGCAGACGGTCAATGCCGACCTTTCGACCGCGCAGACCGTCTGGAACCTGCGGTCGGCGCTCAATGTCGCGGCGCTCAACTGCATGACCGCCGAGCATGGCGCCCTGCTGCCGAACTACACCGCTTTCCTCGATCGCTACGCCAGCAAGCTGTCGTCCACCAACCGCGCGCTGATCGCCGAGTTTCGCGCCGAATACGGCCCGGGATTTCGCGACGTGCAGGATTCGTACATGACCCGGGTCTACAATTACTTCGCGCTGCCACCTGCGCAGGAAAACTTCTGCGACGTCGCGCTTGCGGTCAGTTCCGAAGCGCTGGCCCCCGAGGTGACGGATCTCGAGCTCTTCGCCGCACAGGCGCTGCCGCGGATCGAGCGCGAGTTCGAGACCTTCTTCAGCGCCTACGAACAATATCGCACCGATCTTGCCGCGTGGGACGCCCGCTATGGCCCGTCGAGATCTGAAGTGCGAACCACCTTCTACGGCAATCCCGATGGAATCACGAGCGGCGCTGCGTCGATGGGCTCTTCGTCCGCAGATCGGTCGTCCGCCGGAGGCAGTCCGGCACAGGGCGAGGTCATGATCGACCTGTCGGGCACCACCGGACAGGAACCCACCGCGATCGAAGCCACCCCGGTCCCCGCCTCCGATGCCCAGCCGCAGCCCGCGCCGCTGCCGAGGCAGGGCCCGATCATCCTGCCCGAGGAAACCCTGCAGTCGCCCGGATCGAATTACGCTACCGAACGCAACGGCGAGATCGCGGGCAGCGAATAGCCGCCCCGACTTAGGGCTTTGCAGCGGGCGGTGCATTCGCTAAGGCGCGCGCTCGCTCTTGCAGACACGCCGGAGCGATAAACCTGGAACGGGGCCGTAGCTCAGTTGGGAGAGCGCGTCGTTCGCAATGACGAGGTCAGCGGTTCGATCCCGCTCGGCTCCACCAGGTGTTCGATCCTTATCCGAAAACATATCCGTTTTCGTTCCGCACCAGCTGCGGTGCCCGCTTCGTCTTCGTTCTGTGCGCGTTCGCTCGCCCTTGCGGACCTCGGGGGTCCGTTCTAGCGCTGCCACAGAGGCAAACGACGATGCATTTTCTCGACCAGGCCAAGATCTATCTGAAGTCCGGCGGCGGTGGCCCCGGGGCGGTCAGCTTCCGGCGTGAGAAATACGTCGAATATGGCGGCCCCGACGGCGGCAATGGCGGCAAGGGCGGCGATATCGTCTTCGAGGCGGTGCAGGGCCTCAATACCTTGATCGACTTTCGCTATTCGCAGCATTTCAAGGCCCAGCGCGGTACCCATGGCATGGGCAAGGATCGCACCGGTGCGGGCGCCGACGATCTGGTGATCTCGGTCCCCGTGGGCACGCAGATCCTGTCGGAGGACAAGGAAGAGGTGCTCGCCGACTTCACCGAGGTCGGCCAGCGCATCGTCTTCCTCGAAGGCGGCATCGGCGGGCGCGGCAACGCCAGCTACAAGACCTCGACCAACCGCGCCCCGCGCCAGCATCAGCCGGGGATTCCGGGGCAGGAGATGTGGGTCTGGCTGCGGCTGAAGCTGCTCGCCGACGTCGGCATGCTGGGCCTGCCCAACGCCGGCAAGTCGACCTTCATCGACCAGGTCTCCAACGCCAAGGCCAAGGTCGGGCATTACGCCTTTACGACGCTGGTGCCCAAGCTGGGCGTCGTGCGCCACCGCGCGCGCGAATTCGTGGTCGCCGATATTCCCGGACTTATCGAAGGCGCAGCGGAAGGCGCCGGGATCGGCGATCGCTTCCTCGGCCATATCGAGCGTTGCCGGGTGCTGATCCATCTGGTCGATATCTCCGGCGACGATCCCGCCGAAGCGATGCGGACGGTCAATGCCGAGCTCGCGGCCTATGGTTCCGGCCTGGCCGACAAGCCGCAGCTGATCGCGCTCAACAAAATCGATCTGGCGGACGACGAGCTGGCCGAGGGCTTCGCCGCCGAATTGCGCGAAGCGGGCGCCGAACGGGTGTTCAGCATCTCCGGCGCGACCGGGGCGGGGATGGAAGCGCTGCTCGATGCGGTGCTGACCTATCTGCCCGACCGGACCTCGACCGAGACCAAGGCGGCCGAGATCGAGGATACCGAAGCGGCGGACCAGATCGTCTGGTCGCCGCTCTGACGGCTTTGCGATAAACCCCCACGGATGGAGATCGCCACCCTCTCGGACTTGCGCGGCGCGCGGCGGCTGGTCGTCAAGATCGGCTCGGCGCTGCTGATCGAAGACGGCAGGCCGCGCGCCGAATGGCTGGATTCGCTGGTCTGGGAACTGGCGGCCTTGCGCGAACATACCGAGATCATCGTCGTCAGCTCGGGCGCGATCGCGCTGGGCGCGGCGCGGCTCGGGCTGGCGAAGGGAGGGCGCGGCAGCCTTGCCGATGCGCAGGCGGCGGCTTCGGTCGGCCAGGTCGAGCTTGCCCGGCTGTGGTCCGAAGCGCTCGACCGGCATGGAATCATCGCTGCGCAATTGCTGGTGACGCTGGGCGATCTGGAAGACCGCCGCCGCTATCTCAACGCCTCGGCCACTCTCGCGCGGCTGATCGAGGCGGGCGCGGTCCCGGTGATCAACGAGAACGACAGCGTCGCAACCGAGGAGATCCGCTTCGGCGACAACGACCGGTTGGCGGCTCGGGTGGCGCAGGCGGCCAGTGCCGATGCGGTGGTGCTGCTGTCCGATGTCGAGGGTCTCTACGACCGCCATCCGCGCGAGCCGGGAGCAGTGCTGATCGAGCGGGTCGATGGGGTAACGGCCGAGATACTGGCGATGGCCTCGGCGGATTCGGGTTCGGGGCTAGGGCGCGGCGGCATGGCCGCCAAGGTCGAGGCGGCGCGGATCGCCGAGCGCGCGGGGATTGCGCTGGCGATTATCGACGGCACCGGCCATGCACCGCTCGCCAAAGCGCTGGATGCCGGACGCGGTACGCTGTTCCTCCCGCAGCGCGACGAGGGCTCGCGCAAGGCTTGGCTGGGCGGGCGCCTGACGGTCGCCGGCGTGCTCGGCGTCGACGAGGGCTGCGTCGCGGCGCTTGGGCAAGGCGCGAGTCTGCTCGCTGCCGGGTTGAGCGAGGTCGAGGGAGACTTCGTGCGCGGCGATCTTGTGGCGATCCATGGGCCTAAGGGCGAGCGGCTCGGCCAGGGGCTGGTCGAATACGCCAGTCACGAATGCCGCGCCATACTGGGGTTGCGCGAGGCGGAGCAGGAAGCGCGGCTCGGCTATACGCCGAGGGCCGCGGTGATCCATCGCGACCATATGGTGCGGACATGAGCCTCGCGGTCACGGGGACGACCGGTTTCGTCGGCCAGGCGCTGCTCGATGCGGCGGCGCGGGCGAGAATGCCGGTTCGGGCGCTGACCCGGCGCCCGCAGGAGCGGCGCGAGGGCGTCGAATGGATCGAAGGCGACCTTTCCAACCGCAGCGCGCTCGCCGAGCTGACCAGCGGGACGCGCGCCGTGATCCATATCGCGGGTCTCACCAATACCCCCGATCCGCAGCGATTCGAGCAGGCGAATGTCGCGGGTACCGCGTCCTTGATCGAAGTCGCGCGTTCCGCGGAGGTGGAACGCTTCGTCTTCGTCTCCTCGCTGTCGGCGCGCGAACCAAAGCTGTCAGCCTACGGCGCCTCCAAGGCGCGCGCCGAGGAACATGTGGCTGCCAGCGGGCTTGACTGGAGCATCGTTCGCCCGCCTGCGGTCTACGGGCCGCGTGATCGCGACATGTTCGAGCTGTTCCGCGCGGCGCGAGCAGGCGTGGTGCCGATGCCGCCGCGGGGCCGCGCATCGCTAATTCATGTCGACGATCTGGCAGAATGCCTGCTGGCGCTGGTTCCGGGAGGCGAAGGCGTGAGCGGCGCCATTCTGGAGCCCGACGATGGGCGCCCGGGCGGCTATGCGCATCGCGAACTGGCGCAGGCGATCGGTCGCGCATTGGGGCGGGAGCGCGTGTTCGCACCGCATCTGCCCGCCGGAGTGCTCGCGCTTGCTGCCCGGGCGGATCGCCTGCTGCGCGGCGACGAAGCCAAACTCACGCCGGACCGGGTGGGCTATATGTGCCATCCCGACTGGGCTGCGCGCAGCGATCGGCGCGTGCCGGATGCCGTCTGGCACCCCCGGATCGTTGCCGAAGAAGGTCTGGCAGCGACGGCTGCGTGGTATCGCGCTGCGGGCTGGCTCTAGCCGAGACCGATCAGAGGAAGGGTTCTTCGCCCGGCTTGTGGATGCCGCATTCGACCTTGTCCCAACCCTTCCAGCGGCCCGAGCGCGGGTCTTCGCCGGGGGCTACTTTGCCGGTGCAGGGGGAGCAGCCGATCGAGGGATAGCCGCGCTCGACCAGCGGGTGGCGCGGCAGGTCGTGCTCGGCGAACCAGCCGGCGATCCGCTCGGCATCCCAGTCGATCAGCGGATTGATCTTGAGCCGCCCCTGCGCGTCCGAAGTGTCGATCTCGAACCGCGGCAGTTGCGCGCGGGTCGAGGACTGGAACGCCTTGCGCCCGGTGAAAGTGGCATCGTAGCCGGCCAGCGCCTTGGCTAGCGGCCGCACCTTGCGGATCTCGCAACAGCCGTCGGGATCGAACGACCAGCGCAGCCCGTTTTCGTCCCGCTTCTCGAGCTCGTCCAGTTCAGGGTGGAGATTGACCAGATTGGTCAGCCCGAGCCGCTCGACCAGAACATCGCGATAGGCGAGCGTTTCGGGGAAATGCTTGCCGGTCTCGAGGAACAGCACCGGGATGCCGGGGTCGATCTGCGACAGCAGATGCAGCAGCACCGCGCTTTCCGCACCGAAGCTCGAAACCGTCGCCATGTCGCCGACCAGATCGTCGGCCATCACCGCGCGCAGCATCTCCTGCGTGTCGCTGCCGCGGAACATGCGGTTGAGGCGGATCGCATCGTGCTCCGAAAAGCGCGGCCGCGTGTCGAGCCGGTCGATGGAACGCAACTCGTTCATGCGTGGCGCCTGGTCCAGATCGGGGTGCGGTCGTCTGCGGCGGACTGGTAGACATCGGGCCAGCGCGCCAGCGCCGCCTCGACATCGCCCGCATCGAGAGGAGCGTCGGGATCGAAGGAATCGAAGCCGCAGCGGCGCATATAGGCGAGCTGGTCGACCAGCACATCGCCCACCGCGCGCAATTCGCCCTCGTAACCCGCCTCGCGCAGGATCCGGGCGGAGGAATAGCCGCGTCCGTCGCCGAAAGCGGGGAAATTGACCTCGACCAGCTTCACGCGGTTCAGATGCGGGATCAGTTCGCGCGCCTCGTCGCCGGGTTCGATCCTGACCGCGAGCGCATCGTCCTGCTCGACGAAGGCATCGACGGTGACCGCTGCATGGTCGGCGATTGCGTCGCTGCGGTAGCGCAGCAGGCCGCTGTTGTGGCCCCGGCCATCAATAAGGGGCCCGTCAGTGTTGGTCACCGGATCAGCCATAGAGCGCCTCCTTGAACGGGGTCATGCCGATACGGCGATAGGTGTCGAGGAAGCGCTCGCCCTCGGTGCGTTCGCGCAGATAGACATCGGCGGCGGTCTCGACCGCATCGACGATGCCGTCCTCCGAGAAACCGGGGCCGGTGATCTTGGCGAGCGCGGTGTCTTCCGCCTCGCTCCCGCCGAGCGAGAGCTGGTAGTTCTCGACGCCTTTGCGATCGACCCCGAGGATGCCGATATGGCCCGCGTGATGGTGGCCGCAGGCGTTGATGCAGCCCGAGATCTTGAGCTTCAGTTCGCCCAAAGCCTCGCCCTTGCCGCTGGCCTCGAAGCGCTCCGAAATCTTCTGCGCCACCGGGATCGAGCGGGCGTTGGCGAGGCTGCAATAGTCGAGCCCCGGACAGGCGATGATATCGCCGATCTGGTCGAGGTTGGGGGTAGAGAGTCCGGCTCCGTCGAGCGCTCGCCAGACTGCGGGCAGATCGGACTTGTGAACATGCGGCAGGACAATGTTCTGCGTGTGCATCACCCGCAATTCATCGAAGCCGTAACGCTCGGCGAGATCGGCCATCAGCCGCATCTGCTCGGCGGTGGCGTCGCCCGGAATCCCGCCGACCGGCTTGAGGCTGATCACGGCAGAGACGTAGCCGGGCGCCTTGTGCGGGTTGGTGTTGCGCTGCACCCAGCGCCGGAACGCCGGATCGGAAGCGGTTTCTGCAGGCTCGCCGGAAGCCGAAGCCTCGTCGGCCGCGCGGAATGCGGGATCGGCGAAGAAGCTGCGAATCCGCTCCAGCTCGGCGAAGGGCGGTTCGACGCCCTGATCGAGCAGATGCGCGTATTCGGCCTCGACCTGGCGGGTGTATTCCTCCGCACCCAGTTCGTGGACGAGGATCTTGATCCGTGCCTTGTACTTGTTGTCGCGGCGACCGTGACGGTTGTAGACCCGCAGGCAGGCCTCGGCATAGGTGATCAGCCGGTCGAGCGGAACGAACTCGTTGATGCAGGGCGCGATCATCGGGGTCCGGCCCATGCCGCCGCCGACGTAGAAGGCGGCGCCTAATTCGGCTCTCCCATCTTCGGTGGCACGCTCGACGATGCGGATGCCGATGTCGTGCAGCTTCATCGCCGCACGGTCGGTCTTCGAGGCGATCACCGCGATCTTGAACTTGCGCGGGAGGTACGCGAACTCGGGATGGAAGCTCGACCACTGCCGCAGCAGCTCGGCATAGGGACGCGGATCGGTCGCCTCGTCGGCAGCGGCGCCGGCAAAATGATCGGAGCTGATGTTGCGGATGCAATTGCCGCTGGTCTGGATGGCATGCATCTCGACCTTGGCCAGATCGGCGAGGATATCGCCCGCATCTTCCAGCTTGATCCAATTGTACTGGATATTCTGGCGGGTAGTGAAATGGCCGTAACCGCGGTCGTATTTCTCGGCGATGTCGGCGAGCGCGCGCATCTGGTCGCCGCTGAGCGTGCCATAGGGCACCGCAACGCGCAGCATGTAGGCGTGGAGCTGGAGATACAGCCCGTTCATCAGACGCAGCGGCTTGAACTGGTCCTCGGTGAGCTTGCCCTCGAGGCGGCGGCGGCACTGATCGCGGAATTCCTCGACGCGGGCATCGACCATCGCCTGGTCGTAAGTGTCGTAGCGGTACATCAGATCACCCAGCTGCCGATATCGGGATCGGCGGGTTTGAGGGAGAGGTCGAGGCGAACGGTGGGACCGAGTGCACGCACCCGATCCTTGATATGTGCAGGGCGGGGGGCGCCACCTTCGAGTTCGGCATCGATCGCGTAGGGGACGTTGACCCGGCGCGCGGATTCCTCGCGGCGGGCGATTTCTTCTTCCTTGCCGGTGACGTCGACGGCATCCTCGACATGGAGAGACCAGTCGCTTCCGGTCCACCAGGTGACCGCTCCGGTCTTGAGATCGTTGCCAGTGAGGATTCTCATTGCGCGGTTTCCTGTGCAAGCTGGGCGAGCGTCGCGTCTTCGCGCGCGGTCACTTCGCCGATCACGATCAGCGCCGGGCTGACCACGCGCTCGCGCTCGACCAGATCGGGGAGCGCGGCGAGCGGTCCGCGCAGCACGCGCATGGCGGAGCGGGTGGCGTTCTCGATCACCGCGATGGGCATGTCGGGCGCGAGCCCGTCGCCCATCAGCTTCTCGGCGATCTGCGGCGCGGTCTTGACCCCCATGTAGATCACCAGCGTGCGGCCCTTGCCCGCGAGGCCCGCCCAATCCTGCTCGGCAAGCCCCTTGCACTGGCCCGCGACGAAGCTGACCGCGCTCGATGCGTCGCGGTGGGTGAGCGCGATCTGTGCGGCGGCGGCGGCGCCATTGGCGGCGCTGATCCCGGGGACGATCTCGACCACGACACCGGCGGCTCGTGCGGCCTCGGCTTCCTCGCCGCCGCGCCCGAAGACCAGCGGATCGCCGCCCTTGAGCCGGACTACCATCCGCCCGGCACGCGCTTCGCGGACCAGCAGCGCGTTGATATCGTCTTGCGCCATGCTGTGGTGGGCCCGGCGCTTGGCGACCGAGATGAGCGTCGCATCGCGATGGGCAAAATCGAGAATATCGTGCGAGACCAGCCCGTCGTGAACGATCACATCGGCCGCCGCGATCAGCCGCGCGGCGCGCAGCGTCAGCAGGTCGGGATCGCCGGGCCCGGCGCCCACGAGATGGATGATGCCTGTTCCTTGCATGCCGGGAAAATGCCTCCAGGCAGGTTCCGGCGCCAATCAGAATGCTTGCGCGCCCGCACAGTTCTGCTTTTGAAATGTGGGCTAGCCGCCCGCGAAGCTAGTCTTTGCCGGCGTCGCCAGCCGCAGTGGGGCGCTGCGTCAGCGCATCGATCAACCGCTCGAACTGATCGCTGTCGCGCAGATTGATGTCGCGCTGCGGGAAGGGGATCTCGATGTCGTGTTCCTTGAACAGCCACCACAGCCGCTTGAGCACGGCGGAGCGGACATTGCCGACGCCGTCCTCGGGATCCTGGATCCAGGTATGGATGACGAAATTGACCGAGCTGTCGCCGTATTCGCTCATCCAGACGGTGGGTGGCGGCGTCTTCAACACCCGCGGCGCGTCCTTCGCCGCCTCGAGCATCAGTTCCTCGGCCTTTTTCATGTCGGCGCCATAGCTGACCCCCACCGGGATCTGCATCCGCACGTTCTTGGAGGAATAGGACCAGTTTTCGACCTGATTGATCATCAGGTTCTCGTTCGGGATCAGGTACTCGCGCTGGTCGCGGGTGGTGACCGAAACCGCGCGGACCCCGATCTTGCGAATCTGGCCGAAGGTCTCCTTGCCGGTGGTGTCGGCGACCGCGATGACGTCGCCGGGCTTGATCGACTTGTCCATCAGCAGGATGATCCCCGCGATCAGATTGCCGAAGGTTTTCTGCAGACCGAACCCGATCGCGAGGCCGAAAGCGCCCGAGAACACCGCCAGCGCGGTGAGATCGACCCCCAGCAGGTCGATCCCGATGAAGAACGCCATTCCCCATACGGCTATGGTGAGAATCTTGCGCCCGAGCAGCTGCTGGGCATCGTCGAAGCGGGTGAATCGGCGCAGCAGCCAGTTGAGCGACTTGGTTGTCAGCCAGGCGAGGGTGAGAACGAAGGCGACGATCGCCCCCACCACCACCACATCCCAAACCGACAGGCGGAAATCGCCGACGCTGAGAGCCAGCGCATCCAGCGTATCTAGGAAGTCGCCCGCCACCTCGCTCTGTGCGGATACCCGCTCGCGGATGTCTTCGGATGCCGCGACGCTTTCGAGTGCGGGCGCAGGCTCGGCAAGGCTCCAGGCTTGTTCGACCGGCGCCCCGTCCACGGCAGGCACCGCTCCGGCCTGGGTGGGCGCATCGGTAGGTGGGGAGGGCATCGGGGCGGTCATTGGTGTTCCATGGCGGCCAAGGCCCGTTCTAGATCGGCGATAAGGTCTTGCTGGTCCTCGAGCCCGACAGATAGGCGGATGGCATAGCGGTCGCCATCCTGCCAGCCCGGCCTCGGCCAGTCCATTCGCGCGCGGATCGGCTCCACGTCGAAGGGCAGGGCAAGGCTTTCGAACCCGCCCCAGCTGTAGCCGATCCCGAACAGTTCGAGCGCATCGATCAGCCGGCAGCGCGCCGCATCGTCGCGGCCCGACAGCACGAAGCTGAACAGCCCGCAGCCGCCGGTGAAATCACGCCGCCACAATTCGTGGCCGGTATCGGAGGGGAGCATCGGGCACAGCACATGGGCGACCTCGGGCCGCGCCGACAGCCATCCGGCCAGAGCGAGCGCGGTGCGGGTGCTGCGCTCCAGCCGCAATTGCATGGTGCGCAAGCCGCGCAGCGCCAGCGCCGCATCGTCGGGCGAGACCACATGGCCCAGTTCCTGCGCGGTCCTGCGCAGCGCGCGATACCAGCGCTCGCCCGCGCTGGCCGCGCCCATCATCAAATCCGAATGCCCGCCGACATGCTTGGTAAGCGCCTGCACCGTAATATCGCAACCGCGGTCGAGCGCGGGGAAGCCGAGCGAAGTGGCCCAGGTGTTGTCGATGAGGCTGACCGCGCCGCGCTCGCGCGCCTCGTCGGCGAGCGCCGGGATGTCGCAGACCTCCATCGTCAGGCTGCCGGGGTTCTCCAGCCACACCGCGCGGGTGCGATCGCAGAATGCTGCGCGATAGGCGGCGATGTCGAGCGGATCGAAGAACCGGGCATCGATGCCGAGCCGCGCGAGCAGTCCCTTGGCCATCGCGCGGCTGGGATCGTAGGCATTGTCCGCCACCAGCAGCACGTCGCCGGGCTTGAGCACCGCCAGCAGCGCGCCCGCAATCGCCGCAACGCCGCTGGGGTAGAGCACCGTGCCCTGCGCGCCGGGCTCGAGAGCGGTCAGCGCCTCGGCGAGCGCCCATTGCGTCGGCGAGCCGCGCCGGCCGTAGAAGAAATTGCCATCGGCATTGCTCTTCGTGCCCGCGCGCAGATCGGCGCAATCGGCGTAAAGATGCGTGCTGGCGCGGTACACCGGCGGATTGACGACGTGCGGATCGGGGCTGCGCCCTCCGGTCACCAGTCTCGACGCGGGTAACAGTTTGTTTTCCCTTGTCCCGGTCATGCTGCGCGCGGCGCTCCCGTTTCCTTGGGGGTGGCGGGATCGGCCCCCCATTCCGCCCAGCTGCCGTCGTAGAGCGCGGCATCATCGACCCCGGCGAGATGCAGCGCGAAGAGCAGCACCGAGGCGGTCATCCCGCTGCCGCAGCTGGCGGCGATCGGCCGATCGAGATCGATCCCGGCGTCATGGAAGGCGCGGCGCAGTTCCTCGGGCGATTTGTAGGTGCCGTCGGAAGCGAACAGGTTGCGGAAGAAAACATTGCGCGCGCCGGGGATATGTCCGCCCGGAAGTTCGTGGATCGTATCGGCGCTGGTGCCGAGGAAGCGCGCGGCATCGCGGGCGTCGACGACCTGCTCGGTGCGGCTGGCGCAATTGGCGAGCATGTCGGCCTTGCTGCGGACGCGGGCAGCCGGCTCGGTGGCCGCGAACTCCGATGGCGACACTTCGACCGTGCCCTTCTCGATCGCGCGCCGTTCCGCTCGCCACTTCGCCCAGCCGCCATCGAGCAGCGCCACATCCGTCAGCCCGTAGAGGCGGAAGATGAACCAGGCGCGCGCCGCACTGGCGATCGCGCTGTCGTCATAGAGCACGACCCGGCTGGTCGGAGCGATCCGCAAGGCGGACATCCGGGCCGAGAATTGCGCAGAAGTCGGCAGCGTGTTGCCCACCTGAGCCTCGGCGTCGTGCAGGCTCGGAAGATCGAGGAAGCGCGCACCGGGAATGTGGGCAGCAAGGAAATCCTCGCGCGGGTCGCGTTCGATGTCGGGCAGGTGCTTGGTGGCATCGAGGATGACGAGATCGGGATTGGCGAGATGTTCGGTCAGCCATTGCGTCGAAACGAGAGTGTCCATGCCCTTCGACTAGCGGTCTGCGGGAGCCTAGTCGAGCGGCCCGATGGGACGAGGCTAGTCGAGCGCGCGCTGCGCCAACGGTTCATAGCCGCGCGGACCCTCGTCGAGCCGGAACGGCTGGAGACGGCCGCTGCCGCCGGTCCCCTGCTGACCGATCGCCAAAGTCTGCGCCTGCGGCGCGATTCCGTCGGCAATCGTGCGCAGCCGGAGCAGCGGCACCAGCAGCGGGGTGTCGCCCTGGCGCAGGATGCCGGCCTGCGACAGCGGCAGTTGCAGCTTGCCCTCGAAGCGCGCCGACTGACCCGGTGCGAGCCGGGGCATGGTGTGGCGCGGTTCGAGCGCGGTATCGGCCATCGCGACCTGCTGCTCGACCGGGCGGTCGCCGCTGGCGGAGCCCAGATCGGCTTCGATGACGACATTGCTCAGCGCCTCGGTCCCGCGATTGAGGACGGTGAGCCGGTAGCTGAGCGTCGCCGCCATGACGCTGCGGCTGAGGCGGATCGCTTCTGGGCGCAGCGTGAGCGCGGCGCGCGACGCGGCGACGGTCGGGCCGCCGTCCTGGCCGCCGCCCTTGCGCACCACCGGCGGTTCGATCTGTGGCGGCACAGTCTTGGCACGCGAGCGGCGCAGCGCCCAGGCGGCGACGATCGCCAGAAGGGCAAGCAGACCCAACCCGGCGAACCACCACCACGCCGACTTGCTCTCTGTCTCAGTGGAGGCGACGCCGGCGGCGGGCGCGGGAGAAGCGAGGGTCGGTGCGGGCAGGTTGCCGACCGGCGGGCTCGCTTCAACGGCGGACGGGTCTTGCTCCATCTCGCCCCCTGAACCGGGCTCCGCAGTGCTAGTCTGCCCCGTCAGGCT
>Ga0208179_1001415_pt1 | contig 12290 bp, 10 predicted proteins | sample Malvired_Geostar_FD_184238 | JGI IMG/M metagenome (GOLD analysis project Ga0208179, IMG submission 184238) | Marine viral communities from the Global Malaspina Expedition - Malaspina viral metaG DeepMed_Geostar (SPAdes) (version 2) | ecosystem: Environmental > Aquatic > Marine > Oceanic | place...
GGCGGGATCAACGCCACCTCGATGGCCCGGGGTTCCGGCTCAGCAGCCTTCGGCGGCGCCAGCGCCAGGGCGCCCAGGATCGCGCCGTGGACCACCAGACTCGCCAGGCCTGCGCCTGCGCGGCCCGCCGTTCTGCGCTGGTCATTTCGCCCTTGCATGAAGCGCCTGTCGCCGTGATCGGGACCCAAATGGCTCCCATGGGGATGCGTCGAGAAGGTGGCGGCGGGCGGGCGCGCCCATGGTCAAGGCGCCTTGTTGACGCCACGATCGCGCCATCACGGGGCCGTGATGGGCCAACCCAATGGGCCTTCCACTGCAGATGGGGATGGGGTCTGCGTTGCAGAAAGGCGCTCAAATGACGAAATCCACTCTTCGGTCGGCTGCGACCGTCAGCGTTCTGGTGATGGCCGGCCTCGTGGCCAGCGGCTGCGCCACCAAGGGCTTTGTCCGCGACGAGGTCGCCGTGGTCGACGGCCGCGTCACCCAGGTGCAGGGCACCGCCGGCGAGGCGCTGGACCGCGCCAATGCGGCCCACAAGCTCGCCGAGGGCAAGTTCCTCTATGAGGTCGTGCTCTCCGACGATTCCGTGAAATTCCCCTCCGACCGCCACGCCCTGTCGCCCGAGGCCGAGGCCCGTCTGGCCGAGCTGGTCCAGCGGCTGACCTCGGAAAACCGCAACGTCTATCTGGAGATCCAGGGCCACACCGACGCCACCGGCCCCTCGGGCTATAATGACGAACTGGGCGCGGCCCGGGCCGAGGCGGTGCGCAAGTACCTGTCCATGAACGGCATCGCGCTCAACCGCATGGCCACCATCTCGTATGGCGAGGAGGTCCCGGTGGCCTCCAATGACAGCGCCGACGGCCGGGCGCAGAATCGCCGCGTGGCGATCATCGTCCTGACCTGAGGCCCTGAAACCTTCCCGGCAGGACCTGGCTTTGCGGCCGGTCCTGTCGGGTCCTAACCCGCCGCCGCCCGCTGGGGCGTTGGCCGCTCGACGATCGGCAGGGTCTCGAAGCCCGGCCGCGCCAGCAGATAGCCCTGGATGTAACGGACGCCGATGGCCCGCAGGGCGGCCAGCTCGCCTGGCGTCTCGACGCCCTCGGCGATCACCTCGATCCCGAGCTCGGCGCACATCCGGACAACCCCGGCCACAATGGTCCGCCGCGGCAGGCTCTCGTCCAGGCCGCGGATCAGCTCCATGTCCAGCTTGATGATGTCGGTCTGGAAGCGGGCCAGCAGGTTCAGCCCCGCATGGCCCGCGCCGAAATCGTCCAGGGCGGTGCCAAAGCCCATCTTCTGATAGCTGGCGACGATATTGGCCACATGGGCCGGATCGGCCATCTGCTCGTTCTCGGTGAATTCGAAGATCAGCCGCTCGGTGGGAAAGCCGTTGGCCGCCGCGGTCTTCAGGGTCAGCTGGATGCAAGCCAGCGGCGAATAGACCGCATTGGGCAGGAAGTTGATCGACAGCCGGGCCGGCCCGTCCAGGATGCCGGCCCGGGTGGCCGTCTCGATCGCCTTGACCCGGCACTGCTGGTCGAAGGCGTAGCGATTCTCTTCCGTGACCTGGGAGAGCACGCTCCAGGCCGACTCCCCGGACGGCCCCCGGACCAGGGCCTCATAGGCGAAGGGCTGGCCGCTCTCCATGTCCATGATCGGCTGGAAGGCCATCGAGAAGTCGAAGTCGAGGGCGTCGCCGTCGCGGCACCCCTGACAGGGGACGGGGGCTTTCGGGGCGGTGGAGGTCATGACGTGGGTCCAGGGGAGCAAGCCCGCGACCCTGCCTTAAGAACGTGAATCAACGGTGGAAAGCCGTGCGACAGGCGGCCGCACGGCCCGGCCTCAGCCGCCCAGGGCCTCAGCGCCGACCGCTTCCAGCTCGGCGGCCCCTTGGGTCACCGCCGCCGCCAGGCCGCCGGCGCCGGCCAGGACCTGAGCGCCGTAGAGGCGCAGCAGCGGCAGACGGGCCTGCATCCAGGGATCGTCCGACCCCGCTGCGGCGAGCGCCTGGCGGGCCAGGACGAAGCCGCCGATCACATCGCCGGCCAACTTCAGATAGGGGGTCGCGCCGGCGGCGGAGTCAGTCCCCCGGTTGGCCAGCAGCCAGTCGGTGGCCGCCTCCAGGGCCCGCACGCCCTCGGCCAGGCGGCGGCCGGCCTCGGTCAGGTCGGCGCGTTCGGTTAGGGCCTCGGCGGTCATGGCCATCTCGGCGCACAGGGCGTCCATCACCGCGCCGTCGGCCATGCCGAGCTTGCGGCCGGCCAGGTCCAGGGCCTGAATGCCGTTGGCGCCCTCATAGATCGGGGCGATGCGGGCGTCGCGATAGTGCTGGGCCGCGCCGGTCTCCTCGATGAAGCCCATGCCCCCGTGGATCTGCACGCCCATGGAGGCGACCTCCACACCCATGTCGGTGGACCAGGCCTTGGCGATGGGGGTCAGCAGCTCCTGGCGGGCCTTGGCGCTGGCCCGCGCCTCGGGCGTGGGGGCCAGCCGCGCATGGTCGGCCAGCACGCCGGTCATGAAGCAGATGCCCCGGGCCGCCTCGATCCTGGCCTTCATCAGCATCAGGGTGCGGCGGACATCGGGATGGTCGAAGATCGGCGCCGGTGAGGCGCCGGTCCAGGCCGACTTCCCTTGGGTGCGATCCTGGGCGTAGGCCAGCGCCTGCTGGAAGGCCCGCTCGGCGATGCCGACGCCCTCGACGCCCACCTGCAGGCGCGCGGCGTTCATCATGACGAACATGTGGGCCAGGCCCTGATTGACCTCCCCCACCAGCTCGGCCTGGGCGCCGTCGAACATCATCACGCAGGTGGGCGAGGCGTGGATGCCCAGCTTGTGCTCGATGGAGGCCGGCCAGAGGGCGTTGGCCTCGCCCAGGGACCCGTCGTCCTTCACCAGCCGCTTGGTGGTCAGGAAGAGCGAGATGCCCTTTACGCCGGGCGGGGCGTCGGGAAGCCGCGCCAGCACCAGGTGGCAGATATTGTCCGCCGCATCGTGGTCGCCCCAGGTGATGAAGATCTTCTGGCCATAGAGTTTGTAGCCGCCCTTCCCGTCCGGCTCGGCCCGGGTGGTGAGGGCCGCCAGGTCCGTGCCGGCCTGCGGCTCGGTCAGGTTCATGGTGCCAGTCCATTCGCCGGACACCAGCCTGGGCAGGACCAGGCGCTTCTGGCGCTCATCCCCGTGCAGGGTCAGGGCCTCGATGGCCGCCTGGGTCAGCATGGGGCAGAGCCCAAAGGCCATGTTGGCCGCGTGGACCATCTCGAACACGGCCAGCTCCATGGCCTTGGGCAGGCCCTGGCCCCCATGCTCGGGCTCGGCCGACAGGCTGTTCCAGCCCTGTTCGGCGAAGGCGCGGTAGGCCTCGGCGAAGCCGGGGGCGGCGGTGACCTTGCCGTCCCTGTGGCTGGCGCCCTGCTGGTCGCCGATGCGGTTTAAGGGCGCGAGCACGTCGGTGGTAAACGCGCCGGCGGCGTCCAGCACCGCCGCGATGGTGGCGTCGTCCAGCTCCGGGAAGCTCGCCTTGGCCAGGTCACCGTGGCCGGCGACGTTGAGGGCGAAGGCGATGTCGCGGACGGGCGCGCGGAAGGTCATGCGGGGCTCCAAAATAACAGGCCGCTATTTAGGCGCGATGACGTGGCGTCACCAAGGCCCGGCGGCCGAGGCGGGACAAGCCGGGTCCTTTGCGGCTATCACGCCCGGGCGCAACCGGAGCCGGACCATGAGCGAAGTCGATGCGGGCGCCCGACGCGCCGCCCAGGCCCTGGCCAGCGGCGCTCTGGCCATCCTGCCCACCGAGACGGTCTATGGTCTGGCCGCCGACGCCGCAGATCCCCGCGCCGTGGCCGCCCTGTTCGAGGCCAAGGGCCGGCCGCGGTTCAACCCCCTGATCGCCCATGTGGCCGACCTGGCCATGGCCGAGACCATCGCCCGCTTCGACGACCGCGCCCGGGCGCTGGCCAAGGCCTTCTGGCCTGGTCCGCTGACCCTGGTCCTGCCGCTTTCCGATCCGGACGCGGTCTGCGACCTGGCCCGCGCGGGCCTCGACAGCGTCGCCGTCCGCGCCCCGGCCCATCCGCTGGCCCGCGCCGTGATCGCCGCCCTGGGGCGTCCGGTGGTGGCGCCCTCGGCCAATCGCTCGGGGCGGCCCAGCCCCACCACCTTTTCCGACGCCTTGGAGGAAACCGGGGTCTTTGCGCTGGCCGCCCTGGATGGCGGGCCCTGCGCCGTGGGGCTGGAGTCCACCGTCGTCGCCCTGCTGGACGAACCCCGCCTGCTGCGGCCCGGCGCCGTGACCCGCGAACAGATCGAGGCGGTGATCGGCCCCCTGGCCGAGGCCGAGGATGACGCGCGGCGCTCGCCCGGCCGCATGGCCCGCCACTACGCCCCCCAGGCCCCGGTGCGCCTGAACGTGGCCGCGCCGGAGCCGGACGAGGCCTATCTGGCCTTCGGCCCCGGCGCGCCGGAGGGGCCGCGGGTGTTCAATCTGAGCCCCACCGGCGACCTGGCCGAGGCCGCCGCCCACCTGTTCGCCTATCTGCGGGCGGCGGATCGCACCGCGCCGCGGGCCATCGCCGTGGCGCCGATCCCGGCCCATGGCCTGGGGGAGGCGATCGCCGACCGCCTGAACCGGGCGGCGGGCTTTGTCGGCTAGGCTGTGAGGGGCTAGATTTATCCCATGACCATTTTCGTGCCCGCCGATGTGATCTCCCGCCTGAAGGCCGTGCTCGGCGAGGGCGGCTGGAGCCAGGAGCCTGAGCGCCTGGCGCCCAAGCTGGTGGAATGGCGCGACCGCTGGAGTGGCCAGACCCCCTTCCTCGCCCTGCCGGGCTCGACCGCCGAGGTGGCCGCCGTGGTCGGGATCTGTTTCGAGGCGGGGGTTCCGATTACGCCGCAGGGGGGAAACACCGGCCTGGTGGGCGGCCAGATCCCCATGGGCGAGATCCTGTTGTCCACCGAGCGTCTGCGCGCCGTCCGCGACGTGGACGCCCTGGACGACGTCATGGTGGTGGAGGCCGGCGTCACCCTGGCCGGCGCCCATGAGGCGGCGCTGGAGAAGAACCGCCGCTTCCCGCTGGATCTCGCCTCGCAGGGGACCGCCACCATCGGCGGGGTGATCTCCACCAATGCCGGCGGCACGGCCGTGCTGCGCTATGGGACCACGCGGGACCTGGTGCTGGGCCTGGAGGCGGTGCTGCCCAATGGCGAAATCTGGAACGGGCTGAAGCGCCTGCGCAAGGACAATACCGGCTATGACCTCAAGCAACTGCTGATCGGCGCCGAGGGCACGCTGGGCGTGGTGACGGCCGCCAGCCTGAAGCTGTTCCCCCTCCTGCCGTCGCGGGCGACCGCCATGGTCGGCCTGGCCAGTCCGCGGGCGGCGCTGGACCTTTTGGCCCGGGCCAAGGAGGCGGCCGGCGGCGGGGTGGAGGCCTTCGAGCTAATCAGCCGGGTGGGCGTGGACTTCGCGCTCAAGAACATCGCCGGCCAGCGTGATCCGTTGAGCGAACCCCATCCCTGGTACGTGCTGGTGGAGCTGGCCTCCGGCGAGCCGGGTTCGGCCGAGGCGGCGCTGGAGCGGCTGCTTGGCCAGGCCCTGGAGACCGGCCTGATCGCCGACGCCGTGGTCGCCCAGACCAAGACCCAGGCCGAGGCGCTGTGGTCCCTGCGGGAAAACCAGTCGCCGGCCCAGAAGCCCGAGGGCGCCACCTGGAAGCACGACGTCTCGGTGCCGGTCAGCAAGGTGGCCGACTTCCTGGAGGAGGCCGGCGCGGCCATGACCGCCTTCGCCCCCGGCTGCCGAATCTGCGCCTTCGGTCATGTGGGGGACGGCAACATCCACTATGACGTGCTGCGCCCCGACGGCGGCGACGACGCCGCCCATTCGGCGGGGCGCGACGCCGGGTCGCGGCTTGTCCACGACATTGTCGCCCGCCTCGGGGGCTCGATCTCGGCCGAGCATGGCCTGGGGGCGATGAAGACCGAAGAAGCCTTGCGCTATAAGGCCCCGGTGGAGGTGAACGCCCTGCGGGCGATCCGCGCAGCCCTTGACCCCAAGCGCATCATGAACCCCCGGGTCCACTTCTAAGCCGCGCAACCGCCTTGGCATTGTCATCAAGAGCGGTCAAAGGACCGCGCCATGCTGTTCGTTCTCTCCCCGGCCAAGGCGCTGGACTTCTCCGCGCCGCAAAAGCTGCTGCCCATGACGGCGCCGCAGTTCGATGCGGACGTGATCGAGCTTTCCAAGACCACCCGCAAGCTCACCGTCGCCGACCTCAAGCGGCTGATGTCCCTGTCGGACAATCTGGCCGAGCTGAACCGCGCCCGCTTCCAGGCCTTCGATCCGGAGAGCGAGGACGGCCTGCAGGCGGCCCTGGCCTTCAACGGCGATGTCTATTCAGGCCTTCAGGCCCGCACGATGGACAAGGCCGATCTGGACTGGGCGCAGGACCACCTGCGGATTCTCTCGGGCCTCTATGGGCTGCTGCGGCCCCTGGACGTGATCCAGCCCTATCGCCTGGAGATGGGGACGCGGCTGAAGACCAAGCGCGGCGCCACCCTCTATGACTTCTGGTCCGACCGGATCGCCAAGGCGCTGAACCTCGCCGGCCAGGATCACGCCGATCCGACGCTCGTAAACCTGGCCAGCCAGGAATATTTCGGCGCCGTCGACGCCCAGGCCCTGAAACTGCCGATCCTCAACATCCGCTTCCTGGAGGAAAAGGACGGCCATGCGCGGATCGTCAGCTTCTACGCCAAGAAGGCCCGGGGCCTGATGGCGCGCTACGCCATCGACAACCGCATCACCCGCGCCGATGATCTGCGGGGCTTCGACCTGGAGGGCTACGGCTTCGTGGCCGCCCAGTCCCAGCCCGGCGAATGGACCTTCAGCCGCAAGCAACCGGCCGCCGCCGCGGCCTGACCTCAGACCTCAAGGAGCGCGCGACATGGCCGTGGATTATGGGATCGCCGGCCATGTGGCCATCGTCACCGGCTCCACCAGCGGCATCGGCCACGCCCTGGCCGCGGCGCTGGCCGAACAGGGGGTGAATGTCATCCTCAACGGCCTGGGCGATCCGGCCCAGATCGAGGCCGACCGCCGGGCCCTGCAGGCGCGCACCAATGCGACCATCGCCTATCACGGCGCCGACATGACCAAGCCGGGTGAGATCGCCGACCTGGTGGACTTCGCCGTGCGCGAGTTCGGCCGGCTCGACATCCTGGTCAACAATGCGGGGATCCAGCACGTCTCGCCCATCGAGGACTTCCCGCCGGAAAAGTGGGACGCCCTGATCGCCATCATCCTGTCCTCGGCCTTCCACGCCACCCGCGCCGCCGTGCCGGTGATGAAGGCGCAAGGCCGCGGCCGGATCGTCAATATCGCCTCGGCCCATGGCCTGGTGGCCTCGCCGTTCAAGTCGGCCTATGTGGCCGCCAAGTTCGGGGTGATCGGCCTGACCAAGGCGGTCGGGGTCGAGCTCGCCAAGAGCGGGGTCACCTGCAACGCCATCTGCCCGGGCTATGTGAAGACCCCCCTGGTGGAGGCCCAGATCGGCGACCAGGCCCGCTCCCGGGGCATTTCCGAAGACCGGGTGGTGGACGAGGTGATCCTGGCCGCCCAGCCCAACCGGGCCTTCGTCGAGTACGACCACCTGGCCGGCATGCTGCTCTATCTGGTGTCGGACATGGGCGCCTCGGCCACCGGGGCGGCCCTCTCGGTGGACGGCGGCTGGACGGCGACCTGAGGGCGTTGCGCGCCGCCTAGGAGGGGACACGAAGGACACGAAGGGGCGCAAAGGACACGAAGGCGCCCCTCACCCCACCTCGTCACCCTCGGGCCTGTCCCGAGGGTCCCTGTCGGGGGCGGGCGCGAGCGGCGCGAGGGATCCTGGGCACAGGGCCCAGGATGACGGCGTTGGGGTGGAGGACGCAGACGCGGCCGCCTCGTGCGCCGCAGGCGTCCGAAAGGCGAACCACAAAGCACACGAAGACCACCAAGGAAGGCGCGGCGCCTTCGTGCCCTTTGTGGGCTTCGTGGTTGATCCTCTCCGCACCGCCCCCCGGTTGCCGACCCTAGGGGAAACCGCGCCATCCTTCGCCACACAGCTGAGGGACATCGGCGTGGGAGGATCAGACATGACGGGCAAGCTCACCGCCTGCATCATCGGGGCCGGCTGTTCGGGCTTCACCACCGCCAAGCGGCTGAAGGACGAGGGAATCGATTTCGACGTCTTCGAGATGTCCGACGACATCGGCGGGACCTGGTACTTCAACAATCCCAACGGCAAGTCGGCCTGTTACGAGAGCCTGCACATCGACACCTCGAAATGGCGCCTGGCCTTCGAGGACTATCCCGTCCCGACCGACTGGCCCGACTTCCCCCACCACGGCCAGCTGCTGGAGTATTTCAGGGGCTATGTGGACCACTTCGGCCTACGCCCGCACATCACCTTCAACACCGCCGTCACCAGGGCCGCCCGCACCGAGGACGGCCGCTGGGCGGTCACGCTCTCGACCGGTGAGACGAAGACCTATGACGTCCTGTTCGTCTGCAACGGCCACCACTGGGACCCGCGCTATCCGGACTATCCCGGCGCCTTCGACGGGCCGGCCTTCCATGCCCATGACTATCGCAGCCCGTTCGCGCCGGTGGACCTGCGGGGCAAGCGGGTGGTGGTGGTCGGCATGGGCAATTCGGCCATGGATATCGCCTCGGAGCTGTCGCAGAAGCCGATCGCCCAGACCCTGTGGGTCGCCGCCCGCCGGGGCGTCTGGGTGCTGCCCAAATACATGAACGGCCGCGTGGCCGACAAAGCCTCCATGCCCCACTGGATGCCGCGCAAGCTAGGCCTGCGCCTGGCCGCCAAGCGCATCCGCAAGGCCATCGGCAATATGGAGGACTATGGCCTGCCCAAGCCCGACCACGAGCCCCTGACCGCCCACCCCTCGGTCTCCGGCGAGTTCCTGACAAGGGCCGGCTGCGGCGACATCAAGTTCAAGCCCAATATCGCCGAGCTGATGGGCGACAAGGTGCGCTTCGAGGACGGCAGCGTGGAAGAGGTGGACACCATCATCTACGCCACCGGCTACAAGATCAGCTTCCCCTTCTTCGACGACCCGGACCTGCTACCCGACGCCGAGAACCGCTTCCCCCTGTTCAAGCGGATGATGAAGCCGGGCATCGACAACCTGTTCTTCATGGGCCTGGCCCAGCCCCTGCCGACGCTCGTCAACTTCGCCGAGCAGCAGGCCAAGCTGGCGGCCGCCTGCCTCGCCGGCCGCTACCGCCCGCCGAGCCCGCCCGAGATGGAGGCCATCATCGCCAAGGACGAAGCCCTGCACCTCGGCCACTTCTACAAGAGCCAGCGCCACACCATCCAGGTCGACTTCGGGCTCTATGTCCACGACCTGATGAAGGAGATTGGGCGGGGGGAGAGGCGGCGCCATTGATCTTGGAGCGCAGTGCTCCACAGTTGACGGACCAACTTGCATCATCGGCTAGCGATTCCCCATGAAGCTCATCCCGACTGAACCCGATGTCCGCACCCTGGTCGAGCGAATCGATAGAGGTGATATCGATCTTCAGCCGGACTTTCAGCGCCAGGAAATTTGGCCCCTGCGGAAGAAGAAGCGCCTAATCGACACCGTTCTTCGTGGATGGTCGATACCTCCGGTTCATCTTGTGGAGATAGCTGACAGTCGGGCAGAGGTCCTCGACGGACAGCAGCGCCTCGCAACATTGCGCGATTTTCTACATGATCGGTTTTCTATAGATGGAAGCGTTACTCCTGAAGATAACGACATACGATCTTTACACGGAAAGAGATATTCTTCTCTCGATCCCTCCGTACGCCGCAAGATCGACCAGTACCCACTTCGATGTTTTCGCTTGGTAGATTACAATCCCGAAGAGCCCAGCGAGCTATTCTATCGCCTTAACCAACCCACAATCCTTACGGCTGGTGAGCAACGAAACGCCTTATATGGCCCTGCCAGGGAACAACTCAAGTGGTGCGTGGCTTTCTTTGAGTCTCTCGGCAACAACAAGGACTCTATAGGGTTTTCTAACCTTCGATTGGCGTACGACGATATTTTTGCTCGCATACTATTTTTCATAGAATCCGGCAACTTCGGCGTGAAGAGCACCGAATCCCGAATATCCGAGCGCTTTCGCAAAGACATACCTTTCTCTGATGACGTTATGGACCGCGCCCTTCTTGCGGTCGAACTATTTACCAAGCAGCGAGAATTTTCACCTCCGTATAGGTTTAATAAAGCAAGCATTCTATCTTGGCTTCTATTCTTAAGCCGATTTAGGAACGGCCACGGTATAGAGCAAAGTTTTTTATCTTTCTTTATCAGCACTAGCCACGGTCATGTCACGTCGGACTTTTTGACAGAGGCCGCCGCATTATTTCAAGACCGTGCGAGCCTTCGGGTTACTGATGTTAGCTCCGTGGCTTATCGTGACTTCGCGCTCAACTATATCTATGAATTTGGTTCTAGCGCGGAACTACCATTCAACGTACCTAGAGAACCATTGGTAGCTGTTCGAAACGCTCTTCGATCGACGAACAGGACCTCTTTTGAAGAAGCGCTGGAAGAACAACTCGACATCTTAGCGTGGAGTCACACGCTGTGAGAGCGGCCAGGGCGCACGATTGGGCACGACGCTTAGCAAATGCGTCCAACTGGCCGGTGCGGCTGTGCGCGTTTAACTTTGACGAGGTGCCCAGCCTCGGAACGGCAATGATCACGCTCGATAAGCCCCTGAACCTAATTTCAGGTCCAAATGGAGTAGGAAAAACCACTCTACTCCGATGCATTTGGGCCACGCTCGATCCTGAGCGCGCCCGCCCGGACATCAGTTGGGACAAGAAGCTGACGTCTGGCCGCACTTGCGCTCACCTAAAAATCCAAGACGTCGATCATAAGGTGGAGGCAGAATTCGGTGTTGACGATATAAATGGGGCAGGAAATATCGATGTTTCCGTTACACATATTGACGCTTCATCCGAGCCTCTTCAGTATCAGAGAGAATTCAACCTCTTCGATGGCCCCGACGAAATTACCAACGGCAGCGCCCCCAGGGTGCTTGGTGACGCAGAGGTTGCGGAAGTAAACAGCATTCTGAAGAGAAACTACAGGTCTATTACCTTATACGAGACCGATCTTGGAAGAACTGTGCCATTTTTCGAGGTTGCATATGGCAACGACACATATGACAGCAGATCTATGGGCGCAGGAGAGCTGTCCGCTCTCCATATATGGTGGCACTTTTCGAGATCAGAGACAGGTGCCATTTTGTTGGTTGAGGAACCAGAGTCCTTCCTGTCGTATGGCTGCCAGATCGCTCTAGCGCAGTATATCGTTTCGACAATTGTTCGGAAACGTATTGTTGTTGTGATGACAACTCACTCGGCCCCGTTTCTTAATTCCGCCCCGGTAGATTCCATTCGTTTTTTAACCCGTGGCTCCGGCGGTCTAGACGTTCTGCAGAACGATCCGCCACAAAATCTATTGTCTAGCTTGGGCATGCTGCCCAGGACTACGAGCGTTATATTTGTGGAGGACGAAGCCGCGAGAGATTTCACTCGATGCATTCTCGAGCACCTAGCGCCCGCTTATTCGAGGAGCGTTGAGATTTCGGTGATGTCCGGGGACGGCGGCATCACGCGAGCGCTGAGAGTCACGAGGGAAATCGACATCCCAGTCCGCTTCGTGGGCGTGTTTGATGGCGACCTTCGAGGAAAGATCCCGAGAGACATCGCTGATATCTCATCCTTTCTGCCCCTAGATACATCGATCGAGGAGTCTTTCCGAGATCTTATCAGCAACAATCCAGCACACTTAACTAATGCATCTGGCTTTGAGAATGTTCGCGCCCTGTTGAACAGCATAGAAGGCATGGATTGCCATGATTGGTTTAGATCAGTTTCGATGGAGGTAGGCCTCACGACAGGTCAGTTACTGCCCGCGCTCTTTCGTGAGTGGATTTCAGTTGAAGTAAACCTCGGAGCCGCACGGGAGCTCGTCGGGAGGCTCTCCGAGCTAACAACTCGTTGACCATCGACCCCCTCTATCGCCACGCCAGATAAAATCGATTTCTGCGATGCAGCATGGGGTGGTAGTAAGGCTGCGTTTCCTCCCCCTACCCATAACCAACGCCAGGAGAGCGCCGCATGGCTTCCGTCAACACGACCATCCTTCCCTTCACCGCCCAGGCCTATAAGGGCGGCAAGTTCGTCGAGGTCAGCGACGCCGACCTGAAGGGCAAGTGGTCGGTGGTC
>Ga0208179_1001416_pt1 | contig 12289 bp, 18 predicted proteins | sample Malvired_Geostar_FD_184238 | JGI IMG/M metagenome (GOLD analysis project Ga0208179, IMG submission 184238) | Marine viral communities from the Global Malaspina Expedition - Malaspina viral metaG DeepMed_Geostar (SPAdes) (version 2) | ecosystem: Environmental > Aquatic > Marine > Oceanic | place...
GTAGTAACTTTTTCATCTCTTTTTAAAGCAAAAAAATTGAGGATGAAGGGAATTGCCATCTTCGATATGGTATTTCACTATGGGTTCTTCATAATCCCCTATCTCTGCGACTTTTTGAATTATTTCTTCCCGTGAAGGGTAAGTTTCTAGTCTATCAAAATCTCTAATATCGTCAACAATTAACCACTCAGGAAGATTATCTTTTACACACTCTATTTCTTGAAGCACTGGACTTCCAAACCTTCCTATATTTGGGTCAAATGTGGTGCCTCCTCCTGAACCGTGGGCATCCAGAAACAAAAAGTATTTTTCAGAAATGGATGAAACTATATCAGGCAGTAAATCCGTACTTGCTCCCTTTAAAAAAGTTAACTTTTCTCCTTGATAGGTACTAGTACAATGCTCAAACAAACTATCAGATAATTCGATGCTAAAAACTTCATCAAAAAAATTGTAAAAAGTCCAAGATCCTCCTCCTCTGTGAGAACCAGTCTCTATACAAATAGGAATCTCTTCTTTTACAATTTTTAAATCGTTAAGTAATGTTAAATAATGTTCATACATTAGATTTGTTAGTCCTATGCAAATAATAATAAATAGGTTCAACAATATATTCTTCGGTCTTCAGATGTTGTAAGATGCTACTGGAATAGTCCTTATCTTCTCCCATAGATATCTCAGGAAATCTAGTTTGAAGGGCATACTCCCGCTTAACAGGGTTTAAATGATTGGGATTCCTATAGTACCTCATTAGGCCAGTAGTCTTATCCTGATTCTCAAACCAAGATTTGTACTTCAAACTATGATAGGTAAGCCCTGCAAAATTTCCATCATTAAAATGAAGCAGATGTATACCGACCGTATCAGGCTTAGTCTCCAAAGCAGACATAATCTTACTTACATAATCAAAAGAAATAATGTCATCATCGTCAATGAATGCTAAGTACTCACCTTTGGCCTTATCCAGAAGAGCATTCCTTTTGGCTCCTATAGATCTTTCTCCATTATCAAGCTCAACAATAACCTCTACCTTGTCTTCAATGCCTGAGAGCTGGGGATCTAAAATCTGCATAAGCCTTTCTAGATACCCTTGTCTATCCTTTAAGCTGCAAATTAATAAACTTAATAACATATTAAAAATAGGGATTTAAGGGACGAAGAGTTTCCTCCTCGCTGTGTCCATCATTTTGATAGAAGAAGGGCTTTTTAACTGCTAAAATATTGTTATTAACCATGTCCTTAGCTAAGCACTCATCACAACCAAAGGACCCAGGATTATTTTTAAATGATCCCAAAAGATTCACAGCCTTATCTCTATAATCTTCAGACAGGTAAAGAACTGCGTGGACTCCCAACATGTTGTAAGGCCTAACATAGACATCACTAAAGTCAGAACTTATACAAGCACGAAAAGTTGAGACTCCACGCAGCATACCAAACCAAGAAGTCCCTAAATACAAAGCGTCACAATCATCAGGAATTTCTAATTCAGGCACGAAATGTTCTGTTTCCATACAATCATCCTCCATCATGAGTAGAGGAAGATCGTTACTTAAACCGCGTATGTGAGTTTCTGCTATACCAACGGTATATGGATCAGCAATGGGACCGTTTAACTTGTGAAGCTCTTTAAATCCTAATCGCTCAAACATACGGTACATTTTACCGTGCCGCTCTTTATTCTTTTCTATTGTCGCCCAGTATATGGGTACTTCTCGTAAATCTATTTTCATGGCAGATACTTTTTGATCTTCTTCAAATTTTTCTTAGTACTCTTGCGAAGAAACTCTATGAGTTCCAACCCCGACATTTCATACCAAGGTTCCAATACTGCGCCGTAGTTGATGCTGGTAATTACATTCATGTTCAGGCAACGAGCCTCAACAACCAGCCTACAGCACGACTCTCTAGCCAAGGGGAAAAACACCAGAGAGGGATGCCTAGATAGATTAAAAATGAAGACTGAACGCTTGTCATTTGGGTGTATCAAAGTATAATCCAATCGGGCCTCTTTACAAAAAGCAATTGCTCCCTCAGTATTTTTAATCCAGTTTGAACTATTTACTACAGCACATGTCCAATCTCTAGGTTCTATTTCAGTCTTCCTCCAGTAAACTTCTAGGAGATCCAAATCTTCGTCAGACCATAGCGTAGATTTTAAATTAATAAAATTAGCTTTAACACCATTAGCTTTAAAAACATTTAAGTGATCTGTGGTTTGAACAAATACGGCCTTGGCATTTTTATAAAGGTCATAGTTAATTCGCTCTTCTTCTGGAACTATACACCCTTCGTAACTCCATGGGTGCCTGGAGGAGCAAATTTTATAATCGTGCTCTAATATAACATAATTTAGGTTCTCAGCAACGATGGCATCTATTATCCCTGGGTGCATTAATGATATATTACCTAAAATATAGAAATCGTTGGCACCAAGCTTAGTTATCTCATCTGATTTTAACCACTCAACATCAAAATGATCACCAACAACCCTGTTAACCTGTTCAGCCCCACCTGTTCCGTCAGGAAAATCATCTATAAATACTACTTTAGACATATTCTGCTCCTTCGCGTTTGAATATAGCTGCTGGCCCTGGTCCAGCGCGGAAGACCTCGTTGATTAGAGGGCGCTTGAGAGCCTCTGCAATCGCGTGTGGAAGACCTTGATTACCTATAAATAGTTCTACGCCCTCCAAGATCTGGGCCATTTCTAGGAGGCTCTCGACGGTCAAACGAGGTACTTCCGCCATGTGAGGGAAGGTGTAAACAAAGTACTCATACTCTCTCTCCCACCCAAGGAAAAAAGCCTTTTCGACAATATCTTTATCAAGACCCTCCCAGAAAGAATAATTACCATGATAACGACAGCTCCTAGCCAGAGCTATAGTCTTACCATCAATAGCAGGAAGTGCAGACGGAACACTTAGCCACTTCTCATCACGGACACTAATTGGAAGATTACAAGTGGCCAAGTGGGAATCTGATAAATTATTAAACTCAACATGATCTCTAAATCTATCAAGGTTAAAATCTACAGATTCTCCATTCCAGTATCTGACTTCCTCAATATAATCTTGAAGTTCAAGTAAAGGTTTAATGCCATCAATAGAATCCTTAGTTAATTTTGTCCTAGTGAACCTTCCGTCACCCCAGTCAATAAGAGGCTCCGACTCCCCGCCGTTCGGATCTAAAAATAGAATCCCACCACCCAATTCCCTAATTGTTGGAAGCGAGAATATTATATCACCCAAATCTCCTGAATGTTTAAAAGTTTTCTTAGGTACAGTAATTGTGTACCCGTCTTTTGGGTTTAATTTCAACTCTCAATCCTCTCTCTAAGATTAGTAAGAAGAGCATTTTTTTGGGCCACCATTAACGCATCATACATTTCAACACGATCTGAAACAACTTTATTTAAATCAAATAAGTCTTCAGTAATTTCGTGAAGGTTATTTCCCATTCTCTCTCTTAACTTTTTATCGCGAACCAGCTTAGAGAGGACTCTAACCCACTCAGACTTGGGAGCGTCTGGCGGTATCAAAACCCCAGTTTCCCAGTTAGTAATTGTTTCATTATAGCAGCCTACATCAGACGCTACTAGAGGAACACGGTATCTGCCAGCCTCGGCAACCTTAATATCAGACTTAGAATCATTAAACTCATTCATTTGGAGGGGAGCTATAGCAATATCCATATGGGCAAACATTATACCATACGCATCGGCATTCATCGCTGGATAAACTTGCCAATTTTTTGCTCCTTTGAATCCTCTGGTTAGAATTTTTCTATAATTATCCCAAACATCGAACTGCCAATCATTACCCTCATCACCTGTACGCTCACCAGGAGGTCTTCCATAGAAACCCCAATGAACCCTCTCTTTGCCTACTCTTTGATTTACTCTATGAGGGACACCAGCGAACTCTTTAACATCCTCTTCGTGGTGAATACCCCCTGCCCAGCCCACTCTGCATATCTTTTTATTGGGGGGAGGTGCTTTATCATGAGTCCACGCTGGCAAATCGTAATCAATCGCATTTTTAACTACGGCAAGCATCCCACGAACATAAGGTTGAATTCTTTTAGCAAATTTAACTTGGGTTACCGTAACCAAATCAGCGTTATTATAAACCCACTTAGTTACATCGCTCAATCCCTTATCTTTATAAACCGATTCTAACCTATGACCAGAATAGAGATTGGTAAGCAAATCATCGGTATCGTAGTGAACGATTTTTCCAAATTCTTTGGCCATTCCGAGAACACGGGCTGTATAATTTCCACCAAAATTACAAATGTTATTAACAACTACAATATCAGCCCATTTCAGGGAATCATGAGGAAAATCTGGCGGTAGCTGGCCAGTCTTTAAATCCAATCCTAGGGGGTTGAAATCAAACTTAACCTCAACCCTGTCTGGGAGAATCTCTTGGAGCTTTTCGTAAGGATTTATAGCTCTATAAAAAGCACACCCACCCTCGTTGGCGGGGCACACCAGTATCTTATATTTCGTGCTCATGTCTAATTTTATTATAGTTTAATAATTTAATTTAGCTAACTAAATAATGTAAGGAAACTCCCTCATGAAAAAACTTTCACTACTCTTACTTTTAACTGGCTGCTCAACTACAGGTATGCTGTCAGATACCGCTATGCCTGACCGTTTTGGTATAAGCACAGGTACAGGTTCGGCAGCATTTGATGGTACCATTACCACTCTCATCCCAGGGGGTGGAGGACACAATCCTAATGATATGGAATATTCTCGATGGGATGGAGAATTTGAAGATATGGTTACAGCAACTGCGTGGCTAGAGTGGGACCTACCAAAAGCAACAACTTCAGGTAGAACTTCCTTTGAGGGCTTAAAGAATGCTGTGCTAGATGATTATCGCGGAAAGCCAAAAGAGTCTCTTATAAGTATAACAAAGAGCGTGGACGAAGTAACTGGTGAAGAGACTTGGGACTTCGGTGTGACAGAAGCTCTTAACTCAGCAATCCTAGCGCTACTTAGTTTTCTAGGGTTCAAAGTAATGAAGAAAAGACAAGCCGATGACTAATTCAAGAGGAAGTAGGTGTGCCCTGTACGCCTTGGTAATATGTGTGTGCGCCTCTGTATTTTTTATGAATCAAAGATTTGATCAAATGCAGGAAACACTAAAGTGCATGAAAAACCCAGATACGCGACACGAAGTTATGCTGGAAAAGATTGAAGAGAGGTTCCAAGACCTAGAAGCCCAAGTAAACTTTATTGAGGGCACCGTAAGAACGCTGTGGAAGGAACCTAAGGAGAAATAAAAAAGAGCGCCCTCAACTAAGAAAACGCTCCTTTCTTTTTTATTAAGTATTTATTCTTCTTCTGTAACTACTTCTTCCACCACCATGTCACATGTGTGGCACATGTCCTGTTGCGTGGCCAAATATGCCACTCCACAAAGAACACCCACAGTAAAGAGTACCTCAGCTAGGCTCATCTTTTGCTGATTATGTAGAACTTCGTACTTGTCCTTATAGAAGAACGCCCATGCGGGATGCATCTTTCGCTTGGTCATTACTTACCTCCTGAGGCCTTCTCAGCCTTCGCGTCAGCGACTTCACCAGCAAATACCTCCTTGGTGTCAGGGGACGAGTGAACGCCTCCCATAGCCTTCCCTAGGCTTGCTACTGCATCGCCAATGCTGACCTTACCATCTAAGGGGAGGACGGACTTAACGACATTGCCATAATGCTGGCGCTTGCGCTTGAACAACAGGCACAAAACTCCTTCCCAAGCGCCAAGCGCTGGAAAGAACAATTTACCAATTGTCATAAGGTTGGCGACCATAGGATCTACACCTTCCATGCTAGCACCGACACCGCCCGCTGTTGCAGCAGCACCAGTAGCGACATCGGCACCAGACTGAACTAATTCAGCCACTGTGTCCATTACTTGACACCCGCACAAAAACACGAGTGAACCAATAAAACCATAAGTGAGGTAGTTCTTCACTAAAGTGATTCTCCATATAGTACGCGATCAAATGCTTCCGAAAATTTAGGCCCAATGTAGGGAATCCTCGACATCACCTCAGTGAACGCATCTGTCATATCTTGTTTTACGGCATCGGCAAATCCCGGCATTTCCGTAATAACAGGTACAGCGGTGTCAACAACCCATTGAGTTGTGGCACAACCAGCAGTACCAAAAAGTAGCAATAAGCTAACGACTGTGTTTTTTACCATTGTAACATTTTTACCTTTGTATCATTATGATAGTGTGTTTCTGGAGCATTTTCTGCACAATACACGCCCCAAGGACAAATGTCCTTGGTTGTTATCTCTACCCCTGGTGCCCATAATGAGACAAACGGGATAGGAATAACTGGTACTCCGTCAATTGAAATGCAAGAAGGTGCGACAACCAAAGCTGCCGCACCCATTGCTTTATATATAGTACTAAGACTTAAGCCTTTCAAGGTAATCCTCGTCAGAACCAGAATCAGCAGTTTGCGTTTGTGGCGCAGTTCGCGAAACGGGTTCATCATAGGTGAGAGTAGGAAGAATCGTCATAGCAACTTGCTTAACCTCCTCATATTCTTCTACCTTGACCAGACCGTGGATATCATGCAAAGAATCCATCCAAGTAGCGACCTCAGCATCAGTACCAGCGGCCTCAGGCTTGGGGCGAGGGGACGACTGATCATACTTAGGCCATTGGCCTTCCATTGTCTTGATAATCTTAAAATCATGGCCTTCCATCATATCGGTGATATCACCATAATCCTCATCGAGGATGGCATTCACGATCTTTTGGAACAACATGATACCGACAGACAGAATCTTAACTTCGCCAGTGTCACGATCAACCACATTCATGTAAAAACGCGAACGGGGCTTAATTTGACGAGCGGTGTCTTCGTCTGCCTTGTCACTAGTCTTCCACAGACCAAAATACGAGTCACACAAAGGGCATGCCATACTGTGAACCTTTAGGCAGTGAAAATTACGAATCTGACCATCACCACCAGTTATGCGGTGAATTTTGGTTTCAGCGTAGAATTCTGTTTCTTCATCCTTGCCAGGAAGAATCCTAACCAAATTACTTCCCTCTTTAATTTGTAGGAAGTTGTTCAGAAAGGAGCCCCCATCACCAGTACCTTGGCGGGTCATTTCTGCGTGTTTCTCACGCAACTTATCGAGATTAATTGTCATTTTTTGTTTCCGTTATAGTGTTATTTGTTAAGGCCGTAGCCTTTTGTTTATTATAGTTATCTTTACCGTTTTTTTACAAGTTTTTTAAATATTCCCGCCCGCGACTAAGAGTACAGATTGGTTTCTGCTCTGTCGCGAACGGAGAGTTGTACAATGGTGTCTTTGCGTTGTTCCAATGCCTGGGCAATGCTTTTAACTAGCCCAGTCTTAAAGGTAAGTTCGTTGACTTTTTCTTGCAAAGTATGAAACTCTGGGTGGGAACTAACAAAAGACTCAAGATACTTATCAGTAACCTTAAGACCCTTGCTGGTACGGGAATCAAACTCCTCTTTTCTAACCTTAGCAATAAACTGTTCTAACTCGTTTTTTGACCTGTCAAGCTCACGCTTGGCGACCTGTAGCAAACCATTATAATGGGCATACCTCGCGGCCTGTCTTTCAAGTTCGTACATCAGATTATCTCTATCTATCTCAACGATACTGTCAATGATGTCACAATAGATATCCCAATTTAAATCCATCCAAGTAATCAACAATGCATCAGATTTTTTTGTCATGTTATAACTCCGTACAAGTTAAGTAAAGTGTCATCATTCAGTATGGAAAGCCCCCCATTTGAATCCATCATTAAATAATCCCCTGATTCACCAACAATATAACATGAGTTGGAGGGGACCATACTATCAACATAATTAGATATACCAAAAGGAACGAACATTTTCACATACTTCAAACCCCTACTAGAGGTCAGCCAGTTAAACTCCATGTAATCAATGTAGTTGGAAAGCTCATGGGGGGGCTTAAGGACCAAATATTGTGGTTTATAACTCGGCATCTTCGTCCTCCCACTTATCCCCTTCCCTCATTTTAAGGATGGAATAATCTATATCCATAGGCACAATAAACCTTTGATGGCTATTGCGAGACTTCATTACATACGCCCGCATTCTGCCGCTGTCAAACTCTTCCTCTGTTTGATTCAAAGAAATTGCCATGTCGCAGGTTCTAATCTTGCCGTAAGCGTCGGCTAGTTCTGAGTCTGTAATCACTGTAACTTTCCTACCTTCTCTGTTAGTCTGCGTGGCGGTCCATATGAGTATATCATTCTCTACAGCCAAACCGCGAAGTTCTTCAGAGATTCTTTGTTGAGCCTGATACTCAGCCATGCCCTCTCTAGTAGGGCGCAACAATTCTAGGTAGTCCACGATAACAACATCGGGTTCAAACTCCTCGTAGTTGCGAAGCTGAACAAGTAAAGCTCTAATAGTATTTATGGTGGCTTGACCAGTAGGGAACTGTTTAATTACTAACTCACCGTCTGGGAAAGTCTCCTCAAATAGATTTAAACGGTCGTACACAGTTTGCTGCTCAACCTTCAACCGAGATTGGGGAACAAGAGACATAATAGAATCAAACCTTTGAGCGATTCTGTCCTCCCCCATTTCAAGGGACACATAAAGAACCTTTCTACCCTCAATTAAGGAGGCAACTGCTTGATTAACTAGGAATAAAGATTTACCCACCCCAGGGGGGGCCACGACCATAGCCAATTCCTTAGACCCCAGTCCACCATCCATAGCATCATTAAGGGAGGGTAGGAATGTTGAATAGAAGTTCTGATTTGAATCATCAAGTAGCCTTTTCCATCTGGCCTTGACATCTTCAAAATACATCTGCCCTAGATTAACCTCACGGCTAACGGTTAAAGCATTTCTAATGATGGCTTCAGTTTCTTCATACCTGTTATCCCCTAGGAGTACCATACATTCTGCGATAGCCTCCTTCATGGCGGATCTCTTGGCAAATTCTTCTACCAAATCAAGAAGGTATTCTGGATTCTCAACGCATGAGGTATCAAGGTTATTAATGTACAGAATTTCGTCCGTGTAGTCTGAAAGAGACTCGGACTTACCCAAATCCTCACGAACATCTTCAAGGATAAATTCGTCAGTAGGAAGTTTGTGGTACTTCTCGTAATGAGAACTGACCGCGTTAAAGATCTTAGCGTGGGCAGGATATTCGAAATAATCAGGCCTAACTAGATTGGCTATTTGTAGGTAGAAATCGGGGCTTGATTTCAGAAGGTAAAGTACGCCCCTCTGAATGTTATCGCTAAATTCATATTTCATGTTAAAGTGTTTGTCGTGAGTTCGTAGGTTTAGTAGGGTCCTTCTTCGCTTTATTATAGACATGTCTTGTAATTTTTTTCATGTTTTCTCGCTTTTTACTGGCTCGAATATCATTATTTCTAGTTATTAAACCTTTTTCTTCCATCTCTTGCGTGTTTGGAATCATAGGAGTATATGGAACCTCTTTTTGTCTAGCCTTTGTTCTTTCCACTAGAGCCTTTTGTTTTCCTAACGCTCTACCCTTATCTCCCCCCGCAATATACTTTTCATGCATATGCTGCCTCTCCCTACTTCCCGCTGGGTAGTTTATATGGGCTACTCCATAATTTCGTACACCCTTTTTTCTACACTTAGGACACATAGATCCTTTGCCTGACTCAGACAGCGGACGAATCTTTTCCCAGTAGATGTTACAAGGATCACAACTAAACTCGTAATTAGGCACCGCAATCACCTCCAGCCATGGAACAGGCTTGGCCGTCTGCAATATACTCAGGTACTTCATGTACCATATGTGTAGCAAGGTTTTCCACAGTAAGAGGGATGGCTGTAAGGGGTTCATCCCCCTTAGACCCAGCTTTGTACACCGTTAACCCCTTAAGGTCGCCAACATAGTCCAAAGCCCTCATAGCTAAATCACCAGCCTCAAAGGTTTCTGGGAGATTAATTGTTTTGCTTATACAAGAATCAATAAAGCGTTGAGTAGTGGCTTGAACCCTTAAATGTTCAACAGGAGACACATCGTATGCTCCTACAAAATTATCTAACAATTTACCCTCTCTATGCCACTCCTTAAAGAGAGGATCAACAACTAGCTGCTCCTTCCAAACATTACTGTCCCTGTACCTTCTCATATACATTGCAGAAAAGATAGGCTCAATCCCTGAGGATACACCCATCAACATGGAAATAGTACCACAGGGGGGGATAGTGAGCATCACAGCATTTCGTATACCATGCTCTTTAATTAACATCCTAATCCTGGCGGGGAGCGTTCTGGCAAACTCTTCGGACAGGTACTTCTTGTAATCAAACGCGCCAAAAGGACCCTTGTCTCTGGAGGTGTAAATGGATTCCTTATATGCCTCATCACGAATGGTAGCAAATAGTCTCTCCAGAAACTCCAAGCACTTTTCACTACCATAACGAAGACCTAACTTAATAAGCATGTAGTGAAGGCCAGTAACTCCAAGTCCAATTCTGCGTGACCTATGAGCAACCTCCTTACAGTTTTTGGTTGGAAAATGGTTAACAGTTAGAACATTGTCTAGGAAACGAATCCCAGCTCTTACTGTTCGAGCCAGCCGCTTCCAATCTACTTCCCCATCAATTACCATGTTGGATAGGTTAACATTTCCCAGGCAGCAGTTACCATAGGAGGGAAGACTGATCTCCCCGCAGGGATTGGTGGACTCCAAATCCTCAAAATAAGAAACATTCGTATAACTATTTGCTAGATCAATGTTATAAATGCCTGGGTCACCAGACTCCACGGCATTTGTCCAAAGCTTGTCCCAAATTTCTCTAGCTTTTAAATCATATTTTCCCATAACCTCAAAGGAATCTTCGAAAGACTTTTTCCAATGCTGGTCAGCACGGGCTACGGCATCATCTTCATCTAGTGCTACAACATTGATTATTGATGTCTCCCCAGTTTTCGTTGTTCTAGTGACCTCATAAACAAAATACTTCTTGTTATTGAATGTAAAGTACCACTCCTCATCTAACTCACACGCTTCAATGAAGCGATTGGTGATAGCAACAGAGATATTAAAATTGTTAAGCTCCCCCTTGTCCAGTTTAACATGAAGAAACTCAAGAAGATCTGGATGAGTGATATCTAAGATACCCATTAAAGCGGTGCGACGGTTCTTGCCAGCACGAACATGGACACCAATCTCATTGATCATTCTCATAACTGAAATGGAACCAGGGGCAGAGTTTTTAATATTCTGAATGTCATCCCCCTTAGGGCGAATTTTGTGGAAATTAAAGCCTATTCCCCCTCCTGCACAAGAAATCTTGTACATGTCATCAATAGTTTGGCCTATCGAGTGAACAGAATCTTCAGGAATAATAACATAACAATTGAGAAGATTATGCTTGCCACCGTTACGCCCACACCCGTATATAATGCGGCCTCCAGGGATAAAATCGCCAGACGAAATCGCGTCATAAAACCTCTTTTCATATTTCGTCTTTTCATCATCTGCTTCAGCTGACGCAATTGTTCTAGCGATAACCTTGGCTCTTTCTGACCACTTTTTCTCACCGGGATACGCATACCTCTTCTCAAATATTTCTTGACCTAATTCGTTCAGCTTTGTTACCGTCATATTTTTGCTCCAGCTAGTTTGGATATTCCTTTATGCTTAATTATAGTGATCTTCCGCGAATTGTCGAGGAAGGCATTAAGATACTTATTATGAGTTATTAAGAAGATCTTTCTTTCTTTTTTAAGTTCTTGCAATAATATATAGAGCCCCTTAATTCCTTCTTCGTCAAGGTTCTCTGCAACTTCATCGAAAAATACAATATTTGATTGGTCGTTGCTTGTCAAGTCAAGCAAACTCTGCAATGCAAGCATAACGGCCAAATTTATTTTTCTTTTCTCTCCCCCAGACAGAGAAATGTAGTGAGTAATCTTACCACCGTTCGTAATTGATTCCTCTAATTTTTCATTAAAATGAACCAAAAACTGACCATTAGTAAGGTAAGATAAATAGGTGTTACACTTATCATTGAAATAGCTTAAAATATTTCTGATTATGTAACGAATCATACCTTGTTCAGAGAAGGCTTTTTCCCAAAAACGCATAACCTCATAGTTTTTAGCATTTTCAAGCTTCACAGCATCAATTTCAACAATCTTATCATTAACCTCATCTAGAAGTTCAGTAAATGTGCTAGCTTTAGAACACAACTCCTTATACTTTAGATATTCTGAATACTCTTCAGAGGAAATAGGG
>Ga0208179_1001420_pt1 | contig 12268 bp, 13 predicted proteins | sample Malvired_Geostar_FD_184238 | JGI IMG/M metagenome (GOLD analysis project Ga0208179, IMG submission 184238) | Marine viral communities from the Global Malaspina Expedition - Malaspina viral metaG DeepMed_Geostar (SPAdes) (version 2) | ecosystem: Environmental > Aquatic > Marine > Oceanic | place...
GTACCATGAAGCGGCTACTTCTTGAAATGATTGTGACCATGTTGCCGCTACTTCACCAGAGCTTTGTGTGAATGATGCCATATTATCTTACTGAATATGTTGCCACAGGAAAACTCATTGAAACTCTTCTCTTATTACTCTCATTATCACCGACCTTTTTCCAGAACTCTCTCATATAATATTCCTTCTTCTCCAAATCCCCTGCTGAATCTGCTAACATCGCTTTAACATAATCAACTACAGCCAATGATAACATTCTACTGAGATTTACATGATCAGCTTCATCCGGTGATGTCTGATTTGTTAATGTAGGGTTGTCGTTACCTGAAAGTTCATTTGGATCAACTGACACAAAAGGTTCAATGAAGGCAGTTCCTTCATACATCAATCCATTTGTAATGCTTTCATTAGGATATATGAGTTGGTTCCCGTAATAATCATCCGGCAACCTTATCCTGTAACCTGCCAATGTGCTTGTATTAGCAGTTTCAACATATTGATATAAGTGAATGTTTCTGCCTGACAAGTTATAAAACCACGTTCTGTGTGTGTCGAAACTCATATTCCCATTCTACCCTTTACTCTGTCTACATTGGAAGACATTTCTTCTACTTTACCTTCAAGTAGTTCCAAATCCATTTTATGGGCAGATAAAATCTCATATATTACTTCAACTTTACCTGCTACTTCTTGACAACAACCATTCTTTTTTTCTTTTTTCTTATTATCTTTAGCCATTAGGGGTCTGTATCCTCTCTAACTGTTGGTGTATGGACAAGTCTTCTTATTTTTTTATACTTGTCATCATTTGTATCTTTAACCGATATTGTTTTCAACTTAACCAGATTTGCTGGAAAAGGATATTCTCTCGTACCATCAGTAATATTTGTTTTCCATGTAGCTACATTGTCATCAGAACTTGACTGAATCAAATGTATAGCATCCTTTATCCAAGCCACTGTTAAAGTAGTATTATCAGAACCGGCTCTTTCCATTATTTCTAAAACTGTCATTTAAGTTCCTACAACTAAAACTTCTGTATCAACATGATTACTTCCACTTCCAGTAGCTAAAGTAAGAACCGCACCAGCTGGTTGAGGTAATACTAAAGCTCCCCCTGGAGCTAAAGTTGCGATTGTATCTGTATCATGTCTAACTAAAACTGTATGCGCAGCAGAAGCTGCTCCACCAGCAACTAAAGTTCCTGCATTTTTAATAAATATTAAATCAGTATTACCATCATGCGTTGGAACAGTTCCGCCATTAGAAGTTACAGTAGAAGCTGTGCCATTAGCAAAACCAGCTACAGTGGTATCGTCGCCTGTGATCTCACCGCTACCACCTAAAGATGATCTTACATTCTCATGAATTACATCCATAGCCTGATTAACTCCATCAGCTAAATCCATCTGAGATTTAACAGTGCAAGATACAGCGTACGCTGTCTTATTTACATTTGCCATTTACACTCCTTTCTATCTTTGTGCAGCTTGAGCTGCAATTGTCCTATTAATCATTTTACTATTATTTTGTATATACATATTAACCTCAGCAACTGCCCATTCATAGTATTTCTTTGACTCATTTGAATAGTAAGCTGCGTTTTGAGTAGCGGAAGTAACCTTTTGTGTTTTCTCTCCAATTTGAGCTTGATACTTCTGCAAATCTGCATTATACAACGCCAATTTACTCTGATACTCTTGCAGTTCTTTTTGCAATGTATTTACAAAATCTTGTACTTCCTTATTCACATCAGCTTGATATGACTGTATTTCATTACCATATTTTTGCAATTTAGCTCCATATTCAGCAGAGTCTTTAGTTTGTTGATTTGTGGCTTCTTGAACTTTTTCTTGTAGTTCATTTTGAAATACTGTCTGCTCCTTGTTAAATTCATTTAATTCATTTTGCAAATCAGATGCATATTTTTGTAAGTCAGTTTGTCTTTCTAACTGCCAAACATTCAAATCTCCCTCAAGATTTTGTTGATACTCTTGAACCTCACTAGCCACATTAGCTTGATATACTTGCACTTCTGAACTAAATCTCTGTAAGGATGCTGAATACTCCTGATTTTCTTTTTGAAGTTTTAGAGACGCTTCCTGCTGTGCGTCCTGAGCATCCAATTGTGATTGAGTTATTTTTGTCTGAGAAGATATTTGAGCTTGTTGAGTAACTTTTTGTGAATCAACTTCAGCTTGTTGTTGTGCTTTTTGAGCGTCTAATTGAGCTTGCTGAATAGCTTCCTGTAATTTTCCTTGATACTCAGCGTTTTCCTTATTGAACTCGTTTAGTTCATTTTGAATATCTAGTTGATATTGTTGGAAACTGTCAGATTCTGTCTTCGCCCAAGCCGTATAAGCTTTATCAACTTCCATTGTATATCGTGATAATTTTTGCGAATACTCTTGAACATAATCATTCACCTCAGCTTGGTACTTGCTTATGTCAGAACTAAATTTCTGAAGTTCTAATGAATAATCCTGTATTGAAGCCTGAAATGTTAAATCACCCTCTTTTTGAGCTTCTTGAGCATCTGTCTGATGTTTTGCTATTTCAGCTTGTATATTTGCCTGATATATAGCGCTCTCTTTATTAAACTCATTCAATTCGTTTTGTATATCTGAATTAAATATTTGCAAGTTATCTGATTCAGTTTTCTGCCAAGCTTGAAAAACAGTGTTTAACTCTAATTGGTATCTAGAAAGCTTCTGCGTGTACTCTTGAACCTCTTTAGCAACCTCAGCCTGATACTTACTTACATCAGCTTGATACTTTTGTAGTGTAGCTGCGTACTGTTGATTTTCTTCTTGTAATTTTAAATTTGCTTCTTGTTGAGCATCCTGAGCGTTTATTCTAGCTTGCTCAATATTTCTTTGAATACTAGCTTGATAAACAGCATTTCCTTCATTAAAAATATTTAATTGATTTTGCATAGCCTGTGAATATGCGCTTATATATGCATTAATCTTTTGTATTTGAATAGCTGCTAATTCAGTATCTTCTTCATCTTCAATCAAATGACCTGCCGTTGCAAACCATTGATCAAATTCAGGCTGATCTGCATGAGTATCTATTGTATTATCAGCATCCAAATCATCTAAACTCGATAATTCAGCTGCGTCACCACCAACTACAGGAGCCGTATAATTGGGAGCGCCTGGTAAGGCTCCTATTGTAACAGCGGATACCGCAGGAGTAGAAAAACTAGGAGCAGATGGGGTCGTTGGAGGAGAGGCTGCAAGACCAAAGGGGCCGGGGTCACTATCTCCGAAATCTGCCACTGTCCAATAACTAGCAAATGCAGTTTGAGATGTTACAGTAGGCTTTGTATAACTAGGAGCATTTCCAAGAGCATCTGGTTTTGCCACTGTCGATATCCCCGGTGATGATATAGAAGGAGATGAAGGTGAAGCAGGTGGAGATGCTAATCCACTAAATGCTCCCGGATCATTATCTCCAAATGGATTCCCATCCTCTGAAAGATTATAAAAGTCCTCAAACGATACTCTAGTAGTGATAGTTGGTTTTGTATAAGCCGGAGGTGAACCAACGTTAGACACTGTTGAAGTTGACACGGTTGGCATAGTTCCTACTGTTGTATCACTAACTGTAATAGCACTTATAGTTGGTGTAGAAAAACTTGGAGAAGTTGGAGGAGATGGAGCTACAGCGCTTATACTTAAATCGGATATTGATGGAGCTGATCCTAAAACTAAACTAGATTTTGTATATGTTGGAGCTGAAGAGCTCACGCTTATAGCTCCAGCATCAAAACTAGGAGCTGAGGGAGGAGCTGGAAGTACTGAAGAAATTGATAAATCACTTCCAAAACTTGGCGATGATGGAGCGACTGGTAATGATAAATCAGACCAATCAGTTATTTTACCAGTAGAAAGTTGTTCAAATTCCTTAGAAGATGCGTGAAATATCACTGCATTTCTTAAATCGCTATCATCATCAATATTATCTGGGTCAATATAATTTACAATGGCAGTCTCAGAATCACTTGGATCAGGCTTGACCACTACTCCATTACCAGCTGTTAGATAATATTTTGGATACGTTTCAGTAGCTAAATGCAAACTTGAACTATTTGCAATAAATCCTTTCATTGTTTCAGGCACTTCTCTTGCACTGAATCCGTTTCTTGATACATCCAATATATGATCACTAGCGTATGGAAGACTTATTAGAGTCGGTGATGAATCTCCACCATGAGTGCCGACAACAGTATCCTTACCTGCCCATCTGAGCAGATCGCTTGGGACACTGGCAGTTACAAACTTTTGCGCAGAAACGATGAACTGGTCATCTGCGTCTGACACGCCAGTTATATTTTCAATGTCCAACTCTATATTAGTTGTTGCCATAGAAGTGTAGGGAGGTATCGAGCCGCCCTACACTTGTGATCTTTATACCGAGCTATTACCCCTCGATTTTCAGATTTTTACAGTGGAGTGTTCGAGTCTGTTGGTACAGATGAATTAGCAGAGGCCGTGCCTACTGCCCATCCATCTTGGTCATTAGTTTGTCCACTAATATACCATTGTCCACCAGCAGATTTGATATGAACCTGATCACCGGCCGCTCCCTTAGAAGCCGCTAGCGTGCATTGATCATGTGAACTGCCATTAAAGTCAATACCGACATCATTAGTACCTTCTACTGAGTCAATACTGCCAATAAAAAACCCAACGCCATCTTCCGCGTCAATGTCATAATCACCAGTTCCGTTCGCAGCTTTTAGATAGAAATGGTATTCTAAACCATCCTGTCCTAAAGCAGATGGTATACTGCAAGCAGCAGCACCATTCGTTCCACCAGTAATTACAACAGAGATACCACTATCTTGCGGTGCAAGACTTAGTGCGGTAGCGCCATCATTATAAATGATTTTCCCATGAGCTTTCGCCATATGTGAACCCTCTTTTTGTTGTCCATACAAAGGAATACGATCTTTAGCCATAGCTTATCTCCTTACTTCCAAACAGCATGGGCTTCGGGCATTTGCCACTCCATCCCAGCTTCAGTTTGAATTAAGTCGACCCTACGGTCAACACCGCTATTTTCCAATGTCTGCACACCAACGTAAATCGCAGTATCACGATTTAAGCCGTTGCCAACAAGAGGACGATACTTACAATATTTCATATTGATAGCAAGCATCTTTACATGAGTTCCGTCCAAGTGAACGTCACGAACAACATTCATATTCCCATAAGGGGTATAAATTTGTGTAACATCCAAACCAAAGACATTCTTTTTACCTGCAATACCCATATCCCAGTTTGCGCGAGCTTGACCTCCGCTCACTGCAGCTATCTGAGACATGTTTGCACTCATGTAACCACTCAACTTATGTAACCAGTTATACACGTCTGTCGTAACCAAGAACAATGTAGCGTTAGCATTATTGTATCTTGGATCAAGAAAACTACTCATATCATCAAGAAAATCGTCTTGAGCTTTCGTTCCTGTTCCGCCCATTCCAGAACCACTGAAAATATTACCATAACTTATAATAAAATCAACAGCGCCCTGTGTATACTGAACATCACTAATTGAAGCTTGCGCTCCAAACAACAATGATGTTTCAATATCCCACTTGTGTTCAATCAGCTTTTCACGCCAGATTCGAGCAAACTCATTTGGTTCATACTTAAGCACGGTAGCACGAGTCGTGTTATCCATTGCCAAAGATGTCTTAAAAATCTGAGTAAGTCCAAAGCCGGTTGAGAAAGGTTGATCTTTCCAAGTTTCTGGGTAACCTGAACCTTGCCCATGAGCAGTACCGATAACATACGAACGTTCACCTTCAAGTGAAGAGTGGATAGCCTCGTCATAGACTTGAGTATCAACTTCATCACTTGCCCAACCAGCTAGATAGTTTGCACCACTAACAGTTGGAACTCGAACAACCTTACACGTAATTCTAACACATTCGCGAGAATCTCTAGTGAGACTATCGTCAACTGAATCAACCCTTGCAAGTAGATGGTCAGCTACAGAGCCACCACCGTCAGTTGTAGATAGAGGAACTTTAACTAATTGACCCGGTAAGAAAAAAGCGGGTCTTGTTCCAGAAGCACCAACTGCAATTGCGTTGTTTGATTGACCATATACATTCTGAAGATTTCCAGAGCTTTTATAGTCTGTTGCCATGTAGAGTTTGATGGTGTCGCCTGTCGACATTGAAGTGGGAGCCCCACTATCATTGTAAGCTACTAAATCAGCGTCGCCGCCTGAGCCTCCAAGATTATCAACGTCAGAAGCGTCAACCCATCCAGTTACATATGCATATCGTTTATGATAAGACGGACGTCTTTCTGTAAATTTAAACTCGGGATCGTCTGTAGGTTTCTTAGCTACCTTTGATACAAACCGAAAGAACGGGTCTTGGGAAATTGCTAATTCGGAAACACGGTCTCCAAAATTATACCTTCGCCTAAGATCACCAGTATCTTTCGATGTACCATCAGACCAAGTTGCTACATCAGAATAAGTACTGAGTCCAAATACATCAGCCATATTATCACCTTTTCGTTAAGTGTTAAAGGCTTCAAGGCATTTTATCAAATACCGAAAGCCTTTTCTAACTCTGAGTCAGAACCTAATATAGCATCAAATACTCGGTCATCGGGAGATTCCTCGACCTGTGTTCCGCCTGTAGTAGCAAGAGAGCCAGGTCTTTGTTGAACCTCGCGCATCTTTTGATGCAATTCTTCTCTTGTATTGTCAGCGATTTGCTCGTCCCTATTTGAACGATTCATTAGATAATAAATATCATCAAGTTCGAGCGACTTTGATTTCGCAAAATCAACAAAGTTTCCCCACTGATCATCCGTCATATCATGTTTTGAACGAAAAGAGGTTTCCTTTGCCAACCTTTGGTTTTCAACCTTTTGCCCACTTAAAGCAGTATTTAGCCTTCTATGAACAATGCCATCAATCGTAGAGCTAAGAACTTTTGCCGAATCCGATTCAGGAGTCGAAAAAGCATCATCAGCGTCAAACACGAAATCTTCTGGAAGGTTGAGTTTTTCAGCCATATTTTGTGGTGTCTGACCACCACCCTCAAAATAATTACGAACGTGCGTAATTAAATTAGGATCGTCTCGCATGGCATCAAGAATTGGCATATAAGGCTCAAGCTCTTGGAGCTTTCCATTTAGCCTTTTAGCTTCTCTACTTGAATCGCCATACCTTTTTTTCAAAGATTCTACTTCATTACCAGTAGAAACTTCTTTTGTTACTTCACTTGGGCTCGACAATGTATTACCACTGTTAGTTTCCGAGGTTGGTTGCGAAGTATCGCTCAATATACCACCATTTACACTCTCATCAAGAGCTTGGAAAAAATCTTCTCCTACTCCATCCATGACAGCATCTGTGGCACTAGGATGTGTGTTCTCACTTTCAGGGGTCTCATTGACGTTGCCTACTTGATCAGGAACCATACACTATTCTCCTTTTATTTGCTTAAGTTATTAAAATTAACAGCAAACTTACAACTATTCTTTTTCATTCTGCTGCTCTTTTTGTTTATCGAAGTCTTGTTTCATTTCATACTTCAATTTTTCAAATTCTGATTTTAACATTCCTCTTAATAATTTTTGCTGGCCTTCAGTTTCTACAACATCTTTTCTGATTTCATTTGAAGCATCGCCAACTTTCATCTTTATGCCGGCCTGTACTAATTGACGTTCTAAGGTTTCAATTGTTCCATCCTTATCTTTCACTGCTTCTTCCATTTGCGCTACTTGACCTTGTAACTGAGCATATAACGACTTTCTCTCAACAATACTTTTCTTATTCCTAATATCAGTTTCAGAAATCATTGCAATATCATCAATTAGACCTGCTTGGAACCATCTGAAGTATTCTTCAAGTAATGCCCACCTATTAACAGGCATTGTTGCTCCAGCTACAATTCTTACATCAAACCTTGCGCTAGCATAATCTCTAAATTTTCCTATTGAATCTCCATAATCATTATAAACAGGTATGTTAATTTTAACTTCCTTCTCTTGTTCTTGAGGAGTTTGACCGGCTTCTGGTTGAACTATTCTAAATATTTTCTCTACTGTATAGTGCTTTTGTGAAATCTCTTGAAAGACTCTGCCAAGGTGCTCTAGGCTTGGTTCTAAAATTGAACCCATCCACGCCTTTAACCGTCTTGTTCCAAACTCATCATTAGCTAATAATCCTCTATATGTCTCAGGTTGCTCTTGAGTAAATCCCATCATACTAGAAGGAACACCACTTATATATTCTGCATCAGCTTTGCCCTCTTGAGTAATTGTATAAAAAGCGTTGTTGATTGGAGCCGGCAATACAGGAGTCGGAGGAGTAAATCCCTGTCTGTATTTCAATAATGCCCCCGGTGATGAAGAATACTGTTCCCATTCTTCTTCAGGTACTGAGCCTTCTTCATACATCCATCTTAGATTGGAGGCTAAATTTGCATTATGTAACATAATCTGATGAGCCTTGTTTATCTCTTGTTGTTTACCAATAAGAGGTACAACTGCGCTCATCGCATGTGGAGTTCCAGTATATGTATATGGAAATGGAACTATAGGATATTCACTGATCGGCATCTGAAATTCATATAAAAATATGTCATCACCAACTGTACACGTTAATACTATCCGATTCTCATGAAACTTTATTGCGTCTATAATATTCTTACTTACTTCTGGGTTCTTTGCAAGAATTTGATAATCTTCATCTCGCATAACCTCTTGTTTTATTATTGTAGCTTTTTCCTGTGCTTCAGAGGTTAATGTCATCCTCTTTTCTTCAATGGCCTGCTTAGCCATATCCTTTGCACGTTCCATCTCCAGTTCCATTCTCTCAGGAACTATTTCACCAGCTTCTAGGGCTTGTTGTAATTGTAATTCTTTTTCAATTAAACCAACCTCTATTTCCTTTGTGAAATCATCTATTTGTTTTTCTACTTCTTCCCTTATATTGTCAAGAATTGCAGGTGATGGAGTTACCTTAATAAATACATTTCTATACGCAAACTTCTTTTTAGCGTATGTTTCATAGTATGGAATTATATCTTCATCTTCAGCTTCTAAATTGACACCCATTGTAATATCTTCAGGCTGTATACTGAATGATTCTTCTGTATCTCTTTGAGAATATGATGTAACCTCTGTACTCCTCGATACTTTTCTAATCTTAGCTGCGTGATCTGGCAGCATATTAATCAGTTTAGACCTAGATAGATTCTTCCTTATGGTAATAAACGTTGCATCTCTTAATAGAAAATCTCTACTGGCTGGATCAACATATACGTCATATGGATCAATTCTCTTGAAAAGAACTTCTCCCATCCCTCTATCAGCGTCTTTATCAACATCCACCAAGAAGTATCCAACGCCTTTTGTTAAACTATCAAGGACTACCTGACTATATAATGATTTACCATTAGATAAATACCAACAATACTCTGCAATTTCAGAATGTACCTGAGCAGTATCTACATCATCACCCGTTGCCCCAACTGCCTTCCATCTAGGATTATTGGCAGTTACAAAGTATTTCATTATCTCAATAATAGGAGTTACTCTATTAATAATAAAGGTAGGCATACCTGATTCTTCTAAAGCATCCACCTCGTTCTTAGATAATTGTTCATTCAGATAAAAATCAAAACCTTTTTGACTAAGAGTCTGCCATCTTTGTCTATGGCTATTATTGGCTCTCTCCCAAAGTTGTTTGTTTATCTGTGCTCTTTTCTTATTTGTTAATCTAGCCACTATTTAGGTTTCCAACTTCCTTTTGCAAATTTCCCTGCCTCTTTTTCGTCTTGTCCAAATTCAAATACCTCTCCTTCACTTTTAGCATGCTGATAAGCTCCACCTTTTCCGTCTATCCCGAGGTCATCTCTATCTATACGTTTACCTTTAACATCTCTTACATCAGGCGTATAATCTCTCCACCTACCAGGCCTTTCTTTATCTGGAAACAATGTAGGAAATGCGACCCATCTGTCATCAATATTTTCATGAGCCATTTTATGAGTTGATTCACCAACTATTCTCCCTTGTTTATCTACATTGGCTCTTCCTCTTCCAGGTTCCATATCTCTTATACTTCTAGCTCTATGAGTATATTCATCATATTTACCAGCATTTCTAAAAGAATCTTCTTTTTTATCGTTTTTTCCAGCCATTATAAAATACCTTTCTTCCCTCTGCCTCTTTGCAATCCACCTAATTCCTGAAATAACCTTTTTTCTTCTCTCAATTTTTCTCTTTCTATTCTCTGCTTTGATGTAAGACTTTTAGCGGTTTGAGGCTTGCTAAAATCTGAACCCTTCTTATATTCTACCCTAACTACACCTCCCTCTTTTTTCGACAATGCATTGAGCCTTTTTTCAAAATCATAAAACTTTTTCCTATCTAATTTTCTAATGGACGGAGCGTCTACATTGCCTCCTTGCTTAACTAACCTAGCCGACCTCTGAGGCCCTAAATAATGATCAATTTCTGAACCAATCTTTTTTAGCTCTCTAGCCCCTTCGCTAGACATCGAATGTCTTGATAACCTTTCAACAGTTTTCTTTTGAATCTCCAACTTTTGAATACTTCTTAACTTCTTGACTGCCTTAACGCCTGTTTTAACAATTCCTCTACCAACTTTACCGACTTTACCAACTACTGGTAATCCAAATGCTAGATCTAAAAGATTAGGCTCTTGACCTTTTGGGACATGCGTTGCTCCAAGAATAAATTCAAGAGCTGGCATAATTTTTTCTTTTATCTCAGGAAGGTCTTTTGAAGTTTTATATTGACCGCCACTTGCTATATCTAATAAAGAACGTCTAGGCATAATTATATCATCCACTTTTTAACTGATTCAATAAAATGTTCGGGGTCACCTTTTCCACCTTCTGTATTATAATACTTCTTCCAATACCCTGCTTGTCCTTCTAATGTATTAGGCATACGCTTAGGAACTCTCCAATACTTTAAACGACAGTGAATAATACCTGCTGCAATATTCTTTTCTAATATCTCTGACCATATTTCCTCATCATACATTTGCCAATATTTTAAGTCCACAAGACTTGCTTTTGCACATCTACCCATTAATCCTTTACGATGCTTTAAATAGTGAGCTAGATTGTCAACAGCAGAAGCTGGTTCAACCTGCCAGAATGATCTAGCGGGGCCATCTCCCATCTGCCTTATATATTCATATCGAGATTCTACAATCCCGGTTGCTATAACTAGATCAATAGCATCTTCAGAAGCGAACTTATCACCCATTCTTGAACAGGTGTCTTCAACTAAAGATCGTATTTGGCCAACACTAATCACATTAGCCTCCTATTTATAAGCTACTTCTTTTTGCAGCTATAACTTCGACCGTCCCATGAGAAAGACTTTTTTCCACCAGCGCAACCAGCCTTGAAGGCAGCCCTAAAACTTTTAGCCCCTTCAGACTTTTTACCATATTTAACATATTCTCCGCCTTTAGTCTTCTTTACACCAACAGCTCCTTTACGAACTTTGGTTCCTTTTTTCAGATGAAAGACAGAAGTTTTAGCTTTCTTTGGTTTAGCTTTAGCCTTTTTGGACTTTGGTAGTAACGATCCGTATGGGGATTTGTCAAAACCACCTTTTTTAAGAACTTTCTCAGCTCTCTTTTGTCCTCTTTCAGCGTGATACTTTCTCACTCTTTTCTTTACAGCGGATTCCTTCTTCTCACCAACTACTCCAATACCAACATTCGGCCCCATTCCCTTTAGAGCTTTCTTTGCAGCTTTTTGGCCTTTACGGGCTTGAAGTCTTTGTTTGAGAGAAACCCTCTTTTTCTTAGCCATAATTATTTCCTTTTATTAAGCGACTAGCCAACTTTTCGCTTTTCTTTTTGGTTTAAACCATCGTTTCTTTTCCTTATCACGCTTCATATTAGGTGGAAACGAGTGCACCTGCGCGTAATAAAGACTTTCAATTGTATCGTCATGTGCCATTTTGGGGCCAAAAGTAACTATTTCGTTAATCAGATCAAACATATTTTTACGCAAATGAACCGTTCCTGTACTAAATCTTGCCGAAAGGCCGCTGTATATACGGTTCCTCTTGTTAGTTCCACCCGGTTTCTCAGGTATTACCGCTATATCGAACCTATTTAGCCGCCTTCTTTCATCATTTAGAGCCTGAAATATGCTTCTATTCATAGCTACGTCCTCAACTGTTGACGATGTGCAATGATATTTCTCATGTAATTCCAATATATAATCAAC
>Ga0208179_1001421_pt1 | contig 12264 bp, 13 predicted proteins | sample Malvired_Geostar_FD_184238 | JGI IMG/M metagenome (GOLD analysis project Ga0208179, IMG submission 184238) | Marine viral communities from the Global Malaspina Expedition - Malaspina viral metaG DeepMed_Geostar (SPAdes) (version 2) | ecosystem: Environmental > Aquatic > Marine > Oceanic | place...
GAGCAGGGTGTGCGTGCCGGCGGCACCCTGGCGCTGCTCGCCGATCACAACCCGGGCAACCGCAGTAACCCCTACGCGCCGTTCTTCGGCCATCCGGTGCCGACCCCGGCGCTGGTCGGCAAGCTGGTGCAGCGCTTCCGGCCACGGGTGTTCGTGGTGTCCTGTTACCGGGGCGAGGGCGGCATCAAGGATGTGGAAATGCACTTCAAACCGGCCCCGGAAATCGAAACCGCCGCCGACACGCACACCCTGCTCTGCGCCATGAACCAGGCCCTGGAGACGTGCATTCAAAGCAACCTGTGCCAGTACCAGTGGACCTATAAACGCTTTAAATGGCGCCCCGGCGGCCGCCGGCTGTGGTACCGCCAATCCTACCCGCTGCTGCGCCGCGCCGCCCGGGGCGAGGACAGTGCGTCCCTCGGCCTGGCGCCGGACACCACCCCGAACCCCTGATCCGGAGACACCCCCCGCATGCCGATTGAAAAAGACAAGGTCGTCACCCTGCACTACACCCTGATCGACGCCGACAACGACCTGACCCTGGAAAAAAGCGGCGCCGACGGACGCGCCGATGGTTTACCTGCACGGCGCCGGCAATATTCTCGCCGGCCTGGAGCAGGCCCTGGAAGGCAAGGACAGCGGCGACCGCCTCACCGTCTCCCTGGACCCGGAGCAGGCCTACGGCCGCCGCGACGAGTCGCTGCGCCAGCGCCTGTCCGCCAAGTACCTCAAGCACGCCGGCAAACTGAAACCCGGCAAGATCGTGCGGGTGCAGACCGAGCAGGGCCCGCGCATGGTGACGGTGCTCAAGGTGGGCCTGAAAACCGTGGACGTGGACGCCAACCACCCGTTCGCCGGGCGTCCCCTGCGTTTCGAACTGGAAGTGATCGATGTCCGTGACGCGGACGCGGACGAAAAAGCCCACGGCCACGTGCACGGGCCGGGCGGACACGCCCACTGACGTCTAAAGGTGCTACTGTTGGCGGCCAATCAAACACTGCGGGGCGATGAAGCATGCCGGAATACAGCTATTGGATTATTTTCGGTCTGATCCTGATCATCGGCGAGTTCGTGGTCTCCGGTCTGGTCCTGATTTTCCTCGGGCTGGCGGCGGTGATCGTCGGCGGCCTGGCCTACTTCGGCCTGATTAACGACCTCACCTGGGAAATCACCCTGTTCGCGGTGCTCAGCCTGGCGCTGCTGGCCGGCGCCCGGCGCTTCCTGCGCGACTGGCTGTTCGGCAAGGAGACCCAGGGCCGCACCAGCGACGACAGCGCCGGCCTGGTGGGCGGGCGTGCCACCGTCGAGGCGGACTTCGTCGACGGTGTCGGCTCGGTGCGCTACCGGGGCGCCCGCTGGCAGGCGCAATCGGACCAGCCTTTGAAAGCCGGCCAGATGGTACGCATCAGCAAACACGAAGGACTCTGGCTCACGGTTCAGGCCTGGTCCGATACTTCTTCCACGGACCAAGAAAAGGACTCTGAACAATGATGGGACTCATTATTCCCGCCCTGCTCGCGCTGGCGGTGATCACGCTGCTGTTCATGACGGTACGCATCGTGCCGCAACGGCAAATTTACGTGGTGGAACGGCTCGGCAAGTACCGCACCTCCCTGGAGGCCGGCCTGCACATCCTGATGCCCTTTATCGACCGCGTCGCCTACCGTCACTCGCTCAAGGAAATCGTCCGCGACGTGCCGCGCCAGAGCTGTATCACCAAGGACAATATCGAAGTGTCCGTGGACGGCGTGATGTATCTGCAGGTGGTGGACGCCAAGGCGGCCAGCTACGGCGTCGACGACTACGTGATGGCGTCGCAGCAACTGGCGCAGACCACCCTGCGTTCGGTGATCGGCAAGATCGACCTGGACAAGACCTTCGAGGAACGCGGCGAGATCAACATGGAAGTGGTCAAGGCCGTGGACGAGGCCGCCCAGCCCTGGGGCGTCAAAGTGTTGCGTTACGAAGTGGCGGACATCAACCTGCCGGCCTCGATCAAGGACGCCATGGAGAAACAGGTGCGCGCCGAGCGGGAGCGCCGTGCGGTGGTGGCGGAATCCGAGGGCGACCGGCAAGCCGCGATCAACCGGTCCGAAGGTGACCGCCAGGCGGCCATCAACCGCTCCGAGGGTGAGAAGCAGGAAATGATCAACATTTCCGAAGGTGAGAAGCTCAAGCAGATCAACGAAGCGGAAGGCCGTGCCCGTCAGATCGAGCTGCTGGCCCAGGCCACCGCCACCGGTCTGCGTGAAGTGGCCCTGGCGGTCAAGGAAGACGGCGGCGACGAAGCGGTGAGCCTGCGCATCGCCGAGCAGTATGTGGCCGCGTTCGAAAAACTGGCCAAGGAATCCACCACCCTGTTGCTGCCTTCCAACCTCAGCGACGTGGGCGGCACCGTCGCCGGCCTGCAGAAAATTCTCAAGAAGATCGACGCCACCGCGCCCTGATAGAAAGGTAATGTTCCATGCCACGTCATTTTGAAAACGCCGAAGGTCTTTGTCAGCAACCCGACGCGGAAACCCAGCGTTATCTGTTCAACCAGACCATGCTGCGGATCAAGGATCCGAAAGTCAGCCTGGACTTCTACACCCGGGTGCTGGGCATGCGCCTGGTGCGTAAACTGGATTTCCCCGAGATGAAGTTCAGTCTCTTTTTCCTCGCCTATCTGGATGACGACGAAGCCATGCGGGTACCCGAGGATGACGCCAAGCGGCTTACCTACACCTTCGGCCGCGAAGCCATGCTGGAACTGACCCACAACTGGGGCAGCGAGGACGACCCGGACTTCCAGTACCACAACGGCAACGACGAACCGCAGGGCTTCGGCCATATCGGTGTCACCGTCCCCGACGTGTACGCCGCCTCACAACGGTTCGAAAAACTTGGCGTCCTGTTCGTGAAAAAACCGGACGACGGCAAGATGAAAGGCCTCGCCTTCATCAAGGATCCGGACGGCTACTGGATCGAAATTATCCAGGCCGACATGATGGAAAAGCAGCAGAAAGAGTGAAGAGGCTGGCGGGAACGGGCCTTGTGCGAGCGGGCCCAGCCCGCGAAAGGTAGCGGAGCTACCGGCAGGATGCCAGAGCTCTTTCTAACGGCACCAACAAGCTCTCTGGAATCCTGCCGGGTGGCTAAAGCCACCCTTTCGCTTGCAAGGCAAGCTCGCACAATTCTTGGGTTACAGCTCCGGTGTGAACGTCGGCGCCACCCGCGGCTGGAACTGCTCCTGATAGGCGTACGCCAGCTTGATCAGGGTCTCCTCATCAAACTCGCGGCCCAGCATCTCCATGCCCACCGGCATGGCCGGCTCCAGGTCTTCCGCCATGCCGGCCGGCATGACCAGCGCCGGGAACAGCGAGAACGGGCTCAGACGGTTGTTGCTGCCGGCGGAGGGACTGTTGCCCAGATCGCCGGCCAGACCGGTGATGGCCGGGTAGAGCAGCACATCGTAGGCTTCGCCCAGCGGATTACCGTCCACGTCCAGATTATCCAGCGCCCGCATCAAACGTTCGCGTACGAACACCGGCCGTTCAATCGTGTTCTTTTCGTACACCACCCGTTGCTCGTCGGTCAGGTTGTTCAGGTCGATGCCGCCCCGGAACTCAAGGCCGGACTTGTAGCTGTCGAGGTAACCGCCGCTGGCGACCAGCTCGTCATAATCGAGGATGTGGCCGTCCATGGTGTTCGGCCAGCTGTTGAGGTATTCCTCCAGGTCGTGGCGGAATTCGTAGCTGGACATGGACTGGTAGTCGCCGAGGATGGTGCCGAGGTCGTCGATGGTCACGTCTTCCACCACGGCGCCGGCGGCTTCCATGTTGGCGATCGCCTGATCCATCACCGCCAGCACGCTGTCGTTGGTGCCGAACAGATCACGGACCACGCCGATGCGCGCGCCCTGCAGACCGTCGGCGTCGAGGAATTCCGTGTAGGTTTCCGGTACGCCGGTAACCTGCTGGTATTCCTCTTCGTTGTTGATCAGGCGGGCGTCGATTTCAAAGCTGACCCGCTGGTTGCTGTCCGGTGAGGTGTCGAAGCCGACCATGGCGTCCATCAACAACGCACAGTCTTCCACGGTACGGCACATGGGCCCGCCGGTGTCCTGCCAGGTGGCCAGCGGCATGATGCCGTCCAGGCTTACCAGGCGCAGGCTGGGACGAATGCCGACCAGACCGTTCAAGCTGGAGGGCACGCGCACGGAACCGCCGGTGTCGCTGCCGGTACCCAGCAGGGCCAGGCTGGCGGCGATGGCGGTGCCGGTGCCGGTGGACGAGCCGCCGGAGCCCTTGGTCAGATCGTAGGGGTTTTTGACCAGGCCGCGCACCGAGCTTTCGCCACGGAAACCGGGGTTTTTGACCAGGCCGCGCACCGAGCTTTCGCCACGGAAACCGAACGCGAATTCATCCATGTTCGCCTTGCCCAGCACAATGGCGCCGGCCTCGCGCATCCGGCGCACCGTGTAGGCGTCCCGGGTGGGCTGATTGTACTGGAACGCCAGCGCACCACCGGAGGTGGGCATCTGCTCCGTATTGAAGTTGTCCTTGGGCAGAATCGGCACGCAGTACAGCGGGCCATCAATGCCGGTGACCGCGAAGTTGAGATCCTTTTCCCGGGCGTCGATGATCGCCTCCGGGTTGATCGCCACCACGCTGTTCAGTTCGGTGGTGGAGCCGGTGTCGTCATAGGCTTCGATACGGTCAATGTAACCCTGAACCACTTCCTCACAGGTGATGCCACCGGTTTCCAGAGAGGTATGCAGATCGGCGACGGTCGATTCAACGAAAGAAAAGGCGACGCCATCGTCGCCGCCGGCCGGCGGTGTGCCCGCATCGTCGGACGAAGAGGATGAGCCGCCGCAACCGCTAAGCAGCGCCGCGAGCACTGCGGAGCCCACCAGTAATTTGGGATCAAACATGAACATTCCTCAGGCAGAATCAAGACAAGGCATTCCATGAAGGAGGCCGTAAAACACAACAAAAAGCGGGCGTCCGGGCAGAGGATCGGAAACGCCCGAAGCAAATACATCAAGAAACATGCCAGAGTTTGGAAAGGCTTAGACGACGCGGACTTGCAAGACGGTGTGTCTTTTTCCAGGTAATTAAACAGGTAAATTTAGATGTATTTTGGTGCAGCTGATGCCCTGTTCCGAGGCTCCGGCCAGGGCATTCGCATGGCGACCGTGTGCGCCGATTATCGCGGGTTCAGAAACATCCGGTTTCTGCCCTGAACCAGATCCACCGATCTGCCGTCGCTGAATTCCAGGGTAGCGTTGCCGTCGCTGTTGATATCCAGATCAATGGCGCCGGGCAAGCAGCTGTCGGACACATCCACCGTCAGGTGATGGATGTTTTCCAGAGACCCGGACAACGTATTGCCGCCCGGTAAGTCCGCGTCCAGGGTGAGCGTCCGCTGCGTGCTGGCCCAGGGCACCGGGTAAGCACCCAGGCCTGTATCGAAATCGGCGTCGGTGCGCGGTGTACCGCAGCCGTCGCTGTACAGGGAGATGCGGCTGGGGCTGGTCGAGCGGTTGGTGATATTACTCACCCAGTAGGCCCGGTTATGGTCGATGCCGTATTCCGGATAAGCCTGCGCCGGGTCGTAATAGTACTCCACGGTGGCGGGCTGGCTGACGGCGGCGCGGTCGGCGCTGTAGTCCGCCATTTTTTGCCATTCATCCAAAAGAATGTAGGTCAGATGCTCCGCCGGGAGATGCAGATAGAAGACATAGTCCGAGTCCCCGGCGACGAATTTTTCCTGAAGCGCCAGGGCCGTGGTGATATGTACCAGTTCATCGGCCGCGCTGTAGGCATTGGCCATGGGTATGTGTTCAAGATTGCCGAGGTAATCCAGAACATTGTCTTCGGCGCCGATGCTGAACTGTTGCTGAAGCTCCTGGAAGGCACTCAATGGAACATCAAGCAGCTCAATGCCGGTGAGGTCCGCCAGGGAACCCAACAGGGTTCTCTCAAGCGGCAGGTTCAGCAGGCTGCCGGTGAACCCAACCCAGTTCACGCCCGCCGCATAATCCTGGGGATACAACGACGCCAGGCGCAGAGTGCCGTAGCCCCCCATGGAGTAACCGCTCACCTGCACCCGGCGCTCGTCGATTTCATAATGCGCCTGTACGTCCGCTCGCACGTCCAGGACGTCCCGTTCCGACAGGCCGGTATAGAAGCCGCGAGGGCCCCGGCCCAGGGGCGCGGCGAGTATCCGGTTATGGGCGTCGCCGAAGGCGGCCTGGAAATTCGGCTGGTTGATCTGGCTGGCATGGTTGGCTTCGCAGCCATGCAGCACCAGCTGCAGCTCATGGGGCCCGGGCGCCTCCGGCACATAGACGCCGTAGGGCTGGTATTTCCCTAAATAGTGGAAGTACTGATCGCAGGGCAGGCCGGTGTCGCCCTGGCGACCGGGCACGCCGCGCAGGGACACCCCTTCGCCGGGCGGCAGGGTGTAATCGGACGTGTAGACACGCTGCTGGAACCCGGTGACCGGCTCCGCCGGGCGGGTCACCCGCCTTTCCATGTCACTGCGCGCCACCACTTTTCCAAACAGGGAGATGTCGCCGTCACCCAGGGCGCGGGCCTGGCGGTCCTCCCAGAAATTGCCGGCGTCGGGGAGTATCTGTTCCGGCACGGAGGCGGCGCGGGCCAGCTCCCTGGGACCCCGGAACGCGACGTTCATGACCGTGCCATCGCTCTGGGCCACCACGGCCTGCACACGCCATTCGTCGCTTTCCGGGGCGGGGATCCGCCCTTCGATCACGTTATTGATCGGGTCGCCTTCCCTAAAGGTGTGGATGACGTCCCAGCCGTCGCTGTGAATGCCCAGGCCGGGCCAGACGCCCCCACCGGTGCCGCGGTTATTGTCGGTATCGATGGCGATGGCGGCGATGCTGTCGTCATCGCCGTAGAGCGTATTCAGCTCGAAGCGTACCGCCAGCTCATCGCCGTCGAGGGACAACGCCAGCGACACCAGATCCGCGGTGTTCTCCATTCCGCTGGGATAACGCTGGTCACCGGCCGTGGGCGAAAGCAGGCCTGGCGTATTGGCCACCGGGTTAAACAGGCCTCCACCCCGCGATATCAGATTGGCCACCGTCAACGGCGACAGTCCCACCAACCCGACATCGGCGCCGTAGTCATCGTAAATATAGTCGCGGTAGATAAGCGTGCCGTCACAGAGTTCGGTGGTACCCGCTACCCAGCTGGTCTTGTGGCAATCCACCGGAATCACTTCCGGTTCTTCCGGTTGTTCGGGGACACTGGGGGACGGCTGCCGCGCGGCATCCGGGGCTGGTAGCTCACTGTTGGAGCCACCACCACCGCAGGCGCTGAGTAACAGCGCCAGGCCGGCGAGTGACACAATAAACTTGCTCATGATTATTATTCGTCTGGTAAGAATGGCGATCAGATAATCTGATGTTCAGAGCAAGAGGGTACCGCCGCTCACCGCGATATTTTGTATCGGTCTTGTTGTCCTTCGACGATCAGGCCATCAACGTCCACAAGGACGCAAGCAAGGCCACCGGCGCGGTCTCGGCGCGCAGCACCCGTTCGCCGAGCGCGAAGCCGTGGAAGCCGGCCTGCCGGGCGGCCGCCAGTTCGTCGTCGGAGAAGCCGCCTTCCGGGCCGGTGAGCAAGGCGATGTTGGTGGCGTCGCGCACCGCGCCGGCATCCAGCGCCCGTTCGCCGGGATGGGCGATCAACTTCAGGCCCCGAGCCTGTTCCATGAAGGTGTTCAGAGGCATAACGCCGTCCACCACCGGCGGCCGATTCAGCCCGCACTGTTCGCAGGCGCTGATCGCCACCTGCCGCCAGTGCTCCAGCTTCTTGTTTTCACGGTCGCCCTTGAGGCGCACTTCGGTGCGCTCGCTCTCCAGTACCCGGATCGCCGCCGCGCCCATTTCCACCGCTTTCTGAATCGCGAAGTCCATGCGGTCCCCTTTGATCAGCGGCAGACCCAGGGTCACCGGGCGGGGCGCGGCGCGGTCGATGTCGACGAAGGTGTGCGGCAGCACGGTGACGGTTTTTTTGTCCACCGCTTCCAGGGTGGCGGACCATTCACCGCCTTCGCCGTTGAACAGGGTCAGGGGGTCGCCGGGACGCATGCGCAGCACCTTGCCGATATGATGGCTGGCCTGCGGGCCCAGCTCGGCGGCGTGGCCGGCCTGGAAAGGTTGCGGATCAAAGAAGCGACGGCTCATGGGTTTCGGTCCTGGTCAGCGGGGACGAAGCAGGCGTGAAAGGCTAACATAGGCGGCCGTTGATTCACTGGACAGAGACTCCCAACCCATGGGCGAAATCATTCCGGCCGCCTTCCAGCCGCCGGCCTGGCTGCGCTCGGCGCACCTGCAGACAATGTGGTCGACCTTCTTCCGGCGCCCCGAGCCGCTCAGCCGGCGCCGGGAAACCCTGCCGCTGGCGGACGGCGACCATCTGCTGCTGGACTGGGCCGGGCCGGCGCCGGAAACCGGCGCCTTGAGAGTGTTGCTGCTGCACGGCCTGTCCGGTTGCAGCGACTCCCATTATATTCGCGGCACCCAGGCGCGGCTGGCGGCGCTGGGGATCACCTCGGTGGCGATGAACTCGCGCGGCGCGGCGGCGCCCAACGACACCGCCCTGTGCGCCCACGCCGGCGAGATCGAGGACCTGGACGCGGTGATCCAGGCGCTGCGCCAGCGCGACCGGCACGGCCCGCTGATCGCCATGGGCGTGTCCCTGGGCGGCAGCCGCGTGCTCAACTGGCTGGCGCGGGCGGACGACGGCTCGCTCAGCGCGGCGGTGGCGGTGTGCAGCCCGCTGCGCCTGGACCTGTGCGCCAACCGCATGGACCAGGGGCTGTCGCGGATCTACCGGCGCCATCTGATCAGCAATCTGCTGGCCACGCTGAAACGGCAGCGGCGGCACCTGGAGCGGGTCGATCCGGCCCAGGCGAAGCGGCTGGCGGCGCTCAACCTGCACGGCATCCGGTCGTTCTGGACCTTCGACGAACGGGTGATCGCACCGCTCTACGGTTTTCGCGGTGCCGCCCACTACTACGCCGAAGCCTCCGCCGGGCCGCGCCTTCGGGCGATCCGCACCCCGACTCCGCACCCCGACCCTGATGATCCAGGCCGAGGACGACCCCTTCATGACCCCGGCGATACTGCCGGCCCTTGGCGAGCTGGGCCCCGGCGTCACCCTGGAACTCTCTTCCGGCGGCGGCCATGTGGGCTTTGTCGGCGGCCGTCCCCGGCACCCCGAATTCTGGCTGGAGCAGCGGCTGGCGGCGTTCGCCAGCGGCTTTCTGCCGGTCTAGCCCGCCGGCGCCAACAGCAGGGTCAGCAGGGCGCCCAGCCCGCCGGCCACCAGCAGCGCCACCGCCGACAGCGGCCAGTTCCAGCGCAGCGCGCCGACCCGCGCCGGATAGCCGGTGAGGCGCTCGAGCAGCAGGGCATTGGCGGAATAGGGCGTGCCGGCGATGGTCACGCCCCAGCCGCACACCATCGCCAGCGCCAGGCCCAGGGTCGCGCCCGGCGGCCAGATTGGCGCCAGCACGCCGCCCACCAGGGCGCCGGTGACAATCGGGTTGAAACCGGCCAGCCCGGCGACGAAAAACAGCCAGGGCACCAGCAGGGCGGCCAGCGGATACCCCCAGACCGGCAGCACGAAATCCGCGCCCAGCCCGCGCGCCGCGAAGGTGCTCACCAGCGCCCCCAGGAAGGCGGAGCCGCCGACGATCACCAGCTCGTTGGTGACCGGCGCCAGGGACGGCAACGACGGGCGGTGCCCCCGCCAGCGCTCCACCAGCAGCCCCAGCACCACGGTGGCCAGACAGCTCAGGGTCGGCAACGACGGGCGGTGCCCCCGCCAGCGCTCCACCAGCAGCCCCAGCACCACGGTGGCCAGACAGCTCAGGGTCACCGCCCGGGAATAGCTGAGCCCGGCGAGACCGCTCAACCCAAAGGTGGCGGCGCAGATAGCGGCGATCACCGCAGCGAACCGCAGCCAGGGCGCCCATCCCGTGGACGGTGCCGGCTCACCGTCGGCGGCGGCCGGCTCCGGGTCGCGCAGAAGCGCGCCGCCCAGCAGGTACAGCAACGCCAGCGGCAGGCTGCAGGCGATCAGCTGCCAGCCCGGCAGGTCGGGCAGGAAGGTGAGGGTCACCACCACCGAAATCGACAACGGCGAGCAGATCGGCGAGGCGCCGAAGCCGCGCAGGGTGGCGCGGGCGGCGTTGCGGGTGACGGCGGAATCGCCGCGCTCGCTGATGCGGCCGCCCACCAGGGCGCCCACCACGCCCACCGAGCCGAAATTCAACGGCACCGACAGGAAGGCCGTGCCCAGGGAAAGGCTGAAGTAGCGGCCCAGAGGCCGGCCCGCGAACAGGCTGCCGGAGATCCGGCCCAGATCCGGAAAGCGGCCCAGCACCGAGGACAGCAACATCACGGTGAGAATCAGCGCGGTCAGCCGGGTCATGGCGTCGGCGGCGTCGATCAGCACCACCGGGCCGTCCGGCAGGGCCAGCACGGCGACGACGACGACCAGCACAAAGATCACCCGTGCCATCCGGCGCAGGTCGCGCCAGCCCAGCACGATGGCCGCGAACACGGCGGCGGCGCCCACCACGCCGGCACCGGGCAGCGGCGCCAGCACCCCCGCCGCCAGCGCCAGCCAGGCCAGCGCCGAGCGGGGCCGGGCCAGAGCGGTGACCGGCGCCGTCATGCGCGCCGCGCCGGTGGCGCCTCCGCCGCCGCGAACAGCAGGTCCATGGTGGTGTCGCCGGTGCGGAACTCCTGCTTCATGGCGTCCAGATGATCAAGCGCCTCGCCGCGCAGGTAGGGCGCCTCCAGACAGATAATCTGGTAGATGCCCTGGCGCAGCAGGGTGCGGTCCAGCGCCTCGTCGCCGGTGGCGTCCGGGTTCAGGCCGTGGGTGAAACCGGGCCACGACGCCGCCAGCACCCAGGTGTTGACCAGCAGGCCGCGCAGCTCTTCGTCGCTGGCCTCGATCAGACCGCTGTCGCGCAGGCTGCGGTAGATCACCAGGCCGCGCTCCAGGCTGTCCTGGACGAACACCTTGTAGCGCCGGCGCAGCTCCGCGTCCTGGTGGAGAAAGTGGGCCAGGTCCCGGTGCAGGAAGCGGGCCTGCCACATGGACTCCAGGATGCCCTCGAAATAGCGCATCTTGTCCTGCCAGGTGAGCGGCCCTTCCGGCACCGTCAGCAGATCGCGGATCTGCTCCTGGTAGCGTTCGAACAGCGCCGCCACGATCGCCGCCTTGTTGCGGTAGTGGTAGTAGAGGTTGCCCGGGCTGATGCCCAGACCCTCGGCGATGTGGTTGGTGGTGACGTTGCGCTCGCCGGCACGGTTGAACAGGTTCAGGGCGGTATCCAGGATGCGCGTTTTCGTGTCGGTCATAACGGGCCAAATCAAAGCGTACTGCGGGGACGATGAAACAGTCTGTTGACTCCTAGAGTAATTACTCTAAAAATCGAGGACAGTCTAATAAACAAACGCCCAGGGAGGCGCATTATGGTCGCCGAGATCAAAGAACTCCAAACCGAGCATGCGCAGATCGAGCGCATGAAGCGCATTTTCGCCGCCCAGAAAGCGGCGTACCGCCGCCAGCCCTACCCCACCGCCGAGCAGCGCCATGAGCATATTCAGCAGCTCAAGCCGATGCTGCTGGACAACATGGACGCCTGGGTGGAGGCGCTGAACGCCGACTTCGGCAACCGCTCCGCCGACGAGACCAAGCTGGCGGAGATGCTCACCAGCGTGGAAGGCATCAAGTACCACGCCAAGCATCTGCGCAAATGGATGAAACCCTCCAAGCGCAAGGTCGGCGCCGCCCAATGGCCCGGCAAGGTGTGGGTGGAATACCAGCCGCTGGGCGTGGTGGGCATTATCGTGCCCTGGAACTACCCGCTGTACCTGGCCATCGGCCCGATGCTGGCGGCGCTGGCCGCCGGCAACCGGGTGATGATCAAGATGAGCGAATCCACGCCGCGCACCGGCGAACTGCTCGAGGAACTGATCGGCAAGACCTTCGCCGAGGATCACGTGGCCGTGGTCAACGGCGAAGTGGACGTGGCGGCGGCGTTCTCCAGCCTGCCGTTCGACCACCTGCTGTTCACCGGCTCCACCACCGTGGGCAAGCACATCATGCGCGCCGCGGCGGAGAACCTGACCCCGGTGACCCTGGAGCTGGGCGGCAAGAGCCCCTGCATCATCGGCGAGGATTTCCCGATGAAGGACGCGGTGGAGCGCATCGCCTTCGGCAA
>Ga0208179_1001429_pt1 | contig 12214 bp, 7 predicted proteins | sample Malvired_Geostar_FD_184238 | JGI IMG/M metagenome (GOLD analysis project Ga0208179, IMG submission 184238) | Marine viral communities from the Global Malaspina Expedition - Malaspina viral metaG DeepMed_Geostar (SPAdes) (version 2) | ecosystem: Environmental > Aquatic > Marine > Oceanic | place...
GTGTGCCCTTCCCGCGGCCTGACCCTGACACCGCGCCAGCGCATCGTGGTATGGCGGGACATTCAGGCCAAACGCCGCGACGGAGCCGGCGCCACCGCGCTCTGGAACGACTATCTGTATCGCGGCATCGATTCCTGCGCGGCCACCGGCCTGTGCGCCCAGCGCTGCCCGGTGGGCATCAACACCGGCGATCTGGTGCGTGAATTGAGAGCCGGACAGGCCCGGCACACCGGCACCGCCGACCGGCTGGCCGATCATTTCAGCGGCGCGCTCGGCGCCACCCGGATCACTTTGCGCGGCGCCACCACCGCGCAAAAACTGCTCGGCGGAGAACGGCTGCAAACGCTTGCCAATGGCCTGCGGCGGCTGTCCGGCGACCGCATCCCGATGTGGACGCCGGCCATGCCGCAAGCCACCTCCCTGCCCCGCCATCACCATCTTTCCGCCGGGCAGCGTCCGCGCGTGGTCTATCTGGCCGCCTGTGTCTCCCGCGCCATGGGGCCGTCGCTGAACGACCGGGAGCAGGTGCCGCTGATCGACAAAACCCGGGCGCTGCTGGAAAAGGCGGGCTTCGAGGTGGTGTTCCCGGAAGATTTGGACAGCCTGTGCTGCGGCCAGCCGTTCGCCTCCAAAGGCTATCCGCAACAAGGCGACCGTAAACGGGATCAATTGGCGGCGGCGCTGCTGAAAGCCAGCCGCGATGGCGAGGATCCGGTGTACTGCGACACCAGCCCCTGTACCTTGCGGCTGGTCCAAGGCGGCCTGGATCCGAGATTGAAGCTGTACGACCCGGTTAAGTTCATCCGCGAGCAGCTGTATTCCCGGCTCACGTTTTCACCACTGGACACGTCGGTGGCGGTGCACGTCACCTGCAGCACGCAGCATCTTGGGGAAAGCGCGGGGCTGATCGACATAGCGCGTCGCTGTGCCCGGGAAGTGGTGGTACCGGAAGGGATTCACTGCTGCGGCTTCGCCGGGGACAAAGGCTTCACCACCCCGGAACTCAACGCCCACGCCCTGCGCGATCTGCGCGACACCGTGCGGCATTGTGACGAGGGCATCTCCACCAGCCGCACCTGCGAGATCGGTCTCAGCCATCATGGCGGCATTGATTATCACGGGCTGGTGTATCTGGTGGACCGGGCGACCACGGCGCGGCCCTGATAGGAGCTAGCCCCCTACGGACCCAACTGCGAAGCCGCTGTGGGAGCTTGCCTGCAAGCGAATGCCCCAAGCCCAAGCCAATTCGCCAGCAAGGCTGGCTCCCACAGAGCGCGCGACGCCCTACAACCGCCCATCCACGTCATAACACTGCCCCGCCACCAGGTTCTGGGCCAGCATGAAGCGGTCCTGGGCGTTGGTGGCCCGCAGTTCGGCCACACTCAGGGATTGCAGCATCCAGGTGTTCCAGACACTGACGAACTGGGTGTCGATATCCACATCGCCCCGGGGCATGGTGGCGTTGAGCGCGCGCACCGACAGGCTGTCGCCCTCCCATTGCATCTCATAACCTTCATTGGGATAAGCCACTTCGAGACAGGAAAGGAATTCCTTCATGGAGCGTTCCGAGGGCTGCCCGATGGCATAGGCCAGGGGCTGGTCCGGCACTTCTCTGAGCACTTGCAGGATATGCGCGTCCGCCATCCGTTCGCGCAGTTGCGCCAGGGCATCCTCGGCGGCGGAATCGTTGCGGGCCTCGGCCTCTTCCCGCGCCAGAGCAATGGCACGGCGCACCTGCTCGCGGCGGCGCTCCCGCCGTTCACGTTCCAGCCGCGCCTGAATGGTGGCATCCCAGGCCTCGGACACCAGACGATCCAGTTCCTGGTCCTGTTCACGGGCATCCAGCACCCGGCGCACCCGGGCGCCGCAGCGGGCGATCAACTGCGCTCGCAGGTCATTGGGCAGCCAGCGGTCCCCCCGCCAGGCCGCGGCCAACTCGTCACAGGCCGAGTCCGCAACCCCCAATCGGTTCTGGGTGACATAGTCCAGACCGGCCACCGTGGCCGGCGCCGGCGCCAGACCGAGCCAGCCGCCGGCGGTTTGCCGCAGACCGGCGCAGCCACCCAGCAGCAGGGCGCACAACGCCAATGCCCCCCATCGAGACAACGCAAGAGTATTCATAGTGGTCTGTCTGACGCGTTCCGCCCCGAGAGGTTCCCCCCGGGGCGGAAGCGAGGCAGGATTACGCCGACTTCTTGGCGGCGATCTTCTCTTTCCAGATCACCGGGCCGGTCTTGTGTACCGATTCGCCGTTGGAATCCACCGCCACGGTCACCGGCATGTCTTCCACCTCGAATTCGTAGATCGCTTCCATGCCCAGGTCCTCGAAAGCCGCCACGCGGGACTTGCGGATCGCCTTGGACACCAGATAGGCGGCGCCGCCCACGGCCATCAGGTAAACCGCCTTGTTGTCCTTGATCGCCTGGATCGCGGTGTCGCCACGCTCGGCCTTGCCGACCATGCCGATCAGCCCGGTTTCCTCGAGCATGGTACGGGTGAACTTGTCCATGCGGGTAGCGGTGGTCGGACCAGCCGGGCCCACCACTTCGTCGCCCACCGGGTCCACCGGGCCGACGTAGTAGATGAAGCGGTTGGTGAAGTCCACCGGCAGCTTCTCGCCCTTGGAGATCATGTCCACCATGCGCTTGTGGGCGGCGTCACGGCCGGTAAGCAGCTTGCCGGACAACAGCAGCGTGTCGCCGGGCTGCCAGGTCCGCACTTCTTCCGGGGTCACGGTGTCCAGATTGACACGCTTGGCGCCCTCGTCGTTGCCCCAGGCAATGTCCGGCCACTCTTCCAGATCCGGCGCCTTGAGATCCGCCGGGCCGCTGCCGTCGAGAATAAAGTGGGCATGGCGGGTAGCGGCGCAGTTGGGAATGATCGCCACCGGCTTGTTGGCCGCGTGGGTCGGATAATCCGCCACCTTCACGTCCAGCACCGTGGTCAGACCACCCAGGCCCTGGGCGCCGATGCCCAGCGCGTTGACCTTCTCGAACAGCTCCAGGCGCAGTTCCTCGGCCCGGGTTCGCGGGCCACGGGCCTGCAACTCGTGAATGTCGATGGGATCCATCAGGGATTCCTTGGCGATCAGCATGGCCTTCTCGGCGGTACCGCCGATACCGATGCCGAGCATGCCCGGCGGGCACCAGCCGGCGCCCATCTTCGGCACCTGTTCCAGCACCCAGTCGACGACGGAGTCGGACGGGTTGAGCATGGCGAACTTGGACTTCGCCTCGGAACCGCCGCCCTTGGCGGCCACGTCGATTTCCAGGGTGTCGCCGGGCACGATGGAATAGTTGATCACCGCCGGGGTGTTGTCCTTGGTGTTGGCGCGCTTGCCATCCGGATCGGCCAGCACCGAGGCGCGCAGCACGTTGTCCGGGTGGTTGTAGGCCCGGCGCACACCTTCGTTGATCATGTCGTCCAGAGACATGCTCTCTTCCCCGGAGGACGCTTCGAAGGTGACGTTCATGCCGACCTTGGCGAACACGGTGACGATACCGGTGTCCTGGCAGATCGGGCGGTGCCCCATGGCGGACATGCGCGAGTTCACCAGAATCTGCGCCATGGCGTCCTTGGCCGCCTTACTCTCTTCCTTCTCGTAGGCTTCCTTTACCGCGCGGATGAAGTCCACCGGGTGGTAATAGGAGATGTACTGCAGGGCATCGGCCACGCTTTGGATCAGATCGTCCTGGCGAATCACCGTCATTGGGGCACTCCTGGCTGGAACGAGGGGCGCGCATTATAGCCCATGGCCGGGCGTGGCTCCACGGCACGGGGACATGCGGACCTCAGAGGCATGACATTTGAGGTCGCTGTGTGGGAGCCAGCCTGCTGGCGAATCTTTTTTGGCGTTGCGTCCCATTCGCCAGCAAGGCTGGCTCCCACAACGGCTTCGCAGTCCGGGCTGTGGGAAAATGCCCGGGCGGCGCTCTGCCTGGCAGCGAATGGGGGTTGGCCATCACACCAAAATACGGCCAAACCCGATGCCCCGACGTGCCCGCACCCAGGAGGTTCACTCAGGAAAAATAGGGATTTATTCGTACGGAACGTTCGAAGAAAGCTCACATCAATTGAAGTCTGAGCCGACATCCATCAAGACATCCGTTTGAAACAATAGGGCCAAGAGCACCAAAGCCGCCGCGAGGCCCCGGGTTCAAAAGGATGTTGCCAGCCTGTGATTTATAAACCACAATCTGTTCTGGAAATCAGACAAACCGATGTATTCAAACGCTGGCGGGCCCGGCTGAAAGATCAACAGGCACTCGGGTTGATCGCCTCTCGTCTTGATCGTCTGGCTTACGGCCATGCCGGCGATGAAAAGGCCGTTGGCGACGGCGTCAGCGAACTACGTATCCATCATGACCCCGGATACCGGATCTACTTCGCGAAGTCGGATTCCCATCTCATCGTATTGCTATGTGGCGGCAGCAAACGCAGCCAGCAACGCGACATCAAACTGGCACGCCGTCTGGCCCGGGAATGGAGAAAAGCGTGGATGCATTAACCCCTTACGATCCGGCGGAAGATCTCGGTTCTCCAACCGCGATCGCCACTTTCATGGCGGAAGCCTTCGCCACCGGCGATGCCGGCTACATTGCCCATGCACTGGGCGTGGTAGCCCGCGCCAAAGGCATGACGGAAATCGCCCGGCAAACCGGTCTGTCCCGCGAACAGCTTTACCGCTCCTTCAGCCAGCAAGGCAACCCGACGCTCAAAACCACGCTGGCGGTGATGAGGGCACTGGATATTGATATGACGGTAAAACCTCGCTGATCCCTTCCCTCTCTGTTCGCCAGCAGGGCCAGTTCCTACAGACCAGACTACGAAGCCGCTGTGGGAGGTAGCCTTGCTGGCGAATGGGGCCAACGTCAAAAGAATTCGCCTGCAGGCGGAGGGCCGCCCCGGCGAGCTCCTACATAACATCAGGGTTCATTCGTTATCCTTTTTCCTGTCCCCTTTTTAAAATACATTTCCCCGATTAATTAATAATCCCGTCGTCGCTCTTCATTAAAGGACAGAGCGGCGTTCTTTTGTCCGAAAAAGACAGGAAAACGGTAGAATAACGACATAATTTTGTTTACTTATCCCTTGTTCTTATCCTTTTCACCGCTCCGCCCGGCGCCTTCCACTTTCCCCGAAAACCGCCACAACCCCTTGTTTTAAATCACCTTTTCAGCCCAAAAAACAAACCGTGACCAACCATTCTCAATCGCCGGTTATGGGCGCCGGCCGGCCGCTCCTAGGCTCTGGCTGCCAATCATGAAGACGGCCTCTTTTTTTAAAAAGAAAAAAGAAAAAGGAAAAACGCAAATAAAGAAAAAGAGCAATAACGACCACAATAATCTTTGGAGGATTTCCTGAAATGATCTCCCGTTCCCGACTGAAGCCCCTCTTTGGGCCGCGGCGCCTAGGGGCCGCGGCGCTGTTGCTTGCCCCGGCGATCGCTTCCGCGAACATGGGTAACATAGCCACCAGCTACGGTGTCCTGCCCAGTGACGTCGCCACCGTCCAGGCCCTCTCCATGTTCAACACCCAGGTCTCCACCACCTACTACAATCCGGCTTTCCTCGCCCGCGACACCCGTGGCGAAATGACCGCCGGACTCATGCACGCCGATCCCAACCTCAAGGCCGACAGCCAAAACCACGGCAAATACAAGGTCCAGGACGATCCCGCACAGCAAATCCTCCTCGGCCTGCGCACCGACCTCTCCGACATCGCCGAACTCGGCCAGCCCCTGGTCCTCGGCCTGCTGCTCGGCTCCGAAAAATACTCCCAGGAACTGATGGCCTTCACTTCCCAGACCGCCCCCTATGGCCAGTACTTCAATCAGGGCCGTGAGCCGCTGTTCCTGTCCCTCGGCATCGGCACCAACATCTGGCGCGGCCTCGCCATCGGCTTCGCCACCCGCGTCACCCTGCAATCCGACGCCAAGCTGGTCGCCAACACCGACCTCTCCGGCAACACCCAGTACGAGACCCTCGACGTCACCGCCAAACCGGTACTGCGGCCCATCCTCAGCATGAGCCTGGACTGGAAGGAGACCTTCTGCCCCGACGCCGACTGCTGGTACAACGGCGTGGAGACCGCCTTCGCCTTCCGCGGCTACTCCTACGCGCGCGTCAGCGTCGACGCCAACACCATCATTCCCGGCACCATCCCCGAGCCCGGTCTGTTTATTAACCTGAGCACCATCGACTCCTACCAGCCCAACACCTATGTGTTCGGCACTCAGGTCAAAAAAGGTAAATGGCGCACCGGCGTGGCCCTCGAGTTCCAGGAATGGTCCAAGCTGGAAGACAAACTCACCGCCGGCCACGACGACATCAAGGACGTGGGGGATCTGCAGTTCCGTGACACCTTTATTCCCCGCATTGGCGTGGAGTACGAGTTCGAGCCCGGCATCGGCTTCTCCGGGGGGATCGCCTATCAGGAATCGCCGCTGGAGACCGGCGTCAACAAAGAGATCAACTATCTGGACGCCCGCCGCACCATCTTCGGCCTGGGCTTCCACGCCACCGCCCAGCGCGTCTACGGCTTCGCCCACCCGGTGCGCTTCGACCTGGCCTACCAGTACCACGCCATCGGCGAGCGGGACTTCCGTTTGATCTCCGACCAGACCGGCAACAATGACCGCGTCAAGACCGACGGTGACGTCAATGTCTTCGCCGCCTCCATCAGCATGCAGTTTTAAGGGGGGAGAACCTTATGATTCGCGGAACCTTTAACCGGACCCTCTACGGGACCTTATTAATAACCGCCTGCGCCACCGTCCTCACCGCCTGTGGCGGCAGCGACGGCTCCAGCATGCCCGGCAATGACGCCAACGACGCCCAGCGGCAAAGCCTGCTCTACGCCTATCCGGACGACGGGCAAAGTGAAGTGGCAATCCCCGCTCCGGTGGTATTGCGGTTCTCCAGCGACATCGAGCTGGCCGCCGCCGAAAACAATATCAAACTGCGCCTTGGGGGCGCCGATGGGGACATCGTCCCCGTCACCTACAGCAAAGTGGAAGCCGACGGCCGCAGCATTCTGCTGACACCCACGGAAAAACTGCAACCGCTCACCGACTACACCGTGACCCTGCGCGGCGTGCAACTGAGCGTGGGCAAGGCACCGAACCGGGATATCCACTTCACCACCCGCGCGCTGCAACGTGGCCCGAAGTCCCTGGTGGTGGCCGACGACGACTTCACCCTCACCCGCGCCATCCCCAGCGGTGACGTCGAAGAACCGGTGATGGACTTTTCTACTTTCCGTTTCCAGTTCACTCAGCCCATCGACCCCACCAGCGCCCGCTACGGCCTCAACCCGGGCGACGGGACCACGCCGGCGGACACCGTGGCCCTGGTGGACGGCAGTGGCGAGCTGGTGGAAGCCCGCCTGCTCACCGAAGGGCCCTACATGACCCTGGACCCCGCGCCCGAGCACCTCACTCCGGGAGAGACCTACACCCTCACCCTGGGCGACGGCCTGGCCAGCACCTTCGGCAATACATTTGGTGGCCACGAACTCACCGTCACCCCGCAAGACTCATCACCGCGCGGCGAGCCGGCCATCCTGGTACAGCGCATCACCGACTCGGAAAACCGCACCCGCACCTCCCCGCTCACCGGCAAACCGGTGAACGAAGTGCCGGTGAACGCCACCCTGCTCGGCCAGGACAACGTCACCCAGGCCAGCGGCGACGTGCGCGCGGAATTGGGCGACGTCACCGTCTACCCGGACGTCACCCCGGTACGCATCCCCGCTGATACCATCCTCAGCGGCACCAGCCTGGACGTGCTGATCGGCGGCGAAGTGCCCGCCGGCTTTGAATCCGGCGAAGTGAAAATGCACTTCCTCAGCGACGCCACCGGCTACCTGGTGCCCAACCCCTACGACACCCACAACCGCGCCGACGCCCTGCGCATCGTGCGGCTGTTCATGGACGTGGCCATCACCACCGACGAAGCCCGCGCCAACGGCGGCTTTACCCAGGACATGCTGCACATCGAACTGATCGGCGTCGGCGAAGTGGATCCGCAGGAAGGCGTGCTGAAAATCGACGCGGTCAGCGTGGTGGAGCCGGACGTGCTCGGCCAGGAATTCGCCCACGGCATGCTCAGCTTCCAGCTGGAGTCCTATAAGGATCAGCTCAACGCCCCCGCGCCGGTGCCAGACACCACGCCGTTGGAGTTTCAGAGCTGGACCTTAGGAATAGATGGGCAGACCGGGTTGGATAAGACCGCCATGTTCAAACCCACCGATCCCATCGTGTTGAACTTTACCCGCCCGCTGGACCGCCAATCCGTAACCGGCAAAGTACATCTCTATAAGAATGAAGGCGGTGTACAAACCGAAGTGGACAGCAAAGTCACCGTGGACGGCGCGGCGATCGTGATCAAACCGGCTGATCCGCTGGAGCATCCCACCGAGACCGGGCCGAGTCTGTCCTACCAGGTGAGTCTTGATCCAGGGATTATGGATTTGCGGGGGGAGGCTTGGGTTGGGAGTTTTGATGAGACATTTGAGTTGGGGATGCTGGCTGAAATGCGACAACAATACAGGATAAGCGGTTTCACCGCTCAGACTAGGTTCACTCCTCTCGGGGATCTGCAGCCTGTGAGCGAAAAGTCCGCCTATGTAATGGGCTTGTATCCGGGCTTCCCCTGCGCCCTTGATCACACAACCCTTGATCTAGACAACGACCAAGTAGGCCGTTGCAGGGGGGGGATTCACCCACACGATGTACCTGCGGGATATGAAGAACATGCCCTGCCGTCCGATGACATCCTTCCGCTGCCGGAAATGCCAGCCAACAGACCCATCATAATCATTACCTCCAAGCCCCTCGACCCTAAAACTGTTGTCATAGGCAAAACCTTCCAGGTCAACGAGATCGCCATTGATGGCACCCCCGGCGAAGCTGTACCCGGCTCGTTGGACATGGCCGGGAACACCTTGAAGTTCATGCCTGACTTGCCATGGAAGGACGACGGCACTCTTTATAGTTACCGGCTGGTCTCGAACGACGACATGGAATCCAGCCATGCTCAATGCGATCCATCCCAACCAGACTTGATAGTTTGTGATATGAAGGGGCTTCCGCTGAACACCCAACTTTTACCGGAAACCCGGATTCTTTATGAGCCGGAAGTACCTTTCGATAGAGAGGTCACCGCTTCACGCACCTGGACCTATGAAGACAGGAGTCCTGCCATGGCGGGTGGTGGTCCGGACTTGGTCCAGTACTTCAAAGGCGTTCCAAAAACCGATACCGTCCTGCAGCTACTCAGACTCAGTAGCAGCGTGGACAAGAACCGAAACCTAATCCTAGAAAAGACAGCAGACATTGGTTCGCTACCCTATAACGGAGCATCCAGCAGCTCTGCAAGGACTTATGGGTATAACATGGATGAAACGGCGGGATTCGACTTGGAAGAACCAGACCCTTACACCGCAAACCTCGTAGATAATTATGGCCTACCACTGGATCCTCAAGGCGTGCGCCCGCCTGCGAACAGTGCCAAGGTGCTCGCCTCCCTAATTGGCATCCAATCTCTCACCGAAGGACAGCAGATGTTCGATGAGGAGGGATTGATCTTCCCCGACAGCGGTTACGATGGCTATATCGGCGCCAGCATCGGTTGTGCCTACGACACCTTCGCGCCTTGGGAAGATCAGAGCTCCCCCTGGGAAGCAACAGATCCGGGCAGACCCGGGTGCGAGACTTCCTATACTGTTGGCGGGTATGGCACTCCCATTTTCGCCTTCCCTGCCCCTACCCCACAATGCTACTCGGGCACGCCGAAAGAATGCCCAAAAGACAAGTTTTCTTATTTGAATGGAGTATTGTTCGCGGAAGTGACCCAACATTTCGATTCAGATGCTGGCGGCATCCTCACCTACATCTATCCCGGTCAGATCACCGCTACCTCCTTTGAGATTTTCTTGAAGGCGATCAGTATTCGAGGGCAGGATTATTCGGGTGGGTCCGGTCCTCAGCTTATGCGGATGCGATACCGGGAGGATGGAGGACTGATTCCCGCCTATATTTCCGAGGGAGAACAAGGGCCGTCATTGTCTGCCGGCGTCAACCTATATCTAGACGCCCCTCTTCTCACGCGGAATTTTCTAGAGGCGAATATCGCCGAACGCATCTCTCACAACCAGCATAGCTTTCCCGTGAGCATGAACCTTTCCGGCCCGGTCAACTTCTTGGAGGACGGGCGGATGATCGTTGAACAATTCAATGATACCCCCGTGGAGGTCCAGGTAAGAGGTAATGTGCCTGTAACCTTCCTGAATTTGATGATCCCCGAGCGTGGAACCCATCTTCGTTACGTGTCGGAGCCAATCAAGTAAGCTAAGCTGCTAAGCGGCCTCCCATGAACAGCTTCGGACTAGATGCAAGCCCCTATCATGATTGATCGGGGCTTTTTTCCGGTGAAGCTGTACTTTGTTTAACGTGACCCACCTCGCCGCGCATAGGCGCAGATGGCAATCAGTCATATCCGCGCAACAAGACTACCAGTAAGCGAAGGACCACCCCCAAGGAAAGCTGCTATTGACACCGACAACCGCAGGCGCGGTCATAGCGATTGTACGGGTATATCTCACAACCCTCGAATCCTTAGCAGTGCTTGATACTATTACCACTATGGGAATAGCTACTCACTGAGCAGTCAAATTAAAGATGAAGGGAGCTCAGCACCTTGATGATCGGTATCGACAACATTTCCCGCCAAACACCCTCAGATTCACACTCCATGTGAAGTTTCCGCTTCCATCTGAGAGCTTTGAATATCGCCACGTCTGGTGCTTGCCAGGATAATACTGACAACTTAGTACAATGACATGTGAAAGGCGGGGAAAACTGACTGTCGATAGATCAACGCCATGTTTTTTATAATAACGCCAGAAGAAGCGGATTCAGGCCTGATAATGGCGATTATCGATGCACACGAGGCTCCAATCTCGGCTGAACCGCTCCTACCGCATGGAACTGAACTAGAATAGATTTAGACTACCTTGCTTGACGCGAAAAAATAGGCGCGGCCGGAGCCGCGCCCAAATCAAAAAAATCTATCGGTTGGATATTTATTAGTTACATCCGCGCAGCGAGAGACTGCCCTGAAGCTGCGGATCGCCTCCTGGAAACGAGCCATTGATATCAATGGATGTCGGAACAACACCCGGGGTAGCACATTCATCAAAAGCCGTTCCAGTGCCAACGACACCGTTCAATATACCGCCAGCGACAGGAACTGCTACTCCGAGCCCTGGTTGGAAGGAATATACGGAGGCTAGCCCCGAGCCCAGATGATCGGTATCAATTACACCTGAAGGAATACCACCGGACGAATCAAGGTCGGTACCCCACGGCACATTGGCCAAAGCCAACCCTGCGCATTCCGGGTCACCGGGGTTGGCTCCAGCCGCAGTAACGTGAACATGCCGGTTGCCGTTGACGTCAGCTTCACAGCTCACTTTAGCTACCACATGCAGCCAACAAGAGATTGGCGCCGGCAGGTTGGCAGAGGTAAGGGTGGTGGTCCCCTTATACTCGCAGGTGGAATAAGTACCTAGCGGATCAGCACTCGCACTACCTGCTGCTGCCAAAGCCACTGCGCCAGCCAAAGCCAGCATACTCGTTTTCAAGATTTTGGTACTCATGGCTAAGTCCTCCATTTTTTGGTTAGCCGTGTATCGTTTTTACTTCCAGTCTGGACAGGTCGACTGCCTCCCTGGCCTGTCCCCTTCAGCCAACGGCGGGATGCCGTTGACTGCCCCCGAGGGTTGTTCACCCTTCGGCACGGACCAGATAAATAGATTCACAACATCAAAACAATAGATTACCTGTCCCCTTAAGCACTTTTTCTTTTTTAAAAAACACAAACCCAGTAACCATGCGGCTTACAGAAAATGTACCTGGAACCTTTTTTGGATAAGAGACGGTGTCGCTCACGCAAAAACGGCGCCTTTTTTGAGAGAAAAATTCAAAAAATAAAAAGGGGACAATAATAAAAGGGGGAAAAGGAAACACTTCTGGGGAAACGTCTACCGAAACCAGAGAGAAAGGTGGCTGTCTGTGTTGGGAAGAGGAATCGGAGGTGGGGTCGCGTTGTCTGGGCGGTTGATGGGGTGCGCCGATTCGCTGCCTAGGCAGCTTCCCACAGGGGCTACGAAGCCGCTGTGGGAGCTAGCCTTGCTGGCGAAGATTTTTGGC
>Ga0208179_1001430_pt1 | contig 12211 bp, 12 predicted proteins | sample Malvired_Geostar_FD_184238 | JGI IMG/M metagenome (GOLD analysis project Ga0208179, IMG submission 184238) | Marine viral communities from the Global Malaspina Expedition - Malaspina viral metaG DeepMed_Geostar (SPAdes) (version 2) | ecosystem: Environmental > Aquatic > Marine > Oceanic | place...
GTGCTGTTCGCGCGCGAGGGCTGCGACATCGCCATCTGCCACCTCGATGAGGAGGGGGACGCCAAAGACACCAGGGCCGCCGTCGAGGCCGAGGGCCGCCGGGCGATTGTGCTCAAGGGCGACGCCGCCGATCCGGCCTTCTCCGAGGCCGCCGTGAAGGCCACGCTGGAGGCGTTCGGCCGTCTCGACGTCGTGGTTCCCAACGCCGCCTTCCAGGAGCATGTCGAGGCGCTGGAAGACCTGACCTTCGAACATTTCGACCGGACGCTGAAGACCAATCTCTACGGCTATTTCAACTTGGTGAAGGCGGCGGTCCCGCACCTGAAGTCCGGCGGCTCCATCGTGATGACCGGCTCGGTCACGGGCATCAAGGGCAACGACAGCCTGCTCGATTACTCGATGACGAAGGGCGGCATCCACGCCTTTGCCCGTTCCCTCGGCGCCCACCTCGCGCCCAGGGGCATCCGGGTCAATGTAGTTGCGCCCGGCCCGGTCTGGACGCCCCTCAACCCCGCCGACCAGCCGGCGGAGAAGGTGGCGAAGTTCGGCTCGCAGACGGTGATGAAACGCCCGGCCCAGCCCGAGGAGCTGGCGCCCGCCTACGTCTTCCTCGCCTCGCCGCAGTGCTCCAGCTACATCACCGGCGAAATCCTGCCGGTGATTGGCGGTTACGGCGGCGGTTGACGGCGCCCCGGTTCAGGCGACGATGTCGTCGTATTCGCTGTGACGTTTCAGCCAGACCACGGCGTAGCTGCAGCGGGGGGCCAGTTTCAGTCCTTCGGCCCGGGTGTGCTCGGCCAGCGCCTGCATGAACGATCCGGCCGCGCCCGTGCCCCGCAGGGCCGGATCGGCCTCGACGTGCAGGATGATGCGCGTGTTTCCCTGGACGGCGTAGTCAGCGAAGACGGTGCGGGTCTGGCCGTCGGCGTCGGTGAATCCCTGCTCGAACCGCTGGCGGGCGACGACGTCGCGTAGATCGGTCATTGCAGGCACTCCTCACGCTATGTCGGAATTCCGACATTCCTTCGGGCGAACTCCAGCGCCGGCGATCTGTTCCCTTCCGAGCGAAGGCTCGGCGCTTTCGGGGATCGTGTCGCCTGAAAGCCTCAGGGCGCGCGGTCGCCCAGCAGGTTGATCAGCCCAAAGATGCTCTTCACGGTGAACCAGACGCTGATCAGGAACCACGCCAGCAGGAAGAACAGCAGGAAGGGAATCCCGATGACGATGATGCTGGCGAGGATGCTGACGCCGATGGCGATCCAGCAGGCGATGGTCCACCAGAACACCGACCAGAACAGGCGGATCTGCGCATTCAGGTGCTCGAGCGGCAGGCCGGTCGCGGACCCCCGACCGGCATAGGCGACCACCAGTCCGACCAGTACCAGCACGTTGGCGCTGGGGATCGACAGGATGTACAGCCCCCACGCCAGAACGGCGGCCACCTTGCCGTCATCCTGACCGCCGGAGCGGAAAACCGGTTCGTCACGGGGAGGGGTGGAAGTCATGGCAAGCTCCTTCAGATCCACCAGCCGCGGGGATCGGCGATCGGCCGCCCCGCTTTCAACGACCAAACGCCGGCGGCCCCGCGGGCGACCAGCCACAGCGCGGCGATGAACATGATCGCCGGTCCCAGTCCGAACGGCACCAGGAAGAAGATCAGCCCGATCACCACGGCCACGGCGGCGGTCCACAGCGTGCGCTGCTGATAGATGAAGTGCGACTGCGCCAGCGGCTCCTCCGGCCCGGGTCGGCCGGTGACGGCGAGCAGGCCGATGATCGCCGACACGCCCAAGGTGGGGACGGCGAAGAGGATCAGTGCGTAGACAGCGTACAGGCCCATGCCGCCTCCTGGAATGGCCGGAGGTTCGCGCCTTTGGCGGCGGCTGGAGACCTCTGGCGAGGGTTCGAAGATGGAAGCGGCCGCGACCGGCGCGGCGGCCACGGACGGCGCGTCCGGTGGCGACTCCGGTTCAGCGCCGGGCTCCGACTCTGCAGCGGTGGAGGAGGCGGCCGGAGCGGTGAACAGGTCGGGATCGGCGGGTTCGGGCGCCGTTTCGGTCACCGCCGGCGCCTCGGGCTCGGCCTGCGCCTCGGGCTTCGTCTCCGGCGCCCGGGCGCGGCCCTGCAGCGACGCCGGCGAGGCGAAGCCGACCAGGTCGTCGTGATCGTCGGGCGCGGTCGGATCGCCGGGTTCAGCCATGGGGGTCCTTCGAGTCCTCGTATCAGAATGACGGTCCGCCGCCGGGGGCGCAACCGGTTCAGCGCGCCAGGGTGACCTCACAGCCGGGGGCGACGGCGCCGTCCAGCGCACCCGGCTTCTCGATTCGGACCGTGCAGCGCCGCACCCGGCTGTCCGCCAGCATGGCGAGGGCCAGACGTTCGGCGAATGTCTCGACCAGTCCGACATGGCCCTCGGCCACGATGGCCCGGGCCGCCTCGGCCACCGCTTCATAGTTGATGGTGTCCGCCAGCCGCTCGATCGCCGCCGGCGCCAGCTCAAGCGCGACGTCGATGACCAGCCGCTGCAGTCGGCCCAGCTCATGATCATGCACCCCGATACCCGCGGCGACTTCAAGCCCGCGCACGAACACGGTCAGGCCCTCGCGGCGAATGCCCGGCGCAGCGTCGGCGCCCGGGAAGGGCAGGGGGGATGAGGCGGCCACGGGCTACTCCACGATGTCCGGGGTCTGCCAGGCCAGGTGCTGGCCCCCGTCAACGGCGATCATCTGACCCGTCACCAGCTCCGCGTCCACCAGCCATCGCACGGCGGCGGCCACGGCCTCGGGACTGCCCGCGCGTTGCAGCGGCACCGCTGCGGCCTCGGCCGCGAAATCCTCGTCCGTCTGGTGCACCGAGGGCAGGGTCGGGCCCGGGCCCACGCCATTGACGCGTATGCGCGGCGCCAGCGCCTGGGCCATGGTCCGGGTGGCGTGCCACAGGGCGGCTTTCGACAGGCCGTAGGAGAAGAACCGCGGGTCCGGCTTCAGCACCCTCTGGTCGAGGATGTTGATGATCGCCGACCCGTCCGGCGCCTGGCGGGCGAACACCTGTGCCAGCAGCACCGGCGCCCGCAGATTGGTGTCGAGATGCGCGTTCCAGCTTTCGCCGGTGATGGTGTCCAGCCGGTCGTCGGCGAACACCGAGGCGTTGTTGACCAGCACCGACAACGGCCCCAGCGCCTCCGCGGCGCGGCCGATCAGTTCGTGCGTCGAAACGACGTCCCTGAGGTCGGCGGCCAGGGCCATGGCCCGACGGCCCAGCCCCTCGATCTCGCGGACAAGCGCAGCCGCCTCGTCGTCCGAGGTCCGGTGATGAACGGCGATGTCGAAACCGGCCCGGGCCAGCTCAAGGCAGACAGCCCGCCCGATGCGCTTGGCTCCGCCGGTGACGAGGGCGGCCCCGTTTCGGGCCGACGGCTCAGTCAACCCGGCCGAACTCGATGAAGTTGATCGCGGCGAGGACGGCCACGAAGCCGAGGATGATGTAGAGGGCCAGCATGGGAAGCTCCTGTGTCGGCGCCCGCAATAAAGCGCGCGGCCCGGCTGTTCAAGCAGCCGTCAGGCCCTATCGTTCCAGTCATGACGACGTGGCGCACGCGCATCGAGCCCTTCACCCGCCCGCTGTTCTTCGCCTGGTCGCGGATCAGCCGGGGCATGACCCTCGGTGTCCGCGGCGTGGCGGTCGACGGCGAGGGCCGTGTCCTGCTGGTCAAACACACCTATCTGCACGGCTGGTGGCTGCCCGGCGGCGGCGTCGAGCGCGGCCAGTCCTGCGAGGACGCCTTGGCCCGCGAAATGCGCGAGGAAGCCGGCGTCATCATCGAGGGCCGTCCCGCCCTGGTCAGCGTCCACTCCAACGAACGCTTCTTCCGCGGCGATCACGTCCTCGTCTACCGCATCGATCGCTTCACGCTGACCGACCGCACCAGCCGCGGCGAGATCGCGGAGGTGGGCTGGTTCGACCCCTGCGCCCTGCCGGAGGATGCGCACCGGGCCACCCGGGACCGGCTGGCGGAGACTTTCGGCGGTGCGGAATGCGCCACAAGCTGGTAGCGGATTCCCGATGAACCCCTCTCTCCTCGCCATGCTGGCCGTCGTTTTCGGCGGCGCCGCCACCGCCCTGCAGGCGCCTACCAATGCGAAGATGATGGGCGCCGTGGGGTCCCCGGTGAACGCCGCCTTCGTGTCGTTCGCGGTCGGCACGGCGGGCTTGGGCATACTGGCGGTGGTGCTTCAGGTCCGGCCGGATATCGCCGCCTCCCGGGCCCTGCCGTGGTACGCTTGGGTCGGCGGGCTGTACGGCGCGATTTTCGTGGTGGCCGCGGCCTGGGGCGTGCCCCGGCTCGGCGTCGCCACGACCATCACCCTGATGGTGGCGGGTCAGCTGCTGCTCAGCATCGGTCTCGACCACTTCGGGGCCATGGGCGTGCCGAAGCATCCGATCAGCCTCGGTCGCGTCGCCGGCGTCGGCCTCGTGATCGCCGGCGTCCTTATGGTCCGGAAGTTCTAGGCCTATATCGGTCCCGATGACCGAGGAGACGAATCCCGCAGACGCCGAGCCGACGCCGCCCTCGCTGGTCGCCGCGGATTTGATCCGCGACGAGGCGCGACGGGCCCCCGACAAGCCGGGCGTCTATCGCATGTACGGCGAGGACGGGACCTGCCTCTATGTCGGCAAGGCGCGCTCGCTGAAGAAGCGCATCCTCCAATATGCCCAGGGCCGGTTCCACACCCAGCGCATTGGCCTGATGGTCTCGCTGACCCGCTCGATGGAGCTGGTCGTCACCGCCTCGGAGACCGAGGCCCTGCTGCTCGAATCCAACTTCATCAAGAAGCTCAAGCCGCGCTTCAACGTGGTGCTGCGCGACGACAAGTCGTTCGCCGAGCTGATGATCCGCCGCGACCACCGCGCGCCCCAGGTGCGCAAGCACCGTGGGGCCCACACCATCAAGGGGGACTATTTCGGCCCCTTCGCCTCGACCTGGGCGGTCAACCGCACCCTGACCACGCTGCAGAAGGCCTTCCTGCTGCGCTCGTGCTCGGACAGCGTCTATGAGACCCGCACCCGTCCCTGCATGCTGCACCAGATCAAGCGCTGCTCGGCGCCGTGCACCGGCCTGATCTCGCTGGAGGACTATGGCGGTCTGGTCGACGAGGCCGAGGCCTTCCTGCGCGGCAAGTCGCGCGCCGTCATCGGCCGCCTGTCGAAGGAGATGCAGGCCGCTTCCGACGCCATGGATTTCGAACAGGCCGCCCGCGTCCGCGACCGCATCCGCGCCCTGTCGGCCATCGCCATGGAGAACTCCGTCACCGCCGAAAGCGTGGCCGAGGCCGACGTCTTCGCCCTTCACTCCGACGGCGGGCAGGCCTGCGTGCAGGTGTTCTTCTATCGCGCCGGCCAGAACTGGGGCGGTCGCGCCTATTTCCCGCGGGTCGACCGCAGCGACAGCGACCCCGAAATCCTCGCCGCCTTCCTCGGCCAGTTCTACGAGGACAAGCCGGTCCCGCGACAGATCCTCTCCAACGTGGTCCCGCACGAGAAGGAGCTGCTGGAGGAGGCCTTCTCGATGAAGGCCAAGACCGTCGACGGCCGCCGCGTGGTCAGCATCGAACGGCCCGCTCGCGGGGATCGAAAAGCCCTCGTCGACCATGCCCTGACCAACGCCCGCGAGGCGCTGGGCCGCAAGATGGCCGAGAGCTCGGCCCAGTCGAAAATCCTTGATGAGGTGTGCGAAGCCTTTGGTCTCGACAGCCGCCCCGAGCGGATCGAGATCTACGACAACGCCCACATTTCGGGCACCAACGCCGTCGGCGGCATGGTCGTGGCCGGGCCCGAGGGCTTCCGCAAGAACCAGTACCGCAAGTTCAACATCCGCGGCGAGGACCTCACCCCCGGCGACGACTACGGCATGATGCGCGAGGTCATGCGCCGCCGCTTCACCCGCCTGGTCAAGGACGAGGATGAGGGCGAGGTGGTCGAGCGTCCCGACCTGCTGCTGATCGACGGCGGCGCCGGGCAGCTTGCCGAGGTGCAGGCCGTGCTCGCCGATCTCGGTCTCGACGACATCCTCGCCGTCGGCGTGGCCAAGGGCCCCGACCGCGACGCCGGCAAGGAGCATTTCTTCATGCCGGGCAAGCCGCCCTTCATGATGCCGCTCAAGTCGCCGGCGCTCTACTACATCCAGCGTCTGCGGGACGAGGCCCACCGTTTCGCCAACGGCGCCCACGCCAAGCGCCGCTCGATGGACATCAAGAAGAACCCGCTCGACGAGATCGAGGGGGTCGGCCCCGGCCGCAAGAAAGCCCTGCTGCACGCCTTCGGCTCGGCCAAGGGAGTGTCGCGGGCCGCCGTGGTCGATCTGGTCAAGGTGGAGGGGATCAATTTGCCGCTGGCCGAACGCATCCACGCCTTCTTCCGCAAGCCGTGAGGCCAAGCTAGAAGCGGGTCATGTCCAGCGAATCCTCCGACGCCCTGCTTTCGGGTTACCGTCGTTTCCGTGAAGGCCACTGGGCCGAGGCCAAGGCCGAGTACGAGGCGCTCGCCGCCGAGGGCCAACGGCCGCACACCCTCGTGGTCGCCTGTTCCGACAGCCGCGCCGATCCGGCCCTGATCTTCGACACCGCGCCCGGCCAGCTGTTCGTGGTCCGCAACGTCGCCAATCTGGTGCCGCCCTACGAGCCGGACGGCCACCTGCACGGCGTCTCGGCGGCGCTGGAGTTCGGGGTCAAGGTGCTGGGCGTATCCCGCATCGTGGTCATGGGGCATGCCCACTGCGGCGGGGTCAACGCCATGCTCAACGGCACGCCGGACAACTGCCGGGACTTCGTGGCGCCGTGGGTGGCGCAGGGCGAGCCGGTGGTTCGCCGCGCGGCCGAGACCGTCGATCCCGACGAGGTCGAGCAGGCCACCGAGGAGGCCGTGGTCCGGCTGTCGCTCGACAATCTGCGCACCTTCCCGTGGATCGCGGAGCGCGAGGCAGCCGGCGAACTGACCCTGACCGGCCTGCATTTCGGCATCGGCGACGGCATCCTGCGCGCCCTCTCCGGCCCCGGGCAGTTCGAAGCGCTCTAGCCTCGCCTCGCGCATCGAAGCGTGGCACATCGGCGTTGCAGCAGGATGTCCGCCATGACCCCCACCCACCACGCCAATCCCATTCCGAACATCCTGACGGGTCTGCGCCTGTTCGCCGGGGTGGTGATGTTCCTGATCCTGGCGGGCGCCGCGCCCCAGGGGCTGCCGTTCCTGCCCCCGGACTTCCTCAGCCCGAGCGATCAGTTCCGCTTCGCGCGAACGGCCTTCGTCATCTTCATCGTCGCCGCGTCGACCGATTGGGTCGACGGCTTCCTGGCCCGCCGCTGGCACGCCACCACCCGCTGGGGCGCCATCCTCGACCCGATCGCCGACAAGGTGCTGATCACCGGCGCCATCCTCGGCGTGCTGGCTTGGGGCTCGGTGCCGCAGGCCGCCATCCCCTGTGGCCTGATCCTGTTCCGCGAGTTCGCCGTCTCGGCCCTGCGCGAGACGGTGGCCGGCAAGGTCAAGCTGCCCGTCACCCTGCTCGCCAAGTGGAAGACGGTGTTGCAGATGGTGGCGCTCGCCGCACTGCAGCTGGCCTTGGCGCCGTTGTGGGAAGGCTTCGGCCTGCCGCTGGAGTGGCTGCCCCAGTTCCAGACCGTCGCCTACGTCCTGCTCTGGATCGCCGCCCTGGTGACCCTCTGGACCGGCTGGCAGTATTTCTCCAAGGCCCGCCAGAAGATGAGCCAGATCTAGCGAAAACCAACTCGGAGTTTTCGCGGAGCTGCAGGCATCCAACTAGCCGTAGCTATCTGAGCCTCGGTGAGACGGCTGACGGGTTCCAGTTGGCGAGCGCGGTCGGTAATCTGCGTGCGTGTCGCGCCGACCGGCATCTCAAACGTTAGCTCTGTCCCTAGGCCGCGTCCGAAAGCGGCAACGAGATGGCCGGTGTGAATCGTAGTCATGATCTGGTTTCCAGAAAGCGGACGTCATCTCGACGTGCGCATTAACCGATAGCACGAGTGGGGGCGGCGGCAGAATCGCGCTCCCTGCGCCTCACTCGACCCCCAGCTCCTCCACCAGCCGCTCCATCCCGTAGACGTCGCGCAGGGCGGCCGTCACCGCCGCCGTGGTCACGATCACCGAGCGGTTGACGTCGCGATCGTAGCCGTAGGCGTTGCGCTGGGTCAGGACGGTGGAGTCGAAATTGGCCCCCACGATCTCGCCCGCCTCGGTGACCACCGGCGAGCCCGACGAGCCGCCGATGGTGTCGGACGACACCGCCATGTTCATCACCGTGTCCGGGTCGATCCGGTCCTTGGCCGCCAGCAGCTTCGGGGCCACGTTGAACGGCGGGGCGCCGGTCGCCCGGTCCCACAGGCCGCCGAAGGTGGTGAAGGCGCCGAAGCGCTGGCCCGGGACGTCCGAACCCTCGATCCGGCCATAGGTCAGCCGCAGGGTGCCGGTCGCGTCCGGATAGACGCTATCGCCATAGGCCGCGAAGCGCGCGGCGGCCAGGCGTTCCGCGGCCTGGCTGGTCGGCGCCTCGACCCGGGCTTCCCAGTCGGCGCGCACGGCGCGGGTCTCGTCCTGGATCGACAGCAGGTACTGGATCAGCGGATCGTCCGAGGCCTCGATGGCCGCAAGACCGCCTTCCCACAGCGCCCGGCGCACCGCCGGATCGGCCAGGCTCGTGCCCTCGACCAGCCGTTCCGACAGGCCCTCCGGCGACTCCCGGCCGAGCAGGCCGCGGACCCGCGGATCGTCGACGGTCAGCCACTCGCGGGTCTTGGACAGCCACCACTCCAGCCGCAGCTGCTCCAGCGACGGATAGACCGGCCGTTCCGCGAACAGGCTCGATTGCACCGCCGCCAGCCGGCTGTCGGCGTACTCCGGCAGGCGCTCGGCCGAGGGCTTCTCGCGCTCCTGCGCGCCGCGCACCAGCGTTCGCGCCCAGCTGAACAGCTGCGAGCCCCCGCCCGGCGAGGTTGTGCCCATGCCAGTGCCGCCTTCCAGAAGGGCCATGGCGGGATACAGCTCACGCGCGGCCGGTTGAACGGCGGCCAAGTCAGCCCAAGGGTTGGGTTCAGTGTAAAACAGGGTTTCTTCGGCAGCTTGCCCCGGCTCTGGCGGGTTGTCGCTTCCTTCGCCGATCACGCGCCCGATGAACTCGGCTTCAGCTGCCGCCCGACGCGCCATGAAGGCCGGATCGGTCAGCGCCGCCATCCGGCCGCGCCCGCGCTTGTAGGTATTCTCCACGCCTGAGATCGGGTCCATGGCGATGAAGGCGTTTTCCTCGCTCTCCTCCGAGAACCGGATCATACGCCCACGCAGCTCGGACAGGATCAGTTGATCCAGCGGCAGGACCACGTCCCGCACCGTCATCAGCTGGTCCTGCGTCAGCAGCCGCTGGGTCGAGCCGGGGCTGCCCGAGACGAACACCGGCGTGCCCTCGACCGGCTTGTCGGCCTTCCACGTAAAGTGGGTCGGCGTCGCCACCGGCTGGCCGTTCTCGTAGAGACGGATGAAGGCCGCATCGATGGCGAAGCGCGGGAAGCTGAAATTGTCGAGGTCGCCGCCGAAGGTCGCGGCACGGTCCTCAGGTGCCCAGGCCAGGCGCACGTCGGTGTAGCGGCGGAATTTGTAGAGCTTGAACTGGCCGCCCCGATACAGGCTGACCACCTGGCAGCGGAAATTGTCGTCGCCGGCGCAGGCCTCCTGTTCGATCCGGCCCGCCTCGGCGTCGCGCGCCCGGGTGAAGGCCTGACCGTCCAGTCCCTCGCCGGCGGCGTGCATGCGGTCCGTCACGTCCGTGATGTCGGACAGGATCTCGGCCGTGCCGCCGGGGCATTTCAGCTCGTCCTCGCGCGTGCGGGGGGCGAAGCCGGTCTCGGCGTAGTTCGTCTCCTGCGTCGACAGATTGGCCACGCAGGTGGCGACGCAGTGGTTGTTGGTCATCACCAGACCCTGCGGCGAGACGATGCCCGCCGAGCAGCCGCCGAACTTGACCGACGACAGGCGAACCCGGTCCAGCCACGCCTGGTCGATATTGGTGCCCAGCGTCTGGTTGGCTTGCGCGATCGGGAAGTTGTCGAACGTCCACATCCCCTCCTCGGCCCGTGCGGCGCCGGCGAGGCCCAGGCCGGCGGCGAGGCAGAGCGCAATCAGCGACGGTGCAAGTTTTTGTGATCCGGACATGGTGACTCACTCCGTGGTCAAGCTGGAACGATGGGGCGCGAGGCCGTTTGGCGGGGCAGGGCATGCCGCCCGCAAGGAATGTCATCCATGTTCATGCACAACAAGCGGCTCATGTATACCGTCCGGGTGTCGGAGCCGAACCCCGCCCTCGCCACGCTCATGCTGGAGCAGTTCGGCGGTCCGCAGGGCGAGCTGGCCGCGGCCATGCGCTATTTCACCCAGGCGCTGGCCGAGGAGGATCCCGGCCGCAAGGATATGCTGCTCGATATCGCCACCGAGGAGCTCAGCCACCTCGAGGTGATCGGCTCGATCGTCTCCATGCTCAACCGCGGCATCAAGGGAAGGCTCGCCGAGGCGGCCGAGGAAGAGGCCGATCTCTACATGTCCCTGAACCAGGGCGGCGAGAGCCACACCACCTCGATCCTCTACGGCGGCGCGCCCTCGCTGGTGAACTCCGCGGGCGTCCCGTGGACCGCCGCCTACGTCGACTCGATCGGCGACCCGGCCTGCGATCTGCGCTCCAACATCGCCGCCGAGGCGCGCGCCAAGATCGTCTACGAGCGGTTGATCAACGTCACCGACGATCCGGGGATCAAGGACGCCCTCGGCTTCCTGATGACCCGCGAGGTGGCGCACCAGAAATCCTTCGAGAAGGCGCTGTATTCGATGCAGCCCAACTTCCCGCCGGGCAAGCTGCCCGGCATGCCCGAGTTCTCGGACAAATATTACAACATGTCCCAGGGGGACGGGGATGCGCGGGGCCCATGGAACGAGGGCGCCCAGTGGGAAACGGTGGAGGATCGGGAGGCCCAGTGCGCGGTCGATGGCGGCGACGGCGGCGCCAGCGTCGATCTGGACGGCAAGGCGAAATCCACGGTCAAGGCCATGGCCGAACGGCTCGCCTCGGATACCTCCTCCAATCCGGTCACCGGCGCCGACCTCGGCGCGGGTCCCGGCGCGGGCACGACCACGCCGCTCTAGGTTCCGCCAGACACACGAACGCCCGGCGGATCGCTCCGCCGGGCGTTGCCTTGTCTGAAAGGTGTCGGGTCTACTCGACCCCCAGTTCCTCGAGGACGCGCGGGTTCGGATACACGGTGCGCAGGGCTTCCGTGATCGCCGCCGTCGACACCGACACGGTCCGGTTCAGGTCGCCGTCGTAGCCGAACGACCCGCCCAGCGAGTGGATGTTGCCGTCGAAGGCGGCGCCGATCACCTCGCCCTCGGCGTTGATCACCGGCGAGCCCGAGTTGCCGCCGATGATGTCGTTGGTCGAGACGAAGTCGTAGACGACCTCCTTGTTCACCCGCGGCTCCGCGTCGGCGAAGGCCTGGGCCAGATTGAAGGGCTCAGATCCGGTGGCCCGCTCGTAGAGGCCGCCGATGTAGGTGAACGGCGGCACCGTCACGCCGCGGTAGGTCCAGCCCCGCACCTCGCCGTACGACAGGCGCAGGCTGAAGGTCGCGTCGGGGTACTGGTTGGTGCCGTAGACGGCGAAGCGGGCCTGGGCGACCTTCTCGGCCGCGCGGGCGGTCGGGGCGTTGACCTCGGCGGCCCAGCGGTCGGAGATCGCCCGGGCGGCCTCGTCATTGGCGGCCACGAACGCCAGCAGCGGGTCGGCGGCCTTCATCTCCTCCAGCGTCATGCCGGCGGCCTGGCGCCGGAAGTCGGCCTCGTCCAGCCGGGTGCCCTCGATCAGCCGTTCGGCCAGGGCCTCGGGGCTTTCGCGGCCCAGCAGCGCCTTCACCTGCGGATTATCGACGGTCAGATACTCCCGCGTCTTCGACAGCCAGTAGCGCATGCGGATCTCTTCCATATCGGTCGAGATCGGCGTTTCCTCGCCCACCATCGCGGCGAGGCGCGCGCGCCGTTCAGCCGGCAGATCGGCCTTGGCCGCGCGCACCAGCGTCCGGGCGATCTGGTACAGCTGCGAGCCGCCGCCGGCCGCCTGCTCGAGCTGGCGGTAGGGCAGGTAGAGGTCGCGGGCGACGCCCTGCAC
>Ga0208179_1001434_pt1 | contig 12198 bp, 18 predicted proteins | sample Malvired_Geostar_FD_184238 | JGI IMG/M metagenome (GOLD analysis project Ga0208179, IMG submission 184238) | Marine viral communities from the Global Malaspina Expedition - Malaspina viral metaG DeepMed_Geostar (SPAdes) (version 2) | ecosystem: Environmental > Aquatic > Marine > Oceanic | place...
GCTATAGAACACGATCTTATGAAGGAGCAGGATAAGAGGATGCCTATCAATATTGACAGGCAGTCTCGTGTAACCTTCGGTGGTACAAAGAAAACCTAGTTTTCTCGGGATAACAACCAATTCCCTATCATCGATTTAATTAACCGTTTACAGGTAAAACTGTAAACATAGGAGTAACACATGGCAAATAGTAATACACAAGGCTTTGGCTTAATTCCCGTTGGAACATTAGGCAGTACTCCTTCCACACAAGGTCAAGGAGCTTTTAAGATTGATGCAGGATACAGTGCCGCGAATATTTATCACGGTGCACCTGTTGTCTCAGCTGCTGGATACATGACGGAAGGAACTGTTGTAACGACTGGAGTTACAGGCAATTGTGGTGTGTTGAATGGCATATTTTACAATGCGGCTACAACTTTAAAGCCGACATGGTCGAATGGCTATATCGCAACAATTACTCCAGCAAACTCTGAAGATACTACTGCGTTTGTTTTAGATAACCCCTTTCAATTGTTTGAAATTGGTACAGATTCTGCAATTACACAAGCAGGATTTATGGAAACATACAATATGAATGCGGTGTCAGGTAATAATACTACCGAACAATCTACAAACACTTTAGATATCGACGGACAAACTCACGCAACAAATTACTCATGGAGAGTTGTTAGGCTCGCAGAAGATCCTAGCAATAATGACATTACAGCAGCTTACTGCTCTATAATTGTCCAATCAAATCTTAATGAGTTCTTGCGTAAGTTATAATAGGAGCATATAGACTATGGCAATATCACGAGCACAGCTAGTTAAAGAACTAGAGCCAGGCCTGAATGCACTATTCGGGCTGGAATACAAGCGGTATGAAAATCAACATGCTGAAATATACGTACAAGAATCCTCTGACAGAGCTTTTGAAGAAGAAGTTATGTTATCAGGATTTGCGAACGCCGATGTAAAAGCGGAAGGGCAAGGCATATCATATGACGAAGCTCAAGAAACTTTTACAGCACGTTACACCAATGAGACCATCGCTCTAGCATTTGCGATAACAGAAGAAGCTATCGAAGATAACCTCTACGATAGAATTGCTTCTCGTTATACAAAAGCTTTAGCAAGATCTATGAGCAATGCTAAAGAAGTAAAAGCAGTCAATCCATTAATTAATGGTTTACCATCAGGTACCTTTAAGACTGGAGACGCTGTAACTTTATTTAGTACTGAGCACCCGACGATTGCAGGAGTATTTAGTAATACTTTAGCAACTGCGGCAGATCTTAATGAAACGTCAATGGAGCAAGCTTTAATAGACATTGCTGCAATGACTGACGAACGAGGTCTTAAAATTGCTGCTAGAGGAGTGAAAATGATCATTCCTTCTAACACTCAATTTACTGCTGAAAGATTATTTAAATCTCAAGGCAGAGTGGGAACAGCTGATAATGATATCAATGCAACTAAATCTATGGGAATGATTCCTCAAGGATACAGAGTGAATAATTTCTTAACTGATACGGACGCATGGTATATTATTACAGACGTGCCAAATGGCATGAAAATGTTCAACCGTGCACCATTGACAACTGCAATGGAAGGTGATTTCGATACTGGAAACGTTAGATACAAAGCTAGAGAAAGATACGTCTTCGGATGTTCTGACCCTAGAGGTATTTACGGTTCACCAGGAGCGTAATAATATTAGAAATGAGGCCGCCTAAAAACGGCCTCATTTTATTTATACAGAGAGAAATATGAAAAAATTCAGAATTCAAATACGAGCCTATGGCTACTATGTTGATTTTACTGTAAATAGTGAGGACAGCAGGGAAGCTATTGAAAAAGCAATACTTGACAAAGTAGGACAAAAAGATGTAAAGTGGGAAAAAGATGGATTTAGCGATTCATTAAGGAGTAAATGGATAACCTATGAGGAGGTTATAGATGACTCAAGACCTGTACACTATGAAACGGTCCTTGGAACTCGAGTGGCATCAAGAGCACCTGAAGGAGGGCAAGTATAATATTAATATGTCTTATATTGATAAAAAAATTCAGGAAATTGTTAAAGAGATCATTGCCAAAGAGTTTGAAGAAGCAACTCGTCTGGAACACATTAAAGACGCCCAGGCCGAAGTTTCGATAGCCACTTAAGCGCTATCAAAAATCAATTTTTTACTACAGGATACCTTGCGCCAAATTTAAATTTGGGGTATAGATGAAGTACTATACAATTATTAATTAGATGTAGACGAGTATAGTCGACGGCCTAGAGACTACATCTTATAAACTAGGAGTATAATATGGCAAATACAACGTTTTCGGGACCAGTAAGATCATTAAATGGTTTTATTAGTTTCGGACCTAAAGCAGTTGTTAGCTTAACCGCTGATACAAGCTTAACAGTAGCTACTCATGCAGGTAGAGTTTTAACCACTAATGATGCAGATGGTAAATTTACTTTACCATCAATTACATCGGGAAGCTCATCTTCGGTAGCTGGAGCAAACGATTACAACGTGTTAAGTAATCTTGGAACTACTTATTTATTTTGGGTAGAAACTTTAGCAACAGACATGGATATCAAAACAGACGGAACTGATAAATTTTATGGTGCTGTCTATACTGGTATTGATAGTGAAGAAACTGGAGAAACATTTCTGGCGGCAGCAACTAATGACGTCATGACGCTTAATGGTACTACAACAGGTGGTATCGTTGGTAGTTGGGTAGAAGTTACTGCAATAGCGAGCGCTAAGTACTTTGTTAGAGGTAGTTTAATAGGATCAGGAACTATCGCAACACCGTTTGCGGACGCGTAATAAATAAACTTTGTGAGCTCCTTCGGGAGCTCACAACTAAGGAGATTAAATTATGTCACAACCGATTATCCAGGCTACAAGATCAGCTGCAGCAGCAGGAGCAAGTGCAATTATTGCATCTAATGTAAGAGTTTATTCTCTCTCAGTTGCTTCTGATGGAGGAGGCGCTGGTATTTTAGAATTAACCACTACTTCAAATAGTGGGGATGTTATAATATATGTAGATGTTCCTACTGGAGAAGTATTTACACTTAATTTTGGAGGTGGTCTTTTATTTCCAAAAGGCGTTTATTGTAAAACTAAAACCAACGTAGCTGGTTACACATTATTTTCTGATAAGTATTCTGCGGCTGGTCTAACAGCAGGTTAGGAGGTAAACATTGCCTAACACGACTTCAGACAGTTACACGTTTGGGAAAACTTTTACCATTGCTGATATTGTTGAAGAGGCTTTTGAACGCGTAGGTTTTCCTAACGTTTCAGGTTATCAATTAAGAGCGGCAAGACGATCTCTTAACATTCTTTTTCAAGAATGGGGGAATCGAGGATTGCATTACTGGGAAGTAGGAACTTTAAATCTTACTTTGACCCAAGGAGAAAGAGAATTTAATTTTTATAGATATCCTTCTGATATGCCCACTACTGGGGCTACAGCTTTACAAAAATCTAATGGACTTGTGACAACTTTGGATGGAGCTATTGCTACTACTAGCGTTACGAGTGGAATCACTATGGATTCTATTACAGGAATGAATAATCAAGGTACCATTAGAATTGGTACCGAAGATATAACTTATGTAGGTTTTAGTGGTAGTGAATTAACGGGTGTAACACGTGGAGCTCATTCAACAACAGCCGCTACACATTCTGATGGAGCAACTGTTACTAATTATGTTCCAGGTTTCTCGGATATTGAACAATGTTCTTTACGGACTAACATGGGTGCCAATACTCAATCGGATGCAGCTCTTGGTAAAGTGGATCGTTCTACCTATTCAGGATATGCTAATAAAGAATCGGAAGGTACACCTAGTAATTTCTGGGTTCAAAGATTTATAGATCGAGTAACTATGACTATTTATCCAACTCCAGATGCTAGTAATGCAGCTAAAAATTTACATATCTATTTTGTTACAAGAATTCAGGATGCAGGAACGTATTCAAATGCGTCTCCTGTTCCATATCGTTTTATTCCACCGATGGTGGCAGGCTTAGCTTATTATTTATCGCAAAAATATAGAATGGAAAAAACACAGCCCTTTAAATTATTATATGAAGATGAATTGGCAAGAGCTTTACAGGAGGACGGATCAGCAGCAAGTACTTATATAACACCTAAAGCTTATTATCCTAATATCTAATGCCAAAGTATGCAACAGGAAAACATGCACTAGCCATCTCAGATCGTTCAGGTTTACAATTTCCCTGGAAGGAAATGGTAACCGAGTGGACAGGAGCTTTTGTTCATACTTCTGAATACGAACCTAAACAACCTCAACTTAGACCAAAAACTTTAAGTGCTGATTCTATGTCCCTTACTAAGGTAAGACCTGCACGAACAGCTTTTCCTACTCCAACTATTTTACCTAACAATCCTTTTACCACAACTGTAAGTACAACGGTTACAGTAACTCAACCTAATCATAATTTTTCAAGTGGAGATGCTGTAAGATTCAGGCAGATTAAACAAGAAAATATTGGTGGGGTCACTCAAGCTATTTTAGAATTAGAAACCACTTTGAATGGGGATATTACTGCAGCAGTCACATCTTTAACTTTAACAGATGCTTCTGCGTTTCCAAGTTCAGGATATATCTATGTTCAAACTAAACCTACTGCAGCTCAAACGAGAGCGGGAGACAATACTTTTACTCTCAGTGAAGTTATTAAATACACAGGCAAATCTACACATACTTTAACAGGTTTAACTCGTGGATCTTCTGCACCGACTTACGGATTAACTCCACAGTCAAGTACAGCAAATTCTCATAATGATTTAGATAAAGTATTTGGATCTTATAGTATTACACCAATTAATATTACGGTTAATTATCCAGGGCAGCCGACAACTAAGAGCGTTAGCAATCAATATACTTTTGTATTGGCTTCGGCAGCAACAAGTGCTACAACAGGGGGAGGATTTCCTTCTTTTGCAGGACCTGTAGGAGATAGACCATAATGGCATATACATTCGCAAATTTAAAAACAGATATTAGAAGCTACACGGAAGTAGATGATACCGTTTTAACGGATGCTATTTGTAGTACTATCACTAAGAATGCAGAAAACAGAATTTATAGAGAGGCAGATAACGATGATAACCGATTCTATGCAACTTCTACCCTAACTATTGGAAATCGATATGTAACGATTCCAAGTGACTTAAGAATTATTCGATATGCTCAAGTAACTAATTCAAACGTAACTCCTAATGTTCATGTTTATTTAGAGAAAAAAGATACTTCTTTTATAACAGAGTATTATGATACGCCTTCAACAGCTTCAGGATTACCTGCATATTATGCCAATTGGGACGCTACTTATTGGTTAGTGGCTCCTACGCCTGATGTAGCTTATGAGCTTACTTTGGCCTATATTAAACAGCCATCGACTATTACTGCTTCTGATTCGACAACAACTTATTTGAGTAATAAATATCAAGATTTACTTTTGTACGCTTCTTTGCTAGAAGCATATGGATACTTGAAAGGTCCGCAAAATCTGATACAGTATTATCAGCAATCGTATCAGCAGGCTTTACAATCGTACGCGATCGAACAACAAGGTCGAAGACGCAGGGACGAATACCAGGATGGGGTTATTCGAACACCTCTTAAATCACCACCCCCAACACAAGATTAGGAGTAAAATATGGCAAATATAATACCAGACGCATTTAAATTGGAACTGTTATCAGGCACCCATAACTTTGCAACTGGAGGAGATACTTTTAAAATTGCTTTGTATGTAACAACCTTAGGTCCTCCCTATACAACAGCATCAACCGTTTATAGTACAACCAATGAAGTAAGTTCTTCAGGCACAAATTATGCTACAGGAGGAAATGAATTAGATGGTCAAGGAGTGAGTGTTCCAGGAAGCAACACCGCTACTGTAGATTTTGATAACGAAGTTTTTTCCAATGTAACGTTAACTTCATTAGGAGCGGCGATTTATAATTCTACTAACAGTAATAAACTTTGTTTAGTTATAGATTTTGGTGGAAATAAAGTAGCAACTTCGGGAGATTTTACAATTCAATTTCCAGCCGATGCAGCAACAACTGCAATTATACAGGTAGCATAATATGGCATTAGTAATAAATAATAGGGTAAGAGAAACAACAGCAACCACAGGTACAGGTGCCGTGACTTTTGCAGGAGCAGTCGATGGTTTTCAAACTTTCGCTGCTGGAATTGGAAATAGTAATACGACTTATTATGCCATCTCATTAAACACTGCGAATGAATGGGAAGTAGGACTAGGAACATTAAACGCCGATAGTTCAACATTAACCCGAACTACAGTTTTGGAAAGTTCCAATTCTGATTCAGCGGTAGATTTTGCTGCAGGATCAAAAGAAATTTTTTGTACGCTGCCCTCAGAAAAAGCAGTTTATTTAGACGCGAGTGATAATCAGGTAGGAGGCTTTGCTAGTCTTGTAGCCGATACTACTCCACAATTAGGTGGTGACTTAGATGTAAATGGAAATGCAATCGTTTCTGTTTCTGATGGTGCCATAGCTATTAATGCCAATGGAACTGGAACGGTAACGATGACCACTAACTCTGTTACAGGAGATGTTATCCCAGGCAAACTTGAAGGAACAGATTTTGATAACAGTTTATTAGTAGGTCATGCAACAACAGGATCTGGTGATTCTCAGAGTGATACTGGAGTTGGTATCGAAGCTTTAGATGCACTTACTACAGGAGGTCATAATACAGGCGTTGGTTACAGAGCTGGAACAGCTGTTACTACTGCTTCTAATTGTACTGCACTTGGATCAACTGCATTAAATACTAATAAAACAGGTAGTGGTAATACCGCTGTTGGAATGTCATCATTATATGATGCAACAGGAGCTAGTAATACAGCACTTGGATATGACTCTGGAGATAATGTAGCAGCTGGTACTTATAATCTATGTCTTGGTAGAGATGCTGGTCAAAATATTACTTCAGGTTCTGGTAATATAATGATTGGATCGGTCGATGCTGCAGCAGCAGATTCTGCAAGAACATTAAAAATAACTTCTTATGATGGTTCAACTACTACCAATCACATGATAGGTGATTCAAGTGGGAACCAGATTTTTGCAGGAACAGCAACAGCAGCAGGTGGACAATTAACAACAACAGGAAAAGCTCTAGTCATGGGGTTTTAATTAATAGGAGAAAATAAATATGGCAAGTGAAATAATGGCAGTAAAGTTAGTAAAAGAACTTTCTAACAGTGAAGTAGATTTACTTACGGTAGCATCTGGACACACTTATACGATACTTAATATATCGATTTGTGAAACTGGCGGCAATGATGAAACTTTTGATCTTTATGTTAGAGATGATGCTGGTGCTAATGATTATGAAATTTATTCTGATCAAGCCCTAGCTGCTAACGCAACCTTTGAACATACGACAAGGATTGTTCTTATGACAACTGATGTGCTTTCAGCTAAATTGGCTAGTGCAGGAGATGTTGATGTTGTTATCAGTTATTTAGATCAAACTTTATAATAGGAAATAAAAAATTATGAGTGGAAAAGTAGGAGATAATCTCTTTAGAGCTTCAGGCGTTATTGCGGCTGCAGCTGGCGGTGGTGTATCTTGGCAAGCGGTAGAAACAGGAGCTACATTTACGGCTGTTGCTGGAAATGGTTATCCTGTCAATACGACTGCACAAGCATGTACGGTTACACTTCCAGCTTCAGCTTCAGTTGGAGATGAAATTATATTTACAGACTACGCCAGAAATTTTGACACATACGCTTTAACAATCGATATAAATTCTTTAAATTATCAAGGTGGTACAACAGATCCAGTTTATGATACAGCTGGCGAATCTATTCATATTGTTTATATGGATGCAACAAATGGCTGGATTCCAATTTATGATGGAGCCGTTGCTGATGAAGGGTCTATTCCAAAGACTCAAAAAGGAATTTTTGCTTATGGTTATGGTGCATCATCTGTGGTTTCAATGTCTAATATAATTGACAGTTCAGGTGTTATAGCGGCTGATGTTAGTGGAGTTGGAACTGCTAGATATGGCCCAGCAGCAGCAACTTATGGTATTGATAAAGCAATATTTGGTTTTGGTAATGGTTATACGGCAGTAACTAATTTAGTAACCAATGTTGGAGTGATAGGAGCTGACGTTACAGGAGTAGGTACTGCAAGAGTGGAACCTGATGCTGCTGGTTATGGTGGAGACAAAGCAATATTTGGTTTTGGTGAGGGTTCAGGTGGTCATACTGCAGTAACTAATTTAGTAAGTAGTTCTGGTGTTGTAGCAACTGATACAGCTGGTGTTGGTACTGCTAGAGCTTATTTAGCGGCAACTGAATATGGTGATGATAAAGCTATCTTTGGATATGGTCTTACTACTGTTAAAGTTTCAATGACTAATTTAGTATCAAATACAGGAGTGGTTGCAGCTGATGTAACTGGAGTGGGAACAGCTAGAAATTATCTAGATGCTGCTGGTTATGGTGGAGACAAAGCTATCTTTGCATATGGTTCTACTGCTGTTACTAATTTGAGCAATTTAGTTTCTAATTCTGGTGTTGTAGCAACTGATACCACAGGAGTGGGAACTTCTAGATATGGAGCTGGATCTTGTAGTTATGGTGGTGATAAAGCCGCTTTTGCTTATGGAAAAGCTGCAAGTAATACTGCTGTAAAAAATTTAGTAACCAATGCTGGAGTGGTAGGAACTGATGTAGCTGGAGTGGGTACAGCTAGGAGAGATTTAGCAGGAGCAGGATTTTCATCAAGTGCATAATAATAACTAATAGGAAAAATAAATATGGCATCAAAACTAAACACAGAATTTAATTACAGATACCAAGTAATAGGAGATACACCTTGGGAAAAGATAAAAACTTTAAAAGGTTTTTTAGAAGGTAGAGTTAGAGCAGCAGCTCTTGAAGAAGTTGGAAATTTACAAGATCAAGCTAAAGTATCAAAGCTAAAACATCTACAAAATAGTGGCAATGGTTTAGAGCATGAAATACTAGAACTTAAAGCTGAAATTTTAGAAGGTATAAGTCAGAAACCAGCAGCTAAAGAAGCATTTGAACTTAATAAAAAAGAAATTGAGATTTTAAATAAACTATTAAAAGAACTTTATGTCATTGCAGAACCTACAAGAATTAAAGGTTATTGGTAGAGAAATACAAGCTGAAATGATTGCTAATGGCAGACCATCTCCAGCTAAATTAAGAAATGCTATGAGTAATCCTTATACTTGGAACGCATTGAAACAAATAGGTTTAATACCTAAAAAAACAAAGATACTGGAAGGCAATATAAATCCACAATTAAAAATAGCACTTACAGGAGTAGAAGATGAAGTTATATAAATTATTAACAAGTAATTGGGTAACATATTTTGGAACACCACAAACTCCAATTGCAAGAGACGTTACAATAATAGCACAAACTCCAAGCTGTGATGCTTTTTTATTATTAGCTAAAGAAACACAAGCTGGTTTAGAATTATTAAGTGGAGTACCAGATGGATTTGATTTTACCTATTGTCAAGAATGGGGTTTAACTGTTGATGATGATGTCGTTGATAGAGTGATTATAGATTTAAGAAAAAAAGCCTATCCAATTTGGCAAGACCAACTGGACAATATTTATCACAATGGAATTGATGGCTGGAAAGCTACAATCAAAACAACAAAAGACAAATATCCAAAGGTATAATCCTAATAGAATCATGTTAGGTTTATCAGCATTCGCAGAGCAAGCTTTTGGAGCTACTGTAGCCCATCAAGGGGTTGTAGTTATCGTTACTGGCAGCGGAGCTACCATTTCACAGGGTACACCTACCTATGATATTGCAGGAAGTGTGGCAGTAACAGGTAGCGGAGTTACTGTTAGTCAGAACGCAAATGGGATTACCTTCACCATAAGTGGATCTGTGATACCCACAGGAAGTGCAGTAACAATTTCTACTGGCGCAGCCGATGTGAATGTGATAACGTGGAATCCAATTGATCCAGATGCAACTCAAACCTGGACCAATATAGACCCTTTATAGGAGAATTATGGCATCAACATACACGACAAATTTACAATTGGAAAAAGTAACCACAGGAGAAAAAGCTGGGTTATGGGGAACAGTAACTAATACTAATCTAGAAATTTTAGAACAGGCTTCGAGTGGATATTTATCGGTCGATGTAGCTTCAGGCGATGTCACATTAGATCTGAATGATGGAGCTACTTCCAATGGTAAAAATCTATTCTTTACACTAACAGGAACACTGGCTGGCAATCGTAATTTTATTATGCCTGCTACGGCAGAAAGAATCTTTATTGTTAAGGATTCTACGGACCGTTCTTCAAGTAATTATACTTTAACCGTTAAGACGGCTTCAGGTACAGGTTATATAATGCCTGTAGCTGCAACTGCCTTGGTTTATTCTGACGGAACAAATACGACTTTAGGCATGCTACAAAAAAGTTATGTCACTCATACCGCGGCTTATACCGCTGTTGCTGGTGATCAAATCTTTTGCGATACCAAGACAACTAATGCATTTACCGTTTCGCTTCCCGCAGGAACTGTTAATGATGAAATAACATTTATAGATAGTCAAAATTATTTTGGTTCAAACAATCTGACTATTGATTCTAATGGATCAGAAAAAATTAATAGTTCAGCAAGTAACTTAGTTTTAAGCACTAATGGTCAAGCTATTACATTAGTATATGCCAATGCAACGGTAGGCTGGATATACAAAACGAACAGTGCTTCATAGGAGCTAACCCAATGGCTCTCGTAGATTTTAAACTACTTCCAGGAATCGATAAACAACAGACCCAGGTTGGTGCTGAAAGGCGCTGGGTAGATTCTGATAATGTCAGATTTCGATACGGTCTTCCTGAAAAATTAGGAGGATGGTCTTCTCTTTTAACCGATACCATTGTTGGTGTTGCCAGAGCTCAATTCCCTTTTGTTGATCTTGATGGAAATCGATACGTTGCAATCGGTACAGATAAATTTTTATTAATTTATTATGAAGGTCAACTTTATGATATTACTCCCTTGGGCACAACCCTCACTAGTGCTACCTTTACTTTTAATGGCACAACTACCATTACAATTACAACAACTGCTGCTCATAACTTCCTTGTAGGCGATATTATTTTATTCGATTCTGTAACTTTACCTGCGGGTACAGGTTTAACAGATGCTGCATTTGAAGATAAATTATTTCAGGTTATTACAGTTCCAACTTCGGTTACATTTACTGTTACATTTACCAGCACAGGATCTTCAGCAACAGGAGGAAGTGTATCTTTAAAACCCTATGCATCCGTGGGCCCTGCGGCTCAAACCTATGGCTATGGCTTTGGTGTTGGAAATTTTGGTGGGACAGTTTCGGGTGTAGTCTCTAATGATTTAGATGGTGCCTTAGCAGCAGATTCTGCTGGAAACAATGGTTCATCTACTCAAATTAGATTAACCAGTGGGACTGCTTTTCCTACTTCAGGAACCATTGCAGTTGGAAATGAATTAATTACTTATTCGGGTAAATCAACTAATGAATTAACAGGCATTGCGCGGGCAACAAATGGAACAGCTACGGCTATTCATGCTGATGGAGCGACAGTAGATAATGCAACGAATTACGCAGGATGGGGCTCGGCAGTTGCAGCTTCAACCGTGACTCTTGAACCAGGGCTCTGGGCTTTGGATAATTATGGAGACGTTTTACTAGCAACAATTTTAAATGGAAAAACTTATACATGGGATTCAAGTATTGCAGCACGATTCACGACCCGTGCATCAACAGGCACAACAAGTTATATAACAACCTCAGCTCCAACAGCGTCTCGAGCCATGATGATGTCTCCAGTCACAAGACACTTAGTTTTATTTGGAACCGAGACTACGATCACTGACACCTCTACTCAAGACGATATGTTTATACGGTTCTCGGACCAAGAAACTATTAATGATTTTGCGCCAACCGCTATCAATAGTGCTGGAAGTCAAAGACTTCAAGACGGCACCAAAATTATGGGAGCGATTAAAGCCAAAGATAATATTCTAGTGTGGACCGATACATCGCTCTATACCATGAAACATGTAGGAGCTCCTTTTACGTTCGGTTTTGAACAAGTTGGAACCAACTGTGGTC